>OMAG01000204.1_pt1 | contig 28452 bp, 23 predicted proteins | sample 1673781 | NCBI WGS metagenome assembly OMAG01 (sample SAMEA103958127, study PRJEB25191) | human gut metagenome | biome: human-associated habitat [ENVO:00009003]; feature: intestine environment [ENVO:2100002]; material: feces | place: Germany | collected 2013/2015 | reverse complement strand
TTCATATTCGTTATTTTTAATATTGTATATAGTCATAAAAGATAATAAATATATACAAGAAGAAACAAAGACAAAAAACTTACTTTTCATATAAATTAAACCTTCCATCTATTCCAAACAAAGTATATGGTTTAAATATAAAATCAGCTTCTATGTCGATTATTCCTTCAATAAATAACTTGCCTGGTGCGTCTCTTATCGATTCTTTGAATTTGATTGAAGAATCAAAATCAAAATTGCTATCATCTTGATTTATTATATCGAGTACAACTCCACCTTTACTCATATCAAATCTACCACCTTCAACTTTATTATTTGAAATTCCTAATACAACATATTTATTACTCCAAGCATCAATGAATCTATCATTTACTTTATAATTTAAATAGAACAAACTATCATCAATATCTAAACAATAATCATTTGAAAAAGATAATGTCAATTTTTCCTTGATTATGGGTTTATCATCATTGCTGAGCAAGTCATTTTCATAGAATCCTTCACTACCGATTGAAATCAACGGATTCAATATATAGTTAATTCTACCGGCTAATGAATCTATATAAAAGTTAATACTCGAATCTTGAAATTTCCATTTTTGAATCGTTATTTCAATCCATTCATTTGCTTTTAATTCTACAGAATTCATCTCACTAAAAATCAAATTTGAATCTAAAGTGGTCTTAACGCTCAATAAAACACCATCAATATTCCGTGTGGCATCGAAAAAGATTCTATTTTGTGGAATAGGATTGACTTCTACCAATCCCAAAGAGACAGATAACAATAGTATTTTTCTCATAAAAAAGCCTCCAATAAATATGATTATTGGAGGTGGATAATAATGAGTGAATTCAATTAAAAATTCAATAAATCTACTAGAATTGAATCTAATACATATAATTTTTCAGGTTTAACCTTTACAGTCTTATCTTGTATGATAAATTCATCTTTTAGTAAGTCGATCTTATCTTTATAAGCTACTAAAAAATCCTTGCCAAATCTTTTCTTAAACTCATCGAGTTCAAATCCTCTGGTCAATCTAAGATTTAGCATTAAAAAGTCAAATTCAAGATCATGGCTGTCTTCTTTCTCTTCTTTCCAATAATATTGACCATTCAAATACTTTTCTATAGATCTAGTCCTTGTTATTCTAGTGTTATCTTCAAAAGATGTAGCACCCATTCCAATGGCACCATAAGGGTTAGATAACCAATAACAAAGATTATGCTTGCTTTCATATGATGGCTTTGCAAAATTACTAATCTCATATCTATAAAGACCAGCATTTTCTAACCTTTTTACTATATGTTCATAATAATCAGCCAACAAATCACCATCCGGTTCATTTTTGTGTTTGATTGCAAACATGGTGTTCGGTTCTATTTGCAATGAATAAAAAGAAACATGTGGAATATTCAATGCGATAACATTATCGATATCGTTATCGATATCATCTATTTTTTGACCTTCAAAACCATAGATAAAATCTAAGCTGACATTATTAATTCCATTGCTTTGAAGTATTTTAACACTCCTTATAACATCACTAAACCTATGTGTTCTTCCTAAATCTTTTAAAAGATTGTCATCTGTGCTTTGAGCACCTAAACTAACTCTATTTATTCCACATTCCTTAATTAATTTAACAAAGGAATCATCTACATCTTCCGGATTGCATTCAATTGTAAATTCTTTAGGTTGACCATGTCTTAAGACAAGTTCATTCAAAAGATATTTCAATTCTTCCCTTTGAATACATGAAGGTGTACCACCACCTAAATAAATAGTATCAAAACTCAATCCGGCATATCTTTTGTCTTCTTCTAAAAGGGCAGTAGTATATTTCTTAGAAAAGCCAGTGCTCAACAATACTTTGGGGAAATCGCAATACGCACAAAAATGTCTACAAAAAGGAATATGAACATATAAGCTTTTTGGCTTATCCATCATTTAGAATTCCTTATTATCAAATTCGACAAGCTGAAGAATTATATAAGGCAATTCCTTGTCGTCAAAGATTATATTCTTATCTGTTTCAAGCTTCTCCAAGTAATCTAACGCTTTCTTTACTTTCTCATCTTCCATATCTTTTTTAGGGTCACCAATTTGCTGCTTCACACTTGTCACAATCATGTTGTTAACTTCTTTTTCTGCGATTTCTTGAACAGTTTCTTTCTTTCCTTTATCTCTGTTTCTAATAGACGGCACAAGAAAATAAACACAAGCAACTACTAACACGATTACAAAGACAACACACAATATAATAATTAAAGCTGAATTCATAGATTAAATCACTCCTTTAGGAATCGGTGAATAGATGAACTTCTTAGCAGTTTTGCTCTTTTTATAGAAACCGAGATTAGCCAATAAATCCATCGAAGTTCTAGCAGTCTCATAAGCGACATTTTCGATTATTTTAAATTGACTTATCGTATAAAAACTGCCTATAGTTCTATGGGTTACATAGAAATGAGCAGTAGCCCATTTCAAAACCGGATGCTTTTCCATAAGTTTAACAATCTCATCATTCAATGGAGAATTGCTATTTTTGCTTTCTTTAGGATATTTATTAGTAGAATAAGAAGAAACACTAGCCATAGTAATGTTATTTTCACCCATGTGATAAACTTCATCATCATTGAAATTCTCAGCTTTAGGAGCCATGGAATCATATTTTTTATATCCAATCGAGCCTTCCTTAATCAAGGAACTAGATGAATTGGCATTCTTCAAATTTTCTTCTTCAGCAATTTTATCTGAGACATCATTTTCTTCAATATCATTCAAGCTTCTTTCAATATTGTTTAGATTCATATCAAGCAAATCTAGGCTAGAGATGACAAAATAAGTCAAATCACCAGTCTTCAATGAAAGCTTAGCTCTATCTAACATATTTCCACTAAAAGAAAAGTACAGGCTTTCCGTTGGAAACCATTGGCCAGAATTTGGAAATATAGTTGAAGATAAATAACACTTGGTCAGCAAACTTCCAGTCTCTTGATTGAAATAAGAGCATGGGCATAAGTAAGTATACTGATATAAGAAAGCTATAACCTTCAAGATAAATGAAATAGATTCATTACCATTTAAAAAAATTAATAAATCATTCAATTCACCTTGAAGCAAATCTTTATTTGAAAGAAAATCATTGCCTGCCTCATCTATATTTCTATATTGAAGCCTAGTCTGATCTAAATTTCCTAATAAATAATTGTTTATATTATTCAAAAGATTAGAATAATCTAAGGAACATATATTATTTACTCCTTCGGACATCTTCAAATAATTCTTTAATATTTTTAGCTTAGGTTCATCTGAATTATACTGACCATTTACAATGGAAGAGATGTCGATGTTAGAAAGTCCAAGTCTATAATTATCGCTAATCCATCTCAATCCAAGTTTTAATGATTCATTGTTAAATTTCTTCTGGCCTTTCTTTGATAGTCCAGAAAACTTAGCGCATATCAAAAAGAACTTTCTTTCCAATGAAGAGACTTTATTCAACACCAATCTATTCAATGTTATATAGTAAGGATTCTTCTCGGGAGTTTTTATTGCTAAATCATATCTAAATAATGAGCGGTATTCCTTAACCTTCTCCCATGTAGGAGTAATATCAGGCAAATTAAAACGTGCCTTGAGTTCATCAAGGGACAAATATTCTTTGTCACTAAAAATACTGGCACGTTTCAATTCTTCATACATGTTCAAATCCTCTACATTCCATTAACTAACTACTATTTTACTACTAATTTTAAATTTGTGTGTGTAACTTAGATAAACCGAGAAATTACTTCTTTACATCAGTAGGATCGACTGAAAGAACAGCGATAAAGGCTTCCTGAGGAACATAAACCTTACCGAATTCCTTCATTCGCTTCTTTCCTTCTTTTTGCTTCTCCAAAAGCTTCTTCTTTCTTGAGATGTCGCCACCATAACATTTTGCGAGAACATCTTTTCTAACAGCCTTGATATCGCTTCTGGCGATGACTTTAGAATCTATAGCAGCTTGGACTGGAATTTCAAATTGCTGACGAGGAATGACATCCTTCAACTTGTCGACTATAGCTCTAGCCTTAGGATATGCTGTATCCCTAAACACAACCGTCGTCAAAGCATCTATTTTTTCATTGTTGAGAAGAATATCCATCCTAGCTAATTTCGAATCTCTATATCCAATAGGCTGATAATCCAAAGAAGCATAACCGGCAGATAATGATTTCAATCTATCGAAGAATGAAAAGATGACTTCGCTCAAAGGAAGAATATATTTCAACGATACACGTTTAGTGTCGATATAATCCATTCCTTGATATTCTCCACGTCTAGATTCACATAACTGCATCAAAGGTCCTACATAGTCTTGGGGAGTCATGATTTCAGCTTTCACGAAAGGCTCACTGGCTTTCTTTATCAAAGAAGGATCAGATGGGAAGTCGGATGGATTTTGTATCAACATTTGTTTACCATTAGTCAAAGTGATGTCATAAACGACGGAAGGAGCAGTGCAAATCAAATCCAGATCATAATCTTCTTCTAATCTTTCCTGAACGACAGACATATGAAGGAGTCCTAAAAAGCCACAACGGAATCCACTCCCCAAAGCCACAGATGTTTCAGGCTCAAATACTAGAGCCGCATCGTTCAATGACAATTTTTCTAATGCTTCCCTCAACTTTTCAAAGTTTTTATTATCAGTCGGATACAAACCGGAATAAACCATAGGCATCATAGGTCTAAATCCATCCAATGGTTTTTCAGCAGGGACATCAGCATTGGTCAAAGTATCACCGACTTTCACTTTCTTAATATCCTTTATCTGAGCACAAAGATATCCGACCTCTCCTGCCGAAAGGACATTTCTCTTTTGCTCCTTAGGTGTTCTAAAGCCAAGCTCTTGAACAACATAAGTCTCATCTGGATTTGACATCATCTTAACCCTATCGCCAAGTTTAACAGTGCCTTCCTCAATCTTTAAAAGGATAACAACTCCACGATAAGGATCAAATTTGGAATCGAATATCATTGCCTTCAAGGGTTTATTTCTATCACCTTTGGGTGCGGGAAGTCTCTGGACTATCGCTTCTAACAAGTCTCCAACACCAAGACCAGTTTTAGCGGAAACCATCATACAATCATCAGGATCTATATTCAAAGTCTCGATCAAATCCTCTTTGCACATCTCAGGATCAGCAGTTGCCAAATCTACTTTGTTGATAACTGGAAGCAGCTTCAAATTATCATCCAATGCCAAATAGGCATTAGCCAAAGTTTGAGCCTGAACTCCTTGAGTAGCGTCAACCAATAAAATTGCACCTTCACAACAAGAAAGAGAGCGTGAAACTTCATAAGTGAAATCGACATGTCCCGGAGTATCGATGAGGTTGAACAAATAATGCTCTCCGTTCTTAGCTTTGTAATCCAAGTTAACTGCGTTCAACTTGACTGTGATTCCACGTCTTTGCTCCAAAGGAAGATCATCTAGCATTTGGGTGGACAATTCTCTTTCTTGAACTGCTCCAGTCATCTCCAAAATACGATCTGAAAGTGTAGTCTTTCCATGATCTATATGAGCAGTGATAGCAAAATTTCTGATGTGATCTTGTGGGTAATCCATATTCAGCTCCTCTCTTTCCAAAACTTCATTGTCTCTTCTCTAACCTCTTGTGGAGAACTTACATATATTCTATCAGGATAGACTTCATCGAGTAGTTTTCTATAGTTAGAATGACCAAATCGCCTATCTATAAAGAGTATAACACCCTTATCATCTACATTCCTTATCACTCTTCCTGCAGCTTGTATTACTTTGTTGAATCCTGGATAGGTATATGCATAGTCAAATCCGTTCAATCCCTTGCCTGCATAATATTGTTTCAATCTATTATTATCATATCCTATACCAGGAATACCAGTAGATACTATAACAACTCCATTCAAGGCATGGGGCTTTAATTCTATACCTTCTCCAAATACGCCACCTAGGACTAAGAATCCTAGATGAGTTCTCAAGGGATCTTCCTCAAATTCATCTAAGAATCTAATTCTTTCACTAGGCGTCATGTTTCGTTCTTGCTTGATACAAACAAATTCACCTAATCCTTCAAACCTCTCATAAGCCATCAGCATATATTCATACGATGGAAAATAAAGGAAATAGTTTCCGTTCTTTTCTCTGACCATCTGATAAATAGAATTCAGCACTCTAGGAAGCGAGTTGTTCCTATCGGCATAGCGAAGAGATGGAATAGAATCTACCATAACCAATCTATTCCTTCTTTCAAAAGGAGATGGGAGATTTAGTAACTTGTTCACTTCGTCATCTTTTGTTCCACCCAACAAACTGATGTAATAATCTACCGGAGACAAAGTAGCGGAGAAGAATAAAGTGGCATTGAATCTATCGCTTATATCTCTGATATATTCCGAAGCATCCAAGCAGAATATATGAATAGCATCGGCTTTCCCATTGTAATAGGTTATATCGTAAGAATAGTTTTCCTTTCCTTTCAAAGGTAATTTAAGAAAACCTTTAACAGCTGATTTCAATGAGACATAGCTATCTGGATATTTGGCATCAGGCTTCTTTTCCAAATTCAAACCCTCTTCCTGGAATCCTTTCAATAAAGTGATGAAATCATCAGGGACTTCGTTCAATATCTCGATATCCTTATCAGATTTTCGCATATCAAACCAACTTATGATATCGACTATGGCTGATTTTAACTTTGAAGTCTTTCTTCCAGTCAATTCAGTATAAACATTCATAAAGAATTCTCTATCCAACCTAGCAGAATACATTTCTCTAGCTCTAGAAGGAAGATTATGAGCTTCATCGACTAACAAAGTATAAGGTAAAGGTAAATTCGAATCCATAATTTCTGGATTGCCAACTACAGGATCAAAGACATAGTTATAGTCGTAAATGCAGATGTCGGAATTGACGGCTAAATCCAACGACAACTGGAAAGGACAAATCGTATTCTTCATAGCTATTTCTTTGATGTCATCTTCATCAAAGATGTTTTTCTCACTCAAAGCTTGCCTTATGACTTTGTATATCTTTGAATAATAATCCTTGGCAAAAGGACATTCATCAGGGTTGCAGTGTTTTTTGAAACCCTCATCATTCATGCAAATAGTCTCTTTTGCAGTAATGGCAACACATCTTAGATCAGCACCTTCCTTTACCAAAGCATCAACAGTCTTCAATGCTTGTCTCTTTATGGAGTTCTTAGAAGTCAAATAGAATATTTTAGAAGTCTTTCCTTCCTTAAAGTTTTTTATGAAAGGATATAAAACACAGACAGTCTTTCCTATTCCTGTAGGTGCTTCGACATAACCTTTTGATTCTTCTAAAAGAATTCGATCAGAAAAAGCTATCAAGTCTTGCTGACCAGGTCTATATTCTTTATATGGAAACTCTAGAAAATCAATGGATTTGTTTCTAGACAAGTTATGTTGACCTTTTTCTTTGAGTCTAGCTATAAATTCATGAATTAAATCGTTGGCAAACCTATCTAATTCATCAAATGTAAAATCTTCTTCCACTATAAGTTTATCCTTGATATGGCCTTGCTTATAGTAAGAGACACGAACTTTTATCGATTTAGTATGACCGTTGCTGTTTCTAAGAATCATCCACGCATAAATTTTTGCCTGACCTTGATGCCAAACTATATTGTCGTCCTTGAACTTCTCCAAATCCTCGACAGTGGTTTTTATTTCATCGACTGTTAAAGAGCCGTCAATGTTATGAATTATGCCGTCAGCTCTGCCTTGAATATCAAGAACGATATCACCAGTATCAAATGTGGTCTCCAAAGGAACTTCTGGAATATAGTTTCCTCCAGAAGAATCTTGAATCTTCTTATGCATTCTAGTGCCTTCTTGCATAGTTTCCGAATTGAAGATTCTAGTATCTATACTCCCTTGCCTGAGTATAGAATCCACAATGTCATGAACTGAAAATGAATATAATAGATTCACATTTCTATTTTACAACATAGACCACATACTAAGTAAAAGTATTGTTAGGCACCTATTCTCTTAGTCTCTTCAAACTTAGTTAAAAACAAAGAAATATTCTTCATTCCAATCAAAGAAAAAGTTTTGGACAAATCCTTATATGCAAATGGGTTATGCTCCAACACAGCTATGTTCAAAAGTAAAAACACAGATAGCAATGAGGGATTCCCATAATCCCTTCTTACTGAAATACAAGCACATGAACCCAAATTCTTTTTATCGAGCAATGTTTCTTGTGCTTGTTCTTCCATCTTAAGTAAAGCTTTAGTCTTTTTCATCAATTTGACCTCCTGTTTTTCTTATAAAAATTAGTGATGGATTATTTCAAAAGCAAAAAATAGGAAAAACTTATAAATAAGCGTGATAGAATAGAAACCTAAATAAGGGGTGTTCTTTAATGAAGTTCAATCTATTCAATTATTTGTTTTACGCCATTCCAAAGCACATCGAAGACACCAGAGCTAAAAGATTCTTCGATCTTCATTCTAATTATTTAGCACTATTTCAAGAAACTCATCACTACCAAGAAGCTAGAACTAATTTTGAAGTAATTCAAGCAAACATAATAATCAAAGGTTTGATGAACAAGAAATTCTTGGAAAACAAAGCTTCTTTAGCTAAGAAGACAGGATTGACTACACTGCCATCGTACTTAAAGCATTTGACTTATATGAAAAATGGCGATGATTACATTGCTTTGCCTTTCTTCTCTAAGACCATAAACAAACATTATGTCATAGATACAAAATCTTTAGCTGATCTTCCTTATAGAGCATTAAGAACTCAAAAGACATTTTCATCATTCTATGAGAACCCATTTGAAAAGTATGGATATAGATTGTTCGATTCGATGTTTACGAATTGGATTCCAGTCATGAAAAGCCCAATGGGCGATTCTATGGCTTTTGTCGACTTAGAAGTCGACACAATCTATATAGTAACTGATCAGGGAACATTGGAAAGAGCAATCCCATATTTTGACCAATCCTTAGAGATTCAAAATAGAAAGCATCTTCTTGATAGAATAAAGCAATTAGTAGAGACTTATTATTCATTCGATAAAATAAAATTCATAGATTCATTATTTTCTTTGGGTTTCATATCTTTTAAATTGTATAGCTACTTGAAACAAGAAGAAATAAAGGCACAAAGAAAAGAAAACAAAGCCTTGGAAAAGGCTGAAAAAGAAATAAAGAAAGAAATAAAAAAAGAGGAAGAAGATGATAAAGATGACCAAAAAGACATTTAAAACGATAACTTTCGGATGCAAAGTCAATTTCTATGAAACTGAAGCTGTGAGAGAAGCATTGGAAAGGATGGGTTATATACACACGGAAGAAAATCCAGCCATATATGTTTTAAATACTTGTGCAGTAACAGCTACAGCCGAAAGAAAATGTCTTACAAGAATCCATGACATAGTCAGAGATCATCCTAATGCAACGCTGGTCATAATGGGCTGTTTCTCACAACTATCATATTCTAAGTTCAAGGAAATTCCTCAAATAAAAATAGTGGTGGGAACTGAAGGAAGAATAGACATACCAGCAAATATAGAAAAAGCTATATCTGATCCTGACTTTCACTATTTCCAAATAGCGAAGAATACTAGAACCTTCTTCTATGAGCCTTTGATAATTCAAAATTTCTACACCGAAAGTAGGGCCTATGTCAAAATTCAGGATGGATGCGATGGATTTTGTACTTTTTGCGTCATTCCCTTCGTGAGAGGAAAATCCAGATGTAGGAATAGAGTATCTATACTTAGGGAAGTACAAACATTAGTAAGGAACAATTTCCATGAAATAGTCATCACTGGAATCGACACGGATTGTTATGTCGATCCCGACAATCCGACATATAACTTTGTCGAATTGTTAAAAGACATAGATGATATCTGTGGAACTGATTGCAGAGTTAGAATATCTTCCATAGAGCCGACCAGAGTAAGTGATGATTTTCTGGAATTCATGAAAAACTCCAAATCTATTGTTCCACATATCCATCTTCCTTTGCAATCCGGAAGTGATCAAATCCTCAAAGCTATGAGAAGAAGATACGATTCAAAGTTATATATGAACACTGTGAGAAGGTTAAAGGAAAAGATCCCTAACCTAGCCTTATCTACTGATGTAATCGTGGGATTTCCTGGTGAATCCGAGGAAGATTTCCAAAACACATATGACATATGCAAAGAAGTCGAATTTATGAAGATTCATGTCTTTCCATATTCTCCTCGTCCATTCACACCAGCAGGAAAGATGAAGAATCAAATAAATGGAAATATCGCTCATGATAGAGCAAAAAGATTAATAGCATTGTCAAACGAAGAAGCTGAGAAATACAAGGAATCTATAAAAGGACAGGAGAGAACCGTTCTTTTTGAATCTAAGGATAAAAATGGATATTGGCAAGGATATACTGAAGACTACGTTCCTTATAAGATAAAAAGTGATGAAAACTTAAAGAATGTCTTCATGAAAGTGAGGATGTAAATATGGATTACATCAAATTTATAAGAAGCAAGGTCGGTCACGAAAGAATTTTTATAACCTGTGCCTCGATCTTGATTCAAAGAGAAGATGGAAAAGTCTTGGTAGAGACAAGAACAGACAATGGGATGCATGCTTTTCCAGGTGGATGCCAGGAATTAGACGAAACAATTGAGCAAACAGCTCTTAGAGAAGCTAAAGAAGAGACAGGCTTAGATGTACATATCGTTAAAAACTTGGGCTTTATAGAAAGACTCAACTTCTCCTGGCCTAACGGAGATAAAGCACACACCATAGTATTTGCCTATTTAGCATATCCGACCAAAGGGCAAAAAGAAAAGATAACAGATGGTGAATCCACTTCTTTGAAGTGGATGGATTTAAAAGAAGCCTTAAATCTCTGTTTAAAATTTGAAGGAAAAGACCTCATAAACCTATATTCTTCACTTTTATAAAAATAACTCTTTTCTTTTTAAAAAGATTTGATATAATACATAGCCGTCGACAAATGGGGCTGTAGCTCAACTGGGAGAGCATCTGCTTTGCACGCAGAGGGTAGCGAGTTCGACTCTCGTCAGCTCCACCATCTTTGTAAAATTGCTCTAATACATTATTAGGGCTTTTTTTATGCTTTTTTTACCAAATGTACCCCTGTTTTGGTCGCTTGGAGAGTTTCCAGGTGGGATGGTGGGAGTCGAACTATGCCGAGGATTCCCATGGAAGTGCATAAGGAAGCACGCGAAATCAGGCTGGTTGGGCGAATCGAACTACCTAAGCGTAACATTGATACACCCACACGCCTTCTTTTTATTAATTAGGGATCAATGGTATAATCTAAACCACATAAGGAGGACAATTTTAAAGAATCCAAACGAATATAACGAAGATATTTTTCCGTTGAGGGAGAGGAAGACTATCGTAACCGAAAATTCTTATTGAAATATAAATCTATAGATAAATTCGAATTCTTTGTTATAACTTCAATGAAATTTAACGGAGTAAAAAAATTGTTTTCTTGTTCATCAATAGTTGATGTGATTGCCAAATATAGAACATATGGAATCGATTCAACTCTTTTCACATATAAGACAAATGTAAACTGCTATTCATATATAATGGCCGTTTTATATGGCTTTAATGTTTGCTCTAAAGAAAGGAGCAAATACAACTTAAAAAATAAAAACTAGGCTCTTGATATTTTGGAGGATTTATTATGAACGAATATATTTTAAACAAAATCGATGAACTAAAAGACTCCTTTAAAGATGACAGATCTTTCAGTTCGGAAAAAGCAGCTAAAGGTGGCTACAACAAAATTTACTATGGTGCTCCTGGCTGCGGAAAAAGCTATTTTGTTAAAAATGAAATTCTAGCAAGTAGTGGTGTTGCTAATAATAACTTCTTTAGAACAACTTTCCATCCTGATTATTCTAACTCCGATTTTGTTGGGCAGATTATGCCTAAGGTTGAAGGAGATAAGGTTACCTATTTGTTTAATCCAGGACCCTTCGCACTTGCTTTGAAGCGATGCTATCAAACTGAGAAGATGGTTTATTTAGTCATAGAGGAAATAAATCGTGGGAATGCATCGGCTATTTTTGGCGATTTATTCCAATTGCTTGACAGGGTTAAGGATTCTTCTAGCGATAAATATGGCGAGAGCGAATACGAAATCACAAACATAAATCTTCAAGAGTATTTAAAGAAAGAATTAGGAAAAGAATTCAATAGCATAAAAATTCCAACCAATTTAACAATTTTAGCCACGATGAACTCCAGCGACCAAAATGTCTTCACATTGGATACTGCGTTTAAGAGAAGATGGGCTTTCGAGCAAATCAGCAATGATATTGATGCAGACACTCGGCACCCATACAAAAATTGGTTCATTCCTGGATCAAACATCACTTGGGCTAAGTTCCTCAAGAAAATCAATGAGAAAATCTTGGAATTCAAAATTTCAAATTCGTCTAATGAAGATAAGAGATTGGGAAAATACTTTGTCGCAAAAGACTGTCTGACCGAAACTGCCAAGGTCATTGGCGATTGCGAAGCGGAAGCGAACAATTTCGCTTACAAGGTCTTGGAATACCTTTGGGACGATGTCTGCAAGCTAAATCCCGAAGCAATGTTCGACATCAGCAAAAACCGAACATTAGAAGACCTAATAGAAGACTTCAAAAAAGAGCAGCTCAATGTCTTCCCTAAAATAGATTTCAACGCATAGGAGCCTTATGAATCTTAGCAAGGTCATCAAGGTCCCTGCGACAGGACTGGGAGAGGACAAGTTTGTCGGCATAAAAATAGACAACAACAGGATTGAATTTCACTATCCTGAGACTTTTAATTTGGCCTCGGAAGACAAGGATCTTAGGAAAGACATCATATCGATTCTCAGGTCAATCGAATTAGCCAAGAGCTTAACTAGGGACAAATCATCATGCAATACAAAAAGAAAAAACGAGTATGTGTTTCCTTTAAAGGCTTTTCTTTGGATCATAAACGATTACCTCACATATGGAACCTATGTAAATAGAGAAAAGCATTATGAAGAGAGAATCAAAGGGAAAATCAATTGGAAGAAGACAATGAGAAACAATCCTGCTATTTCGCATGGAAATGTGGTATACACGAAGATTGTTTCCGAAAGGAAAAACCAGACCGATAACCTCTTGACCGAAATATATTTTTTTTGCGTACAAAAGTCCATTGACGCCGTCGGCTGGATATATAACCTTTCCTTCGACAACCGTGGCGTTGACTACAATAGATTGTTCAACGAAAAGAAATACATCAATGCCATCAACACCGAATTGTCACGATCATTCGACGATTTGAAGAAAATGAGACTCTCAAATATGAAGAGTGTCATCCTCGGACTGGATGACAATATTTCAAGCACAAATGAACTCATATATGGCGTGGATTCATACGAATATGTCTTCGAGAAGATGATTGATATGATGTTCTCGAAGGTAAACAAGAAAGAAGATTTCTATCCTAATGCCTTTTGGGACATCCTTTACCCAAAGCTCGAAGGAGTCAAATCAACCAATTTAAGGCCTGACACTATATCCATAAAGGATAAGAAGGTTTTCATTTTGGATGCTAAATACTATCGATATGGAACCACCTTCGACCCTCGCGATTTGCCTGAAACAACGAGTATCCAAAAACAAATCACATATGGTGAATACATTAAAAAAGTCAAAGAAGAGCAATATGACGATGTCTTCAGTGCCTTCATAATGCCTTATAACAAATATAAGAACACAAACATCGATAAACTTCATGAGAATATCGAATTCATAGGAATTGCTAGAGCCACTTGGATCGATAGCGATGAAAGCAGCAGGAAGATTGCTGGCATTCTCATTGATACTAAATTCTTGGTTGAGAATTGGATTAAGAGATGCGACAAGGCATTCGATGACCTGATGCAGATGATTGAAACGAATGTGGGGGATAGCGAATGAAAATAGAAGAGCTTCTTGAGATAATTAATGCACTTGGTGGCCAAGCTACCATCGATGATATTTGCAAGGTATTCCAAAAGAAGTGGGAAATGTATCCTGACTCCTCTTTTAAGACTGGTGTGCAAAACATACTCGCGGCTAACCCCGATTTTGTAAGGTACAACAAGGTGCAAAAGCAATGGGAAGTAGGTGCTGATCCTAAAACAGGGAACAAATATCTCTTTGTCAGCGACCCTAAGACATTCCCATATTTGGCCGATGTAATGAAAGAAGTCTTTGGCTTCAAAAAAGTGAAGAGCCAATGTGGATATTTTGTCATAGACGACAATTATGCCGTATGGTTCCCTCAATATGGGAACAAGAAATTTAACAATCGTTATTCTGAAGATGGTAGATACTGGTACGAAAGACCTAACGATGGTCATATGACAGAACCTGATAAAAAGCTAAGGTATGTTTTCGCACACGATAAATTCGAAACAAAATGGAATGTCTATAAATTCACTGGTTTGTTTAGAAACATCGAAATCAGGAAAGACGGAACTAGGGTGTACGAAATAGTTGATGACAAGGTTCTCATCAAGGGAAAGACAATTGATACCCCCTCTTTGAGGAAGATGCTTGTCTGCAACATCACCTACATGAAGAGTTATAACGGAATCACCGAAGACGATGGAATTGTTGGAGGTGGAGGAAGCTATCCGACCGAAAACAACGATTGTGGAGAAAAATACAATTTCCATGTCAATGAAGATGGTAGGGTGAGAGGGTTCGTTGAAACCCTGTATATAGGTGGTAAAGAGCATATGGGCGACTTTAACTATGCCAAGGATATGCTCATCGAAAACATTGATCCACAAGGCAAAGGAAGAGACACCGTCGAAGGGGTCAGGGTTGTTTTTATATCCAAAGGCCCAAACAATGATAAAAATGTTGTTGTGGGTTGGTACGACAACGCAATCGTATATAGAAAAAGGCAAATGTCTGCCGAACAATTCGGTTTTAATATTGAGTGTTCCGCGACCGATGCACATTTAATTCCCGAAGCTGAGAGAACATTCAAATATCCCAAGAAAAACGAAGACGGTACATACAATTTTGGGCAATCGAATATTTCGTATCCTCGCCTGTTCAAACAAGAAGCCACTTCCAAATTGGTTGAGAACTTGAACAACTATTTGGATGGCAGGTTGGTAGGGTAGAGGAAATTCTTCTTCAGACCTACTCTCGTTTCGACTTGGAACTATTTCACCGAAAAGGGAAATGTTGGCGATGAGGAGACATTCTCGGGCACCAGCGATATGAAAATCGGAGATTACCTCCTTAGAACATCCTTTATGTAGAAAAGAAAAAACTAATACAAAATTATTGGAAGCAATATTAGTTAATAATTTTGGTAGTAATGAATTTTTTATAAATAAGGCAATCAGTTGGAGCTTACGAGATTATTCGAAAGCAAATTCTAAATTGGTTAAAGAGTTTGTTGAAAAATACAAAGAAAGATGGACAAATAATGTTGGACTGATGAATGGGTTAGTCATTGATGAATGAAGCGCACGCACTTCATTCGTCAGCCACTCTAAAGCTATCTTGAATTGTAAAACATCATCGGTATCACATGTTGTATAGCAATGCAAAGGTCTATATGATAAAATATATATTTAGTAAAATTATGATTAATTTTTTAAACGATTTCGAACAAGAACGACCTGCCTGCCAGCCTTGGAGTCTTGTTCCGATATTATGTGTTTTAGTCGGTTTAACGACTTTGATAGCCATTGCTTTTCTCGCAAAATATATCAACAAAACAAAAAATAAAAAACTATTGAATGGCATTATCCTAATATATGGATTGCTCTTCCTAGGACTGGAAATATATCATGAAATCAATCGTTACTTCTTCTTCGGGTACTATGACTTCTCCAGCATTCCCTTCCAGTTCTGCAGCATACCAATCTACCTATGCCTGATTCTTCCCTTTATCAAAAATGAAAAGATCAGAATGCCGATATTCTATTACCTAGGCATCTACTGCATGATTGCCGGCATCTTCCCATTATTGTTCGGACAGGGACAGCTATGCAGATGGAGTAATATCTCCGATGTGATCCGTTCCTTCCTCTGGCACGTTTTGATTCTTCAGGTCTCCATCCTATCTGTCGTCCACGCAGAAATCGGAAAAAAACATCAAAAAAGATTATAAATACTTTCTTGGCGCTGTCGCAATATTCGTCGGTCTTACCGTCATCGCTCAACTAATCAATGTAACACTGCATTACACCGGAGGCATCAACTACAAACCGACAGACGGAAAGCCGTTCAAAGATGTCACGAACACTCCGTTGTTCGATCCAGATGTCGCTTCCTGTTTCTACATTTCTCCCTTCTTCGTTTCCAATATGCCTGTCTATTCTCAAATATGGCTGAAATTCGGTTGGTTTGCAAACTATATCATCTATGTCATCAGTTTCTCATTCCTGGCAACAGTCCTCTATTTCCTCAATAGTCTGATCCAATATTGCATGATAAAATATGCAGCTTGGAGAATCAAGAACAAATAAGCCACCATATCAAGCAATCAAAACTAACTATAAATTACTAAGAAGCTAGGTATAACTATTGTTATATAACACAGAGTGGCTTAACGGCCACTCTTTTTCTTTACTTAAATCTTGATAAATCAGCCTTTTAGAGCGATGTATATAAGTGCCATTAAAGGGGTACTACAAATGAACGAATTAAGAAAGAAATTGTATGATATGTGCGACAAGACAAACACAAGAAGAAGTGGTATTGATTAACTATAATGAATATTGCTAATTATTTATTCCGACTATAAAGAAAAAAGTTATCATATAATTTAAGAAATCATAGATCCACACTTTTATAGGAAAAATAAAAAGCATGAAAACTCAAATAGCCATCTTTTATTTCTTAAAGCAGAATGTAAAGCTTATGCAATGGAAAATGCCAATACACAATCCTAAGGATAAATAAAACAAATACTATTTCTTACTTTTTAAACCACCAACTACTACAACTATTATTCCTGTAATCAAAAATAATAAAGGAACACCATAAGTAATCGAATAGGCAGTGATAATCAATGGAAGATTAATTTCTTTTTTATCATCTTTGTTATCATCATTGCTCTGATTATTATCATTGTTATTGTTGTTATTATTGTCACTATTATCGTCTTTTAATTTATCGATACTTTCTTCTACTAATACTTTATGACATATAGTGCATTCTTTATGCTTTGATCCAAATTCAGTATTGGTAGGATTTTTATCTATAATCCAATCACTAGGTGTATGACCTGTTTTAGGTAGAATCTTTTGTTCTTCTATCACTTCTCCACAAACTGAGCAAATCTTACCATCACTCAATCCATCTTCTTCACATGTAGGCTTTACACCTTCTATTATTTTAATGATGTGTGACTTCTTAGCTATTGTTTCCGATGGTGTTAGAACCTTACCACAAATTGAACAAATAATTTCATCCGTGTATCCTTCCTTAGAACAAGTCGAATCGACACCAGGAATTGTCTTTGGAGTATGAACATCGCTGACTGGAATTATTAGATCATCCAAAGTTGTTTCATTCTTATGTTCGTCATCTAGGAAATACTTATTGCATTCTTCACAGTACCAATATTCTTTCATTCCTGTGTCTTTGCATGTCGCATCAATCTTCTCATGATGAACTAATGTATGAGGGGAAATAATAATGATTTCTTTAGTATCAGATATTGAATCTCCATATGAGGCTTTAACAATAATAGAGCTACTATTTTCATCTGACCCCACTTTCAATAAACCAGTAGAACTGATTCTAGTATTACTACTAGTATTTCCTTGAATAGACCAATCTATTGTCTCCAATCCCGTTAAGTTGTTTCCATCTAATGTTGCTTTAAACTGATAAGATTCACCGTTTTGCATTGAATCTTTGTAAGTAGAAATAGAGACATCAGTTACAATAGGTTCTGTAGATTCATCTATTCCATCGATTTCAAAAGTTAATGAATCATCAGTGATGCTATTTACTTTTACCTTTATCTTATTATTTAAATAAGTTACACCATCTTCTGGAGTTAAAGCAGCATTGCTTCTTGTCGTATCTGTTTCTTCACCCAAAACTAACATTTCCCAATTATTTCCACTAGTGTTGAGATTGCTGGGATATTTTTTATCATTACGAGCTAAGAAGCACACTAATCCACTCTTTATATTCAATCCGACATAATTAGTGCCATCCTTTTTAACTAGAGGTTTGTTTTGGCAGTCAAATCTATTACCAGAATTTTGGAAATTTCTATATTCTAAATAAGCACTGTAATTATTACCTAAATCGATTTTATAGCAGATAGTATCGTTATTTGAATATGTATCACTAACATAATGAATAGTATATTCACCATTCTTGTACATGGTTTTAATTTCATCTTCTTCAGTCCAGCCTAAGCTTTCCCTTTCTTTAGATGAAATATATTGAGGAACAGGAGAAATATGCTTCGCCATCGCAGACATAAAATAGACTTTGGAAGACATATCTATACTCCTATATAAATCCTTCAATCCAAATACATGTCCTGTCTCATGAGTTGCTACAGCAGTAAAAGCAATCTTATATCCGTTCTTATCTGTATATAAACCATCATCCTTAAAAGATACAGTCATTTGGACATAATTACCGCTAGTTTTATCCAATCCATTAACACTATACTCTACAGCATTATAATAATCCTTGTAATTCCAAAGCAAACTATTATAGGAAGCACTTAAATCACTGGATGCCGGACCATAGATAATAGTCAAACAATCTATTTCACCATTTCCATCCTTATCCAAAATAGAAGTATCATAAATTGGATTACCATCTACATCATATATACGGTTGGTCTTATTTAGTACTTGATTGATCCTAGTGCTCCAATCAGTTAATAAATCATATGATCTAGATCCTTTTTGATTAGGTTCATACCCATTAGGATTTGTAGATGTCTTCTCACAATAATATGAACGGGTGTTGCTCAATTCTAATGATCCACCATCATCGAAAAGATAAACAGTATTCATCCTTAAATGATCATTAGATACACATCTAAAATATTCACCAACTGAATAATATGATTTGTTATACATATTATCGGCAATATTTTTTGTCTTAACATCATCATAAGTATTGTCGATAAACTCCGCTTCACCATTAAAACGAGCAAAAACAACGAGATTAGTAAAATTGCTATCATCTACTAAATCAGTATTACTACTCTCATTTAGTTGAGTAGGTGTACTATTCAATACAAACAAAGGTTTTACTGATAATAGCGAAATTAAAGCAAATAACAAAGTATTCATAGATATCAGATACTATTTAAATAATCCAATCGAAGCTATTCTACATATTTAATAAAATAAATCAACTTTAAGTATTATAAAGGTGATAAATCTTTAACAGTACGCATCCATCAAATAGCCTAATTAATGGAAGTGGGGTGACAACATATATGAATCTATAGAATCAAAAACATTTTATTTCTAATCTAAATTATTATGACTAAAAAATGATGTTGTTTAAAATAGCAATATTTCAATCAGTGATATAAGGAACCCCACCCATACCCATTAAAACTAATCAATAGCAGCAAATAAAAAAGGAGGTAAATAAATCACCTCCTTCTTTATCAAAACAATTACTTAAAGGAAACAAACTAGATATCTTTTAGTCTTTTTGTTGCTCTTCAATTCCTTGAGAAGCATCTTTTTGCTCTTTAACAAAATCTTCTGCTTCTTTCTTTGTATCTTCATCTACAGAATATGAATTTGTGGAAGGTTGATTGATGACGATTTGTTCATAGTCGAGATCAAATCCATTTTCAAGGAACAATTGACGATATTCTCTCATCAAGTCCCTTTGGACTTGATAACGATCATCTTCCTGACATTTTGCTACAAGTTTTACAGCTATATTGCTATCTTCATAAGCAGATACACCCTTATAAAATGGGCCTTCGACAATTGCAGGAATCTTTTCTTTAAACTTTGGAAGATTATCCTTTAGAAGCTTCTCAACTTTTTCAAGAGGTACATGATAAGAGAATTCGCAATCCACTACTGCCAAAGACAACTCTCTTGATAAATTTACGACATTCTTTATATCTGAATTATTTATTATCTTTATGTTTCCAGCACAGTCAGTAATCTTTGTGGCTCTGATTCCAATTTCAGTGACAGTTCCTCTAAAGTCATCAATAGTTACTATTTCACCGACATTGTATTCATTCTCAAAAATTATGAACACACCAGCAATAATATCCGCTATCAAAGACTGAGCACCTAAACCTACGATAAGAGTTATGATTCCGACTGATTCCCAAATTGCTTTTGAATTGAATCCGAAGGCATCCAAGACTAAGAATATCAAGATTATGGCTGCACCATATTTGATGATTCCATCCAATAGAGTGATGACTGTCTTTGCTCTATTAGATTTTTGCATAATCTTTTTAAACATCAATCGCAACAATCTAGACACGATCAAAACAACTACTATTAAGATTATGCAATGTATCAATGTCTTATAATGAGCTTGCATCATGCTGGGGAAGGTTGTGATGTCCCAAATGTTTTCTTTAGCCCAAGTCACAAACCCATTTGTCTCTGGCAATATCATTTCCAGTGAAACACAGATTGCAAAAGCCAACAAAACCAACACTCCTAATGTGATTCCTATAATAGAAATCCATTTTCTTTTATTACTCTTTTTTGTTTCCATAGTTTGTTCCTCCTTTTAAGACTGTTCTATAGTCAGAGTCGTATCCATAAATCTATTTCCTTTTATCGAATAAATAGATGCGATTTCATCATAATTTTTGGAATACTGACTGTAGCTACAAGTCAATTGTTTTCCTATAGCATTTCCATCGACCGTCACTGTCAAATTCACACCTTGCACCATCTCATAATCAGTTTGGCTATACTCCTGAGATTGATAGATGACCTTGTTTTCAATATATGCACCCATCGAAGAAGATATAACAATCTCAGTCTTGTCAGTAGATGAATCATAAGTACCCTTTGCAGACAAGATATCATAGAATTCTATTCCACCAGAAGGCATAGTCTGTTCCATTCTGTAAGTTACTATGCCTTGTTTCATCAAACTGTAATACAAGAAGTAGTATGGCTTTTTTTCTAAATCATACATAGCAGCAACTTTATCTTGAGTAATACAGTGAATAGTTGAAGTGGACACATCTGTTTTCGTATAGATAGAAGCATCGCAGAAATAAGATAAATCAGTGTCTAGGAAGTCTGGGAAGTTTATCAATCTATATAGGTTGATAGTTCCATCATCGTTATAGGTGACTAATGAGTCGCCTGGATTTACTGCATTATATACGGGGCTTGTATAGATATCCAAAGCTTTGCCTTGAGATAGAATTGTTATGTCTTCTAACTTTCTATAAAGATTTCCATCCCTATCAAAGATACTAACACTCAATGTTCCACCATCAGTCCTATTCAACGCATAGAATGATGTTTCAGATACTATGTTTATATCCTGGATATTCGTATCGTCATTATCTATTTTGATTTTATAGTCTTTAGGAATTACACCACTAAATTCCATGGTAATCGGAATCATATCGACGCTATCGTCGCTGAAGTCACAATCAACGGATGTTATTTCGAATGAATAACTGAAATCATATGAATGAGTCGACATCTTCAGCTTATGGCTTCGGCCATCCGATTGATAATCATAGAATTCAAGAGTCGGGGTGATGGTGACATTTCCTATATCATCTTCAAGTCCATCGAAAGTGATATATCCGCTAGGGGAAGACAACTCATAATCAAAAGTGGATTTTCCTTTATCAGAATCTATCTCAAATGTAACCTTATCTTTTCTACCTTCATAAGCCGTATGATACATATAGGGAACCATAAAATTTAACCCATCAAATTCTGGCTTTTCCATCAAGAAAAACACTGGGGCTTGAATTATCGTATTCATTTCAGCTATAAAGCTGTTGAATATCTTATCTTCGTTTTTAAAATGACCTATATCCTGATATTGAATATAGAATCCAAAAATATCATTCAATCCTTTGACATCGATGATGCTATCAGTTCCAATGTATTCTTTTAACAAGACGCCATCTGTTGAATAAACATCAACTTTGTATTCGAAGACATCTTCATATTCACAAACAAAACCAGTTTCTATTTCAACATCGAATGTGCCATCCTCATAATATTTTAAATGACAATCATTAGGAGTTATTTTAGTATAAGAAGCTTGGAATGATTGATCACAATCAAAATCAAAGGAATCACTTTGAAAATATATATCATTACCATCAAGACTTTGAACACTAAATTTATAACTGGCAAGTCCATAATAAGCATCACAAGCCAATGACAGATGAGAGTTGTCTTCATTCAAACTAGAATCTACTTTATCTTTTCCTAATGAATTCCCATCTTTATCAAATTGCTCTATAAAAATCTCAAATCCAGTATCACTTGAATAATTATCTATATCGAAATCCAAATTGATTTTGTTTGGGCTCAACACTTCTTTGATAGTGTCCTTAGAGACTTCAAAAGGAACTTTGTTTTTATTGGAAGGTAGAACATCCATCACCGTCAAAGCAACAACAGCTGTGACAGCTGTAGCGGCAACAGTTCCAACTGATGCTACAGTAGTAGCAACCGGAGTAGCAGATTCTACTGCAACATTATTTCCTCCGACATTCTCGACTCTTTTTGCTAAATCCTGTTCATCTATTTCTGATTTATTTTCTTGTTCTTTATTACTTGTTTTTTTATCGCTATCTTCAAAAGATTCAGGAACATCTTTTAATTCTTTAGGTGAATCCTTCAATTCTTTTCCAAAATACTGTTCAGCTTTAAAACTATGATATTCATCATATCTTTTGGTTTCACTGCAATGGAAGTATTCATCAATATTGTTCTTTTTCATATTTGGATTATAAACAATAAAGTCTTAAATTCCAACTAAATAATAAAAATTAAATTTAGAGCATATTATTCAAAATAGAATTGATATCAAACTTTTGATAATTAAATCATTATTACTTTTCTAATCCATTTCTTTAATTTATAATTATAAAAAAGGAGAATAACGATATATGAGAAAAGATGAAAACAATGAAATCAGAAAAGGAATAAATAAAAAGACATCGATAATGTTGATAGTGATAGGTGCAATAATTGAATTGATAGGATTAGGTTTAGAAATCTTCAATATCGTCATGATATCTACAGGTTCTTTCGATAATTCTTTAATGTGGATTGGATTTGTAGCGATACCCGTAATGTTTGTCGGTGCAGTCTTTTTGATTCTAGGACTTATCAAACCAATGAGTAAATTCGCAGCTAGAACCAGTGCTCCGATTCAAAAAGATTATATGAATTACATGAGAGAAGAAACAGTAGATACAGCAAAAGAATATTACAAAGATATAGCATCTGGTATCAGAGAAAGCACAGATGGACAAGAAACGATAGAATGCAAACAATGCAAGCATTTAAATAAAAAAGATTCTAAGTTCTGCAATAACTGTGGCAACAAGTTAAATTATGAAATCAAATGTCCGCATTGTGAAAAGATGACTCCATCCAACTCTAAATACTGCAATAATTGTGGTGAAAAATTAGATTAAGCAAAAAAGAGAAAATAAAACCTGCCTAAAGTATTTGGATAGGAATGACCATATGTATGTCTTTGTGAATATTTATGATAACAGCCATGGCTATCAATGATACTATGAACATTATGAATCCATTGCTCCCTAACAAAATATTTACTTGGTGGTTCTTAGGCATTCTAATAATGATAATGTCCTTGAAAAGCGAAGGAACATATGATTACTTCCTTAAAAGGAGACGAATTCTATTAGAAAAGAATCATAATAAAAAAGAAAATTAAGAATTCAAAAGACAGCAAATGCTGTCTTTTTCATTGTAAAAAATAAACTGTTTTTTTCTTAATTCATAAATAAATCATAAAATTTATCCCTTCACAATTAGGTTGTCTCTACATTACACTAATTCATAAGCATATAATTATTTAAATAACACATAATCACATTTGATATATTTCTATGCAAAGTTAATTTTTAGTAAGGGTATTGAAAGCGGATTACAAAACATTATTTAAAAACAATGTTTATTATTTCTCACTGGAAAGAGACATAAAGTTCCTTTCTAAGGAAAAAACAAACCATCGGAGGATATTATGAAATTTTCCAAAAGAAAGATGATGATGTGTGCCGCTTTATTGCCTGTACTTTTTAGCCTTGTCGGTTGCAAAAAAGATCCTAACCAGATCGACGTTGTCTTCGTTCCTTCTAGAGATGCTACCGCCCTCGGTGAATCTGCTAAGAAACTCGAGCCTGTCCTCGATAAGATCATGAAAGACAACAATTTGCCTTATTATTTCAAGATTAGTACTTCTACAACCTATTCTGCAGCCGGTACTGCTTTAATGAACTCACAAGCTGATGTAGGTTTCCTTACTGGAACTTCATATGCTCAAATGACTGTTGACCACCCTGGAAGTGTCGAAGTTCTTTTGACAGCTGTCAGAAGTGGATTCAAGGTCCAAACCACTGATTACAAGAATCCTAACAACACCGAAGAATTACGTCATAAACAAGTCCAAGCCATGAATGGTGAGATCGACGATTATGAGTATCTTGCTGAGCAAGACACTGTCAATGTCGCTAACTCCTACAACTCAATCCTTATTTCTAACAGAAATCACAAGGAAAATGGTGTTGCTACTGAAATCAAGTATGTCGATGATTTGATTGGAAAGCAAGTCGGAATCCAATCCAATAGTTCTGGTGCTGGATACAACTATCCTAAGCTCTTCCTCTCCAACATGAAGAATGAAGCTAGTAGAAAGCTTTGGTTCAGACCTAATTCACAATATCTCAACAACGATTACATCAAAGAACACGGACTCACAATCGTCTCTGGAGATCCTGATGCTTCTAAGGGTGAAATCAAGGGTGTCGAAATCAAAGGTTACGATGCTGCTTTTACCGAAGCTATGAACGAGAATTCTAGCTTTGCTGGAGTTTGGGGATTCATGGATATTCGTTATTCCAACGGATACAACAAAACTGGTGGAAAATACAATGGAGACAAGAGTGTCTTCACCAACACCTACACAGTCGCTATGACTGATCCTATCTTCAACGATACAATCTCTGTCCGTTCTGGACTTGAGAAAGAAAAGAAAGACGCCGTCAGTTTAGCCTTCAAGACCGCCGTCAAGCAAGGTGATGTCAAGACTGAAGGAACTGGTGCTAACCTTATCTACAACATCTACTCACACACTGGATATGTTGATGGAGTCGATGCCAACTACGAAAACGAAAGAACTATTTACAAGAACAACAAGTAATTAGTTCTATTCAAATAGTCTTAACCACCGGCCAAATGGCTTGGTGGTTTCTTTTGGAAAGGAAAGAATATGATCGAGTTTAAAAACGTAAAGAAAGTCTACCCTGATGGTTTAGTAGCTTTAAAAAACATAAATCTGACTATCAATGATGGTGACTTCGTGTCTATCATCGGATTGTCCGGTGCTGGAAAATCAACTTTGCTTAGAACTATAAACAAAATGCACGATATCCAGGAAGGACAAATCTTAGTGGATGTCAACGATGACAAAAAGGAGCTCAACACAAATTACGAAGCAGAGCTACAGGCTTATAAAGAAAATGCGAAGAGACTTCCTGAATTGAGCAAAAAGCTCAAAGAAGCTGAAACTAACAAAAACGAAGAAGAAGCTATTAAACTTAGAAAAGAAATACTCGGAGTAAAGACTGCAATCGCTCCTTCTAAATACATCATAAAGAAGATTCCTGTCAAGATGGATGTATCAAAGGTAAAAGGAAAAGAATTGAGATTGTTGAGAAGAAACATCGGAATGATCTTCCAGTCTTTCAACTTGGTCAAGAGATCATCCGTATATAAAAATGTCCTCTCAGGAAGAATTGGATACCACAACTGGATAGAAACCATTTGTGGAATCTATACCAAGAGGGAAAAGATGCTAGCTCTTCAATCTATTGATTCTTTAGGGATTTTAAATAAATCATATGTCAGAGCTGATAACCTTTCTGGTGGTCAACAGCAACGTGTTGCACTAGCAAGAGCTTTAACACAAGAGCCATCTCTCATTTTGGCAGATGAACCAGTCGCCTCACTCGATCCTATCACTACCATTTCAGTCATGAACGATTTCAAGAAGATCAACAAAGAAAAAGGAATCACAATCGTAGCCAACATGCACCACGTCGACTTGGCTTTGAAGTATTCCAATAGAATCATCGGAATCAAAGCCGGTGAAATAGTCTTCGATGGAACACCAGATCAAGTAAATGATGAAGTCCTACAAAAGATATATGGAAGAGCCTTGGAAAGAGGTGAAAACCTCGGAGGTGTAGATAATGACTAATACAGCTCCTATCCAAGAGAAGGAGAAGAGGTTTCATTTAATAAAAGAGCCAGATCCTTACGGAAAATGGTCTTTCATAAATAAACTATTCTTTTCAAAGAAAGTAGTTTCCTTATCAGCAGATGGCTCGGCGGATAAAGTTATTGTAAAGAAAAGAAGTTTAGGGTTGATTTGGTTTCTTCTTTTCGTAGCCATATTCGTAATTTGCATTTCTTTATTCATTACATTTCCGTCAAATCCAGATCTAGGTAATTTGTTCTACATCATCGGACAAATGTTCCAGCCCTGCTACAAATTCTCCACATATGGAGAATACTTCAATTACATATGGACTACAGCAATTCCAGAATTAGGAAACACAATTGCAATGGTCTTCGTAGCAACAGTTATAGGATGCATAATATCCATTCCATTATTCATGCTATCCTCCAAGAATGTTGTAAAAACACCTTGGATTTATGCACCTATCAGATTCATCTTGGATATCATTAGAACTGTTCCTACATTTGCACTAGCTATGATCATGGTCGCAATTGTCGGATACAACAACACTGCAGGTATCATTTCAATGATATTCTTCACTGCTGGAATCATGTATAAGATGGAATACGAGTTCTGTGATACTAGAGATATGGCACCTTACGAAGCAGCCTTATCAGTCGGTTCGAACAAAATTCAAGCCTTCTCAAATGGACTTTGGCCTCAGATCTTGCCAAACTTCTTGTCGAACTGTCTATACACCTTCGAAATATCGATCAGAGGTTCCATCATCTTAGGTTATGTCGGTGCTGGTGGTATAGGAAAGTTGCTGTCCGATGCAGCTGACTTGATGTATTGGGACGAAGTCGGTGCAATAGTTATTCCAATCTTTGTAGTCACCTTGGTACTTCAATTAGTTTCTAGCTACGTTAGAAGAAAGGTTCAGTAATTATGGAAAAGAAAGAAAATAAAAAGCAATCTGAGCCAAAGAAGTTTTCACTCTATAACTGGTACTATAGATTAGAGCATAGAAAGAACTTCCAATACGATTCAGCTAAACAAGCCTATGTCTTTAGACCTAAGATGTGGATTCCTAACACAATCACTGCTTTGGTCTTCTTAGCCTTGATGATCTATTGTATTATTTCAACTCAATTTGGATCAAACACTAGCCAAGCTAACCCTGCCAGACTTTCAGAGATATTCAGCGGAATCTTTGTTCCTGACTATTCATATATATTCGGATACGGTTCATTTACATTTAAAAACAGTGCTATATACGAAGCTTTGCAAACTTTCTCCATTGCTTTGATAGGTACGACATTTGGATCTATTTTGTCTCTTCCATTTGGATTCTTAGCTTCCAGAAAGATGGTTGGAAAATGGTGTCATATCTCAGAAGTGTTGTTGATATGCATTAGAACAATTCCTGAAATCATCTTGGGTTATGTAATGATTGCAGGATTAGGATTCAGCTCCTTCTCAGGAATCATGGTCTTCTCATTCCACTCGATTGGAATGATTGGAAAACTATATTCTGAACAATTGGATGAACTTGAGACCCAACCTTTGGAAGCATTGGATGCATGTGGTGGAACTTTCACAGCTAAGTTAAAAGTTGGAATCATTCCAAATGTAGCACCTAACTTCCTCTCCGTCATCTTGTATAGATTTGATTTGAACCTTAGAACAGCCGCTATGTTAGGTATGGTTTGTGGTGATGAAGCTGGATTGGGTTATTGGATTTCTAGCTTTTCACAAAACGGACACTGGCCTCAATTCGGTGGTGCTTTATGGTTATGTATCATCATGATCATCTTAGTCGATTACTTCTCATCTTACCTTAGAAAGAAACTTGTCTAATTAGATAAACAAAATATAAGAGCAGCCATTAGGCTGCTTTTTTCTTATGCTTAGCTAGGATATTCCTTCCACTCTCACACATAGGAACAACC
>OMAG01000202.1_pt1 | contig 28553 bp, 41 predicted proteins | sample 1673781 | NCBI WGS metagenome assembly OMAG01 (sample SAMEA103958127, study PRJEB25191) | human gut metagenome | biome: human-associated habitat [ENVO:00009003]; feature: intestine environment [ENVO:2100002]; material: feces | place: Germany | collected 2013/2015 | reverse complement strand
GGCGCTGATTTGGTAGGCGCTAATTTGAGAGGCGCTAATTTGAGAGGCGCTGATTTGGTAGGCGCTAATTTGAGAGGCGCTAATTTGAGAGGCGCTGATTTGGTAGGCGCTAATTTGAGAGGCGCTAATTTGAGAGGCGCTGATTATTCAGAATATACATCTTTCTTGTCATCACAATGTCCAATTGAAGGAAGCTTTATAGGTTGGAAAAAATGCGGGAGATATATTGTAAAACTAAAAATATGTGAAGACGCAGATAGAAGTTCCTCAACGTCTCTAAAATGTAGATGCTCAAAAGCGGAGGTATTGGAAATACAAAATTTAGACGGGAGTAGAGCAGGTATAACCGAAATATGTTCCGATTATAATAAAGGCTTTATATACAAAGTGGGTGAAACAGTTGAAGTAAAAGACTTTGATAAATGCCGATGGAATGAATGCTCAAATGGGATACATTTTTTTATAGATAGGAATGTGGCTGTAGCTTATATAAAATGACTATGAAGAATTTTTTAGGTGGAATTAAAAAAGCAGAATTAAAAATTATCGTTGCTGGGGAATCCGGCAATCCTGAAGAATTGATTAAGTCTGCAATATCTGTTACACAATTTTTAGAAGCAAAAGGATTTGATGCTGTAATAAAATTCTCTTATAAACAAACTGAAGACTGGATTAACGAACATAAATTGGGATATGTAACTATAAATTTTGAGAAATATGAATAGAATGAAAATTACTTTCGGGATAATGTCTAATAAATATCAAATAGAAGCATACAATAAGCTTGATGCTTATGCTGCTATGGCGATATTCTTTAAACGCGCTTTACCATATGTACTTTTATTTGAGCCTTATGAGATAATAAAAGATAATTGGTTCCGTGATGAAAAAAAATTCCTTGAGCTATTTGGCAAAATAAGTTTAAACGAATATCTAAATGCACATCATGATAAAGTAAAAGAAGCATATTTAACTATAAAAGAGATATGAATTATGAGAACAACTGGAAATATAAATATATATGATGGCTTTAATTTCTGCACGACATTAGAACAGTCAAAACAATTATTAGAACTTGGGCTTAATCCTGAAACTTCGGATATGACATACTTAACGGGTATAAGAGACGGAGAAGAAGAAATATATGGCATTTTGCCATATAAAGAATTAGTACCTGCCTGTAGGAAAGGCAATATTTTATATAAAAATGTCCCAGCTTGGACATACTATAAACTATTAACCCTTTTGCCTAAAGAATATATATTATTATCTCAAAGAAGAATTGGAATTACTGAAATAGCTTTAAATAGTAATATCCCAGCAGGAGATATCATATCAGTAAATTTACATAAAGGAGTAGGAGGATTATTAACCATTATTAAAAATGAAGCATTTATCGAGAGAATTAATAAGGAATTTTTAATAAAAGAGAATAATTCACCTTGGATTAGTATTAGTGAACAACAGCCTGAACATGATGAATTAGTTTTAACAAGGCTTGAAGCATACCATTTTAAGCCTAAACTAAATGTTTATAATGCCTATTATAAAGCATGGGATACAGAAGACGGAGACGATTTTGATTGTAATATAAGTGATAATGATTTATGGATGTCGATTCCTACATTTGATGATATAATGAATAGTAACAAATATATTATAAAAAGACTTAAATAGAAGTGAAAAAGAAAGAAATTCCTAAATCGTGCGACTGTAGAAATTGCAAAAACGCAGGAGAAATAAAAAACTTCATGGTGTTTTGCAATGTCTTGAAAATATACTGTTCCGTAGGAATTAGACCGTATTGTGCAAAATTTAAAAATAAATAGACATGGCAGAAATAGAAAATGTAGTCATAATAGATAGATTTGATTATGACGAACTGGTAGAAAAAGCAAGGATGACAGATGAAGAAATTAAAAAAGAAGCTGAACGCATTTTTATGCAAGAAAATGGAGTCCTTGTAAGGATTGAGTTTAACGAATATCCTAATTCAAAAAACTTCACGGCTCCTATTGGATTTGTCAGAGGTGGAGAAAAAGAAGATATTTATAATGCATTAAATGATATTGAACCAAAAATAAAAGACTGGATGGACGAAAATTTTAGACTATACACAAAAAGATTAAGGGATAAAAATATTACTGAAAAGAATTGCATCGGACTAAGTAAACGGGTGATTAATTTAGAAGAAAGGCTCAAACTTTTAAAGATTAAATATACATACTTATTATCTTATGCTGTAATAATATCTATGATAACTATTTTCTTATTATGTAGAATTTAAAAATAAATTGTATGAAAAAGTATATTAGACTAAACCATTATTTTTATAACGATTCAATCAGTTCAATAGAGACTATTCGCCCTGTACTAATTGGCATAGATAGGATAAGAGTTGTAACATGCTCTGAGACTGCTGGTAGCGTTATATGGCTTGACAACGGAGACAATATTAATGTACTGGAGAATATAGAAACAATTGAAAATTTGTTGAATACTAAACAAGGGTAAACATGATAATTACACCAAAAATAAATTATTTAAAAGGTTGTTTTGATACAAAAAAAGTAAGGATGAATTGCGTCCCATCAAAAAATAGGGGAAGGATAGATTTGTGTTTAGAATCAGATGACGGAATTAATATCCCAATAGCAAAGATAAAATTATTTAGCAATGATTTGTTTGTTGATTTTATATAAACTTTTGAGGATGCGTCAAAATTTGGAGAAGAAATAGCCAGAAGGTGGAACGAATTTAAAGATAAAAAATAATTTATTATGAAAGCAGAAATAATAGAACAAGAAAAGAGTCCAAAAGCTTCATTATTTATAGATAATGATAATACTATCATTATAATGGCTCAAGAAGTAGGTAATTTTTTATATGGTACAGTATGTTTTTCAAATACAAGTACATACCCAATTGGGTATTATTGTGAAAATTGGTGCCCAAAGAAATTTACCGTTTTTTACGGCAAAATAATATTATCAAACTGATAAAATATAAGAAAATGATACAGACAAGAATAAATCACGCGGACATCTCTTGGGAAGAATTCCCTATTTTAGCGTTTAATCCAGATTTAGATATTATTATTATAGCAACAGAAAGTAATGATTATTTAAAGGGGACTGTAGTATGTTCTGATAAACCAGAACATCCAATAGGGAAATACTACGAATATTGGGAAAAATCCCAATTTTGTCCTTTTGAAGATGAAGTAATATTAAAAAACAAAAGCAAATGAAAAAGATACTCGGAGCGCACAACGCAAACACATATCTTAAACCTCGCAAATGGTGGATGAGACTGATTAACTTTACATCCAAATGTCAGAAGTTGACGATAGAGGAACAGCTTGAACACGGAGTAAGATACTTTGATTTCAGGATAAGGTGGGATGAAGAATTAAAGATGTTTATAAATTGTCATGGATTAGTAGAATATAAAGAACCGTTATTATTTGCTTTAAATCGTTTGACGCATTTTGTATTTATCAACCCAACAGAAAAAATATATATCAGGTTTGTGTATGATGATACATTTAATCATAATTCCAAAGGTCATATCTCTATATCTAACCTATTTAGAGGTTCTATATCCCCTATTTTTAAATTTGATGAAAATATATCTTGGGAATTAATAATAAAGTCATCATGGAATAAAATAGATTGTAATAGATGGAAACAGCCAGAGGTAGTAGACTGTTTCAGGAACTACAGAGACTACAAGTGGATTCCTTTCCCGCAAAGGTATATATCTAAACATAAAGAACATTATCAAGAAATCATAGATAATACAAAGGTCGGAAATGATACAATATTTCTATGTGACAGAGTAGATTTATTCAAAATAAAATAATATGGCAACAAGTAAAAGAACATGGCAAAGATTCGAGGCAGCAGTAGCAGCCATTTTTGGGACTAAAAGAGTCCCCCTTTCAGGTAGCAATTCAGGGCATAATACTCACTCCGATTCTATGCACCCTGATATTTACATAGAATGCAAACTACGTGAATCGTTTTCGATATGGAGATTATTTGATGATACTTCTAAAAAAGCTAAGAAAGAGGGGAAAATACCTCTTGTAGCTATAAAGGAAAAAAACAAAAAGGGATGTTTATTTATTATAAGTCCTGATAACTTAAAAGAGTTAGCGGATTTATACAACTCTGATAAACAAGAAAATGAACGAGAAATATACGTTGAATTATAAAATTTAATATATTTGTGTATGGAAATGATTGTTATTGAAATAGATTTGAGCCAAATCCCCTCGGATAAAATAAAAAATTTCCTGCGGAAAAATGGGAATGAAGCCAATGTTGTTAAGCTATGTGCATGTAAACGTAAACAGCCAGACCCTTACGGAAGTGACATTACAGTTTACATAAATCAAAATGCAGAAGAAAGATTGTCAAATCAACCTAAAATATTCTGCGGTAAAGGAGTTGAAATAAAAACAAATAAAACAGATACACAACAAAACAATAATAGTCGAAATAATAATAATGATGATTGTCCTTTTTAAAATATAAATCATGGAAACAGAGGAAATTTTAAATATTATACAAGCGTCATTAAAAATATGCGCTGAGAATATTAAAGCCCGTCACTGGACTATGGTAGGGCACGACTTTATGACTTATCATCCGTATTTTGACGAAATAAACGAAAAACTAATAGATTTTGTAGATGAAATTGCGGAAAGTACCGTAGTAACCGGAGGAATACCGCCCTATAATTTTGAACAATATTTAAAATTTTCCTTTATAGAGCCTATTAAATTTATTCCTTCTCTTGAAATGATGCTAAAGGATACTATATCAGAATTACAAAAGATATATGATTATATAAATGATAACTTCAACCAATTTGACGATACAACGGCAGATTTAATGGTTAAAATAACAAGAAAAATAAGAGACAAATACCTATTTTTCTTAATTCAATCTACCAGACTTAGTTTTAGTTAAACATATAATTCTCTTTATTATTCATATTTTTGTAATTGATTCCCGTTTGTTTGTGAAAATAGACGGGATTTTTTTATATATTTGTACATATCATTAAGTACAGCATTTCGGAAAACAGAAAAATTGGCAAATGAGGCTCCCCAAATTGTGAAATTCGGGGAGTTTTTATATATTTGCATAGTGTTTAATATTCGTATGTATCTACAACGGTTTGTGAAAATAGTTGTCACCACTTAATTTTTTTCATATTAAATGATAATGTAGAAAAGGCTACAACGAAAGTTGCAGCCTTTTTTTAATAGCATGAGAATATTTCTATCCTCTATACTACCAACACACTAAAATGTTAGAAAATTCCATTGTGCACCAAAACCGAGATATGGAGAAAATTTATTACAAGAAATGGCGTAACCATATCCTGCCTGCAATCCTAAGCTGAAGCGGCTTTTCTTTTTTTTAATATGCGTTTCAGTTTTTGTTATGGTTAAATACTTGACTGGAGAATAAACCTCTATCTTTTTAGCCTTTACCTTATATCCGGTCATACATATTGAATATGTAGAATCTTCAAAACAGTATTCGGATATCGGTATTTCTACTTCTGCCGGCTTAGAAAGTTCAGGAACATACAACGTGTCCCTGATAGTCTCCTTTATTTTGATGTATTTTGGAATCAAAAGCGTGTCAATGATAGTATCTACCCTCGTTATCACGAAAGTGTCTGTATGAGCCTCTATTTGGGGTGTATTGGCATGTTTGCCTATGACATAGCCACAAGCAAAGGACAGAAAGAGCGAAATAACCAATAACGCCCCAAATTTTCTCATTTCTTAAAATATAATTCAGATTCTGCCTTCCTTCTCCTTACAAGTCCTGAAAGCACTTCTTTCCCTGCATATATCCATTTCTTGAACTCATTAGCGATAGTAGGGTCATTCGGATTTAATTTCACTTTACGCAAAAGTGTAGAATCCGAAAAGTTCTTCACCCCGACATTATAAGTAAAAGAGACTAATGCGTCAAACTGGTTTTGTGTCAATTCCACATCCATAGTTGAGCCGGATACTATATCTACAGCATTAGAAATATCATCTAAAAGAAATTCCGTTGCTTTAGCCTCTGTTATTACATCGCCTTCTTTTACATTATATGTATGCCCGTACCCGATAGTCCATACTCCGGCTGGACACTTATATGCAACCAGTCTTAACCCCTCAAATTCCTTTATAAGGTTAAGCCCCTTTGCTCCTATTTGATTCAGATGCTTCATGTGTTTCAAATTCTTTAAAATATGGTATTTTCTTTACTATCTCAAAGCTTACTATATAATGTATAAAAGATATTGCCCTATTATTCGGAAGCAATGATTTTATGTTAGTCAGTATGTTCAATGAATAAAAATACGTGACGATTGCTACAATTGCCGATATGCACTGTAACGCCATTTCTTTGTTATGGAATTTATTACCTATAAAATAAACGCTCCCTACTAAAAGATAAAACACTAACATCTCACATAAGCAGAAGTAAAACTTTTTGCATTTAAACGTTTTCTGTTTTACAATGATATCTTCTATCAATCCTATTATAAAGTTTATCAAGAATATATAAGCGATAATTATAACATAATCATATATAGGGGCTATGTAACTTATCATTACCGCAAATAAACTCCCTAAAAATCCCCGAAATCCTCCCGCCTGATTCTCCATAATTTAATTCCTTGTTAAATATATAATAGCATTTATTGAATATGCGTAATTGCCTGATACATCATCTATCAAAATCTGGACTTGTTGATTACCTACTGTATAATTGACCTTTGCCAATTTTTGTATAAAATTTGATGATTCATCATAAACAGAAAGGATAATACTTTGTGCTCTTGCTGATGTAAAGTTTATAGTTACAACTGGATTATTAGTGCCATTGCCATAAGTCTTTGAATTATTTATACCAGCAGTTTCAAATAAAACTTGATTTTGAGTTTCACTCCCGCTTTTTGCCATTCTTAAATTAAGATAATATACCGCGTTACCATTTAAGAAAAAAGGAGTCAGGTTAAGTTTATCATCAGTAACGGCAAGTGCAGCAATTTTCGAGGAGTCTATGCTATAATCTATAATTTTTTCATTTGATACTGAACCGGATTGTAGTGCGTCATTAGATATTGAGCCTAATCCAATGTTCCGTTCTGTTACTTGATAATCCCCTATTTTAGCCGAGGTGACGGCTCCGTCAGCTATATCTGGAGTCGAAATAGTACCGTCAGCTATCTTTTCGGAGGTGACGGCTCCGTCAGCTATCTTTAGGGTTCCTACAGCCCCATTTGCTATGTCTGATAAACCTATACTTGACGGTAATACCAGATTAGCCCGCCAATCGTATGTGTGATAGAATGAATACCCGTCCATACCTACAGCCCATGTTAAGTCGATTGTAGCCACTTCGGATATTCCTGTAGGTTGAGTATTGCTAAATAATGCTCTTTTTATAGCTGTATATTCTTGCCCTGTTTCTGACGAACGTTGTTCTACATCGCTTAACCATACATATACAGTCGCTCTATTTTGTTCTGTAACAGTAAATGTTTTATTGCAGGTCGCAATTATTATAGTCCCTGTAGCTAATGACGGTAGAGATGAAGAGGTTTTAAATATAAGCTGGGTAGTCCCAGAAGTAAAAGTAGCCGAATCCATCTCATTAGACATACTAATATCAATGAATTTGTAATTACTTGCCCCTAAAAATATCCCTAATGCGCTTTGCCAGTTATCAAATGCGCTTACTAAGTCATTTATATAAACAAGATTGCCATCATCGTTTATATATGATAATATTGTGTCTTTGAGCATATTGTACTGATTTTAGTTTATATTTTATCCCCCATATTATTAATGAATCTACAGTTTGGGTAAATTCTGAAAATGTATCTTTATTTTCTTCTAAATAAGACGGGTAATTTATAATTACTCCTGTTGTCAAAGATGAAGTATATAAATATGACTTTCCCCCAGCCGTATAGTCTTTATCGCTCCAATATACTTTTTCGCCAGCTTCATAATCTGAAGGATATAGATATACTTTATTTGAAGTGATATTTATAGCCTCTATATGCCGCCCGTCAGGGTCGTATAGGTCATTAAGAATATCTATTACTTGTTGCTTCCCATATTGGCAGGCAGCGATTTTATATGCCCGTTGCCTTTTTGTATTATATTCGTTCCATAGTAAGATAAAAGGATATAACAAACATAACAACAGCTTATAGAAGTTGTTCAACCTGTATTCATTATTTACCATATAATTAGGTCTGTTTATCTGGTAAATAAGTTTAGGTATATTTATTTCTCTAAACGGGAACATAGCTAATATTTAAATCCTCCGCAAAATTAAAATATCCTGATACTAATTTTATCCTTCCATTTTCCGCATTATATGTCAGTGAACCATTTGTAGAAACAACGTCAGGGATATATGCTGCTTCAACTCCTGATACTTCTTGGAAGGATTTTTCTAAATCGTTTATGAACAATGGAGCGCCTAACACTATATTCTGTTGTATAGTCGTTTTCATGGATTCTATATCATTTTTCACCTGTGCAAGAGAATTGCCGGCACTGTAATACACTGTCATGCCTTCAGGGAATGTTAATATATCCGGTTCTCGGCTCTGTATAAATAGATTGAATCCCAATGGTATAAAATTTTCGTAGTAATCTTTGAATGCCGTAAGCTGTTCTGAACTCAAAGGAGTTAGATTGCCTGTATTGTCGGTAGTAGCTACATTTAATATTATACCTCCTTCAGACGTCGATACTGTAGCCTGCTTTATAATCCTGTTATTCTCATTTATAGGATTATACCCCATTTCTTTAGTATCATTATCCAAAATTACCAGATTATCTCCATATTGGAAATATAAAGCCTTATCCAGATAATAATCTTTACGTGTTACTCTTAAACTCCGAGCTGTATTGGCTATATTATCTTCTGAAAATAGTATCTCATTAGATATTATATTGAATATAGTAGAAAGAGCGTCTACAAGACGCATCCATATAGCAGAAGCAGAAGTGTTTACGTTCTGGAATAAAGACTGTATAGCTATTATTATTTGTTGTCTTATATCTTCCATAATTACTCCGTTCTTAATCTATATAACTCTGCATCTATAAAAAACCAAATTTGGCTCGCTGACGGATTGTTATTTGACGCAAAAGCCGTAATAGTATAAACTATCCTATCGTTGGTATTTGCACCGAAATCGGAAGGCTCAAATGCCAAATCTGTCATTAACGGGGGAATACCGTTATCCGTCACAACTTGTACTTTTGTAGTATTGTATGGTACTACTACTTTACATGTATGGTTATTGTCTATCAAAAAATCTGAAGCCTTTAAATTAATTACGGACGTAGCTGCCGAATAAACTCCTAATATATAATCGCCTGGCTTTGGATAGTTGAAAACATTAGCGGTTTGATATTTAAATGAGCCTGTCGGTATACTATCTTTAATAGTATCTACATTATAACTCGTTAATTTGAAAGTATAGGTACTATTTGACGAATTATATGTAATAACTCTTAATGTAATAGTGTTACTAGATACATCGACAAAACTAACTGTATTTGTCAAGTTAGACGTTATTGTCGCTACAAATATTCTGTAACTGTTTAATGCTGCTAACCCTGAACGACTATATACAATATTAGCCGAGCTTACTTTAGATACAAAATCAGTCCATCCAGAAGAGACAGAATTAATTACATTGGATATAGCTGCTGAAGAAGAACCATTATTAAGATTTATAAATGAGTTAGGCATTTCCAACATAGTAGGTCTACCCCCGAATTTTGTTTCTCCCCACTCATTTATAGCATTCACAGTCGTAAATGCAGAGGCGGAGACTTGTATAGGCTCATTCCCATTTAAATCGCTCTCTGTATATTCTGATAATGATGTTATGTCTACATATTGTACTGCCATATATTTAAGATTTAAATACTCCTAATACTTCTTTCCCGTTCATGCTATATACCGCCCTTATATCTCCCATACCCGTAGAATGATAATAAGCGACTTTGCAATTTTCGGCTTTTTGAACCAAATATAAGGTATCTTGTTTATCTCCTACAGTAGTTTGGAATATTACTTCTTGGTCTCTTTGCTCAAATGTAGCATTTATATCTGAAGTAATCTCTACTCTTTGAGATTTTTTTTCAGGGTCATAGGCTACATAAAAATATCCTATACCGTCAGACCACTTTTTTTGTTTTCTAATTATAGCCATATATACAAAACTTTAAATTGCCCCCCCCATGAATTAACATATTTTTGCATACATGAGAGGGACAAACATAATATTAAGATACAGTAAATGTCGTGTTGGTTGTAACTTGTACATTGACTACCGAACCGTCTTGTGGAACTGTAATCTCTGCTGGGGAAACTTCCAATCTTGCAGCTCCTGCACTCTGTGTAATCGTTAATGTCTGTTTTACAGATTCGGATGAACCTTGGATAGTAAATACCTGTGTTCTTGAATCTACAGTATCATTCAACACATAATTAATCTCTATTGAGAATTCGTACTTGTGGTCAGCCCCTGGGTCTCCGGAGATTGCAACACCATTAGTTGCATTTATACTCCCGTCTGCTGTAAATTGTTTGTCTCCTAAGTCTTCTTTAACAATATCACCACTCTCTACACCGAACTCTAACTTAGGGCTGTTAGATACTCCTGTTATTGTAACTTTACCAGCTGTGGCAGGAACTGTTACTCCTGTACCTGCTTGTTCTAAAGTGATAAACTCTGGTGCAGCAGCTAAATTTGCTGTTATCTTTTTGTCTGGGGAAACTCCAGCCGCTTTAACAGTAAAAACTGATTTTACTATTTCACGGTTACCTACATTTGCCGATTCTGCTTTTAGGGTTAATTGGGTATCCCCTGTACCGGTATTCGGGGATAATATTACATGCCCTTTTGTTACATCTGCCATAATTATAAAACATTAAAAGTTGAGTTTGTATATATATTTACATATTGATTGTCCCCATTTTGAGGAACCGTAGTAAATGACGGTTGCACTTCCAAATAATATCCGCCTTCTATCGAATCTAATATCTGTTCCAATTGCCTTTCAAATTCTTCATTCGATAAAAGATTTGAATTATACGGGAATTCAGATGCTCTTATCAATGTGGCATTGTTTGAAGTTTGAAGCCCTTCTACATCCAATTCTTGACCTACTGTCAGTTGTGGAGTATAAGACAACAGCCCGTTTAAGGATAATATTTCGTCTATCTGCGAATAATCTCCGCAAACGTTCAACAAAACATCAAAAATCGTATCTCCATATTTAACTTTGTATGCCATATTGCCTGTATTCTGAATTATATACTACTTGCAACTCATATTCATATACTCCAGATTCCTCCGTCTCCTGTACGGAAATTTCTGCTATACGCCCACCGTCATTTAATATTTGATTCTCGGCTCGTGTAGCTAATTCTGTAGCTTCGTTCTGATTCACGTTTATAGCGACTTCCTGAAACCCTACTCCGATACTTGGATTATCTATGCTGGCTACGCTTTTCATGAAGATTAATGTTCCATTCTGTACGCTACATGAATCTATAATAACCATATCCGTATCAAATACGATATCATTATTTTCTATATCAAATTTAAAATCTTGCATATGACAGAAATTTCACCCCTAATATAATAATTAAAAATTTAATGTGTAAACGTTTCGTCCTGAAAATCTTCCTGATTGAAATCTTTTGCCTTTGAACTCGGTGCGGGGACTCCTACATTAGACGCTGTACCTGTTACTGTCCCAGCAGAATTCGACCCTTGAGTCGTTATTGTTGGTATGGTATGCGTATGGCTATTGAATGCTTTTACAAAATCGTTCAACTTCGCTTCCAACTTCTCAATATATATCATGGGACTCTCCCCGCCATTTACCTTGACTATTTTGCCCTGCATCTCTATTGAAGTTTCCCCTACTTTTATATCTAATTTCGCGTTGTCAGTCGTATTTGTATATGTTATACCGTCCTTATCCATTGTAAGAAGCTGCTTTTGGCTATCTTCTAACATCTCGAACTGTACAGATACTGACTTCACTTTAGAGAACTTTATAGGGAAAGATAGGGAAGAATCCCCTTGCACGAACCCCAATACACAATTGCTGCCTATTTCTGGGATTTGTATCACAGAAGTAGAATCATGGGGGATAATGGAAAGAGGGATATTGAACATTTGGTTATCATCGTCCGACACGACATCAAATGTCAGCTCTTCCATATTTACTCCAGTAACTTCACCATATACTAAAGATACTGAAGAATAGCTTTTCAACACGTTCCTTAAATTATCCCCTAATTCCTGCATTGCAGAATCGAACTTGGAGCTTTTTCTATAACTTAAAACATCCATTCTTCATTTGTCAATTTTGATGAAACATGATATCCGTTTTCGTTGAATTCCCTTCTTATCCCTAATACATACAGATTCGCACTGTTTTCAGGGAATAATGTGTCAGTGAAATTTACATAGTCGAACAAATCTATGCGAGGATATAGCAACGTCGTTATTGTCCCGCTATTATATTCCCCCTTTAATCCTTGATACGCATTATTTGCGAATTCTTCCAACCCTTCTCGTGTCTGTATAGAACTGCAATTCAATCGGATAGGTCTGCCATTCCCTTTATTCCCTACATTTATTGTCGTACGCTTGCCGTTTACATAGCCGTTTACCGTAACATAATAATTCTCGAATTTCCCGTTTTTAGGAGATACATCTCGCTCTATTACATTTACAGAAGTGTCTAATTTTATGGTTTTTTTCTGGGTGTATTTTAATCCCGTTCCCATAAATAATTTCCCTTCTGGGTCAATGCCCGTATAAATGCCGAATTTACGCATTAACATCTGTGCTGCTTCAAAGGGGCTGACCCCCTGCCATAATTTTTCGTTGAATGTCGAAGTAGCGGTATAATCGGCTACGGAAATTTCTTCATAATCTCCTGTAAGATTGTTATCCGAACGGTATTTCTTGAATGCCTCATTTCCTACATCGCAACAGACTTTCAACCCTTCATATATCGAGGTCTCTTGTGTCCAATCCTTATTTACGACTCCAAATCTCAAAATAAAACATTTGTCCTCACATACAAGAGTAGTCGGGAACCCTGATTTTATTTTCTTTATAAACCCGTCAAATACGAGCATTTTCCCCGCTTCTGGGTCATTCTCGAAATTTATGTTTACCTGTTCCCCGTAATTGATATTATGGTAATAGGCATATACTTGTATATGAGCCCCTATTTTTATATTAAGCCCTTCTACATCAATTTTAGACCCAGTAATTATTTCATCTCCTTTCAAATAGGCAATAGAATAAAAAGGCAACGTTATTTCCGCTGTTTCCGCCAGCTTCATAACGGTGTTTTCGGATACGAAAGAAACAAAGTTCAATATCTTTTTCCCTTCTATCCAGACTTCATTGCCACACCTGAAAAAATTACAATAACATTTCATTGTTTTTCTACAAATAATGTTTGACGCGTTAAATCTACTTCAAGCAAATTAAGGGTAATATTGGTAACTGTAGACCCTTCTTGTGGGTCTATAGTATATCTCGCCAATACGACGAACTGTATCCCTACCTCCTTATTCGTGAAATTATTATATATGGCGAATACCGATTTGTTTTTATACAAATCATTTATAACTGTCGCAAATTTGACTATATCGCCAGCCATTGCGCCTTGATTCTGCCGGAAAGACATAGGGTCATACCTCCCATTGTCGTTTATAGGCTTCCTTTCAAGTTTTATTCTTAATATTATCTCCGCGGGGTTGTATGAAGTCATTTCATATATTGCCGACCCGTCTACCAATTGGCTTTTGACAATATTTTTTGATGCGTTTATAGATAAGCTGTAAGATAACGGCAAATAATAATCGCTTATCCTGAAAATATAGTCATTCTCATTTGTCACGGAAATAAGATTGTCCTTCGCGTTCGCGCTTGAAGCGGAATATCTGGTTTTTTGGTTTATCAATGAACTCTTAACCTTATTCCCTATCCCATTGATATAACCTCCTTCTGATGATATCGGTATCACTGATTTTACGATTCCTACAGAAGAAAATGTAAGGGCTAATGCCGTAGCTGCCGTTTGCTCCACATCTCTTATCGTATCCCCCGCTTTTGCAAGCTCTCCCCTTATGTTTTGTGGAATAGATACGGTATTTCTGAATTTATCTTGTAATTCAGATGATGAACTTGTTTTATATGCAGTTGTCTCTATCCCTAAAGGGATACGGTTAGGAATAATAGCCGAAGGAGTATTAGAAGGATTATCTATTGTAGATGTTGCCTTATAATCTTCGTTCTCTGCCGGTAGTGGTGTTGTATCCCCGTTCGGTATTGTAGATGTTGCCTTATAATCTTCGTTCTCTGTCATGTTAATGGTGTTGCTTGGTTAAACGCTATATTTAAACCTCTCGCTATTGCCTGTGATACATAATCCTCTATTTCCCTCATTATTGTTGATGGGTCGGTAGTATTTATGTGGTTGTCCATGTCTACTATGGACTTGTTGAAATTTATAATCAGAGATTTACTTCCCTTTGATAAATCTTTCATACGACCCGTCTCATCTTTAACTGGAGATACTGTAGGAGCAGGAATAAACTCTTTTGAAGTTAATTCAAATGCCCGTGATAACGCTGTCAAATCAGGGGTATAATATCTTAATCTCTTTATTAAATCTTTTGCCTCCTTTGTCCCTAAACTATTAAGATTATTGAAAAGGGTTTCTATATCATCAGCACTTAATTTTATATCTTCTACAGCGGATGTTAAATAACCGGACTTATATAATTTATCATCTGAAGGCTCTCTATATAAATAATTCGTCCTAAGAATCGTGCCTTTTAGCTTATTAATCGCTTGCTCTTTCGTCAAATTATATTCTGGCACTTTAGACCACAAGGCAGCCGTAGTCCCTGATGCAAGCCCACCTAAAACAGTCCCCATCGGCCCAGCAGATGAACCCAATAATGCGCCTGACCCAAATCCTCCTATAAAAGAGCTAATAGTAGGATGTTCATTTATCCAGTTTATTATTTTACTTCCTACGTCTATAATGCCAGAAATAAAGGAATCAAAAGCAGATATAGCCTTTTGAAATATTGAACCATCATACCCCTCTCCGAATGTCTTGTACAGCTTAGATAATGATTCGTTTATATGTATACGTGTGTTTGCTATATCTTCATAAAAGTCTTCTAAATACTCTAATTTATCAGCCTCTAAATTTTCTTCAGATAATTGAACACGACCTTTCAATACCCCCGCTCTGGGCAATTCAAATTGTCCTATAAATTTTTCAAATGCCTTTATTAAAGCTTGGGGATTTTCTCTAATAAACGAATATATATCTTCTCCTTTATTCTTTGATTGTGCTCTAAGGTCAAAAACATACTTCTCGATTAAAGGCACTGACTTGAAAAGTTCTTTCATGTCTATACCTTGCCACGTAGTAAGTAATTGTTGCAAGTTCAACCCTACTATCTGTAAATCCCTTCCTGAAACAGCAGAAATCTTAGCTGCTAATTGTCCGAACCATTGGGCATCTCTTGACGATAATTTTGTATCTCCTACAGTTAATCCCGTCATTGTATTCATCAAAGAAACTAATCCGGCTCTGGAACCTCCTGTTTGCGTAACAATGTCTGTAGCATTACGGAACATCTCATTATATCCGCTCCCTTGTGCTAATCTTGCCATATTATATTGCGAGACATTAGATATCGCTTGTGAGGTTTGTTCACTCATGAGATTATTTTTACCCCAACGGTACAATAATCCCCCTCCGGCTATAGACAACGCTTTTAACCCGACAATCCCTCCTAACGTCCCAATGATAGATTTTAATGCCGGAATAGCCTGTAATGCAGCTTTACCTACAGAACCTATCAGGTTAGCAAAGTTCCCTAAATTCCTTTGCCAACCTGAGTAAGTAAATGAATTTGCAATAAAATTATTTTGAAATCTTTGTCTTGCCTGATAATATCTATCTATATTCCTTAGTAAATGGCGATTATTTGCAAACGGAGAACGATATGCAGCATAATTCATCCTCCGCCATAAATTCATGCGTTCTTCTGGGATATGAGGATAAGGGTTATATCTTCTCCCTCCTGCCGGATTATTAAAGCTACCTCCCCTACCACCTATATTGTTTGTTATACTTTTTAAGTTTTGGGCTTTCTTTATAGCGTCGTCCAGTTTAGCATTTAGGTCTCCCTTTAGATTAAGCTCTATTTGATAGATATTAGGCATAGCTTATTTCTTTTTGTCAATTTTAAATGGTGCAAAATTTACATTGTCCATTATCCATAATGCAAGACAATGATACTTCTCTATCTCTTCCAAAGTTAATGATTCTGTTACCTTATTAATAGGAATATGGAAAAAATGTGATACTAATGCTTTTTTTATCAAAAGCGGGTCTGTCTTGCTATATTGTGTTAATTTATATTCTATTTCTGCTCGGGCATCTGCATATTTAGGGTTTTCCCTGCCCGATTGATAAAATTTATCAAATCCTCCTGTACTTGTTCTGAAGAGAATAGAGACAGACATGCAATCCCGTCACTTGAAATCCTTTTTGCTAAAGTCTTGTCAACGACAAATATATTAACGTATTTTATTGCGTCGTTTATCTTTCTCTCTGTCGTCGTATCCGAATTATCCAACAAAGAAGTAATGAAAATTGAATCTTCCAAACGTGTACGCTCTGCATGTCTTAATTCTACATCTTCTGTTACTTCTATTTCCTCGAATATCCCTTTTTTGTCCGGTAATTTCTCTACAAATGTGAAATTTGAAACTTTAAATGTGCTCATGTGTTGATAGTTTTAAATGTAAAAAGGAGATAGGGGAATAATCCCCTATCTGATTAAATAGCTATTGGTGTAACTTGTCTTGTAAGTTCTGTTGCCCTGAAATTCAAGGTTACTAAAGTCTGAGGGTCATTAGCATTGACCTCGAAAGAATCATTGCTAAATTGTGCTCCTGTATAGGTCAAAGTCGTATCAGTCGGGGTTAAATCCGCCCTGTTGCTGAACATGATAGTAACGGTAAGCCCTTCAGGAATATCAGTTAATGACGGTCTCAACGTAGTTGCTATCCCGTTATAACTGTTTATTAACCTGTTCCATTCTCCTGATTGTATAACAAAAGAACCTGAATAGGCTTTGTTTATACCTTTTACGGAAATAGGAGTTTCAGAACTTATTGCGTAAATCTCATTTACCGACTTTTCTATACTTCCCGAAAAATTCTGCGCTGTGAACAATTGTATAATTGCTCCATTTCCTAAGTTTACCCAAACTTGGACGTCAGCACTTGATATTATTAGTCCCGATTGGTCTGCCATAATTTTAAGAAATTGAAGTTACAAAGAATGTTGTTACAAAGGCTTCACGCATTGCAGGGTTCGGTACTATACTTATAGTCACTTCCAAAGCTTCGGATTGTATGTAATTATCATCCTTAGCCTTGAAGTCGAAATCTATCGCCCCAGCTTGCCCAGCGTTTATTCTCGGAGTGATATATTGGGCTGTAAATTGTGATATAGCTGAACTCTTAAAAGCCTGTAATATCTGACCTGAAGAATCACAAGGGATATTCTGGTTGATATAATAGGTAAGGAACTGTTGGGCATCATCGCAAACTGCATTGCCGACAGCAACTCTTTCTATCTTGTTTAATGCCATAGTAGTGGCGTTGCATGTCGCCCCGTCGTTATAATATAACCCCTCTATACCTAACCTGTTACGGGTAAATATATATCCTAATGGGGCTACCAGATTCGCGAGAGTGACGTCATATCCGTTTACGGGTGTACCAGTTTTTGGATTGCTGGATACAGAAGCCAAATCACTATCCGTAAAATATTCTTCCGTAGCTACAGAACCCAAAGCTACATTCCCGATAGATGCAGCTATACTCCGGCTCGCTCTTACTCCCAATACACGCCCTACAGAAGACAACCCATTAGGAGAAGAACCGGTAACGCAATATGCTACACTTGGATAACTCATAGCCGAGCAATACATAAGTTTAGCTATCTCTGTTGCGCTGCTGAAAGTCCCCTGCTTGATATACGCTCCGTCAAATACACCAACCATTCTGATGCCCAATTCAAACATGTTAGTCAAGAATGTCTGTATCTGATTGAGTGCTTCTTGGTCTGTCTCATTGTTCACGCCGTCACCATATTCAGGAGCGGGCAATGTCCCTTTAGATTGGCAGAATCCTATTGCACGAGGTCTGTTCTTATAACTACCTGAGATAGTCTTGAATATTACCGGCTGTAATGCCGTATAGAAACTTGCAGTAGAGAAGTTTATGCTTGCCGTCGTTTGAACGAGGACAATCCATAACTTAGTCCCTGTCGAAGCTGCACCGTAAAACTCGCTGATGTGTTGGTATAGCATAGTCTTCGCTCCGTCACCTTCCGCCCATTCTGAAGTTATCCCTAACCCTTCGGCTGCTGATAACGAAGTTATCATATAAGGGGTGTTTAACTCTAAGTCTTCAGGTAAATTAGATTCCGCACCTGCCACATCAACAACCAAACAAGAAATAGATTCGTCTACTTGGTTACTCCCAATAGACGTATCTTTTAATGAAATATGTATTCCTGTTGTTGCCATAATTATTCTTCTTTAGGTGGTCTACCTTTTGTTTTCTTTTCTGGGTTTTTCCGAGCCTCTTTTAACGCATTGAATTCGCTTTCAATAGAACTATCCATTTTAAGCGGTTCTTTCTTGTTCTTAGCGGAATTGTTAGGCTCTGGCGGGTTATATGATTCTAACACATTTTTAAATTCCTCATTGTTCAGAGGCAGGTTATCCATCGTAATTTCCGCCCACAATAATTTATATTTCCTCCGTTCAAAGTAATCATGTGCTTGTCTTCTGGCATCTATTTCCCTTCCGAAAACTTTGCCGTTTTCACATGCGTATACTTTTCCGCGAGATTTTACCAATGCGTATAGATACTGGAAAAAGCCTTCTTGATAATTAGTAAGTTCCATATTGTTTATTGTTTATTTTGTGTGTTAGTATTCAAGCAGGGGATTTTGCCCCCTGCTTATTATTTATATTATGCACCTGCTACTGCTGGAGCTACGCCATAGATTCCTACTCCGTCCTTACGAGCTGCACCGGCTCCCATACGAGTATTCATAGACATTTCCCATGCCCAAAGGGTAGGTTCTTGTTTTACGAATACATTTGTACGACCTACACCGATAAGGAATTGAGAAGGCAAGAATCCGATAACGCAACCGTAAGCCTTAGCGTTAAGAGCAACCGGTGCATAATCAGAGTCTATCATGTGACCTTCTGCTAAAGGTTCTCCATATAATTGCGGGTCAACCACTTTGCTTGTAGTAGTATCATATATACCACATATAGAACGCTGTGTAATGTTCATGCCGTAAGCCATCATCTGCATTGGGCCGATATTTTCAGTCGGTAAGTTCAACGCATTTACAAAAGTATCGTTAGACTGCAATTGGTTAGCATAGATAGCGTCCATTATTACCTCTGGGCGTTCAATGTCCAGATTGAAGTTAGCTTGGATAAACTTCATGCGGAGGCTTAACAAGTCAGCTACCGTGAAATCTTTGATATTACCTGCGGCAGCCGGATTGGCTGGGAACATGCCTGCTGAATTTACAGTAGCGGTACCGGTCATAGGAATAAAAGTACCTTCCTTAACAGCTTCTGCCAACTGTTGGATAATATAGTTATGTTGAGCGTTCGATACTACTCTCAAAGCTTCAGCCATTCCAATGCCTCTCTTGTCATATCTCAACAGATTATCATCGCCAGGCTGCCATGCAATGGCATTTAAAGAGAAAGCATAAGTAGGAATAGCGATTGGGTCGTCATCATACAAATACTCGGACCCTTTTTCTTTAGGCACCAAAGTATCGAAATAAACTTTAGGAGTCATGTTTATTTCTGGGTGTATCGTACCGGCTGAATCTGAACTAATACGCGGGATTCTATCAGCGAATGTGTTAATAGGGAACAACATGCGATAATACATTGCCAACCACTGTACGGCCACTAAATCCGGTGTTGCCAAGAAATTATAGGTATTGTCTCCGGCAGCCAAAATAGTATCCAATAGTTGCGGAGTAGTTTTTGGAGCTGTCCCTTCAAAACATAAATTCACTTGACCGAAAGAGCTCATAAAATCACGGTCGTTTTTCAAAATAGACGCCAATTCTTTGTAAGAATCCAGCAAGTCATGAACTGGGATAGGCTTGTGCTCATGAGCATATTTCAAGTCAGAGCCTAATGCCATCATACCCATCTTATTCTTCCCTTCCTGAGAAGAAAGATAAGAATGTAAAGTCTTGTATTCTGTCATAATTTTAGGTTGTTGTGTATTTTCTGTAAAAATTCTTGCTTCAGGGTTTGCCTGCAATCTTTCCGCTACTTTTTCAGGCAATTTCTTTTTCAAATCCTCAGACTCCAATTTTTCCTTTTCGTCTTTAGCTTTGGTGTCCTCTACTTCCTTCTTGTCCTCTTCTTCGTCTTCTTTAATGTCTTTGTCTTCTTCTTTTTCATCTTCATCATCATCTTCTAATTTCTTCTTTGAATTCAGACCTAACAAATCTTTCAAAGCCGAAAGGACTGTGTTTTTTGTTTCCTCAGCCTTAAGCTCTTCTTTTGGAGCTTCTGGCTCTTGGACTTCTTGAACTTCGGGCTTAGCCTCCAATTCTTCCTTTTTTTCTTTTTCTTCTTCCATATTATTTAATTCTTCAAAATTAGAACTTAAAGTAATAAATTCCTTTTTATCACAATATAATTTATATTCTACCGGAATATGCCCCAATTCATGTTTTACCGCATTGGCATTTGAAGGAATAGTAACTAAAGAGACTTCAAAAACATCAAAAGACTTTGTTTTTTTCTCTCCCCTCTCATTCTCTACTATTACTGCATTCCCGCCAATAGATACGGCTCTTATACAGCCTTCATTGTATAATTTCTCATACATCTTGCCTTTTTCGGTAGAAGCGAATACCAAAACCCCTGTCCATGCGTCATTTTCGAGTTTTATATCATCTATCCTGCCGATAGGCGGTTCCCATGACATATGCTGTTCTACAAGAACGGGATTTTTTAAATATCTGTCCCACTTTATAGACTTGTTCATTACCCTAAATCCTCTATCGTTTAGGGATTCATCCGATAATACTTGCCTTACCATTTTTATAATTTTCTATTAGTTCTTCGTTACCCTCTATTTTCATTTGCCGATAGTTCTCTTTCTTGTCATATTTCCCTAATACAATAGTATCGGCAAAAAATGTTTTGTTTTTGTCGGTATATACATAACCTTTTCTTGCTTTTAACTCTGTCATAATTAACCAGTTATTGTCCAACCTTTATCTGTTGCCGACTGTTTTTGCTCTTCCGTCAATTTTGCATATACTGCTGAATTAAAGGCCAATGTTTGTGTTGATGAAACAGTTGCCAATCCGTCAAGTATGCTTTGTATGGATTCATCGCTTAATTGCGATGATTGTGTAAAAGACAAATTATATTTTATGCTCTCTTTTGTAAATCTGATTTCCGCCAAAGAAGTACACCCGTTAAATGGATTGCTTTGTACATTTACAGCTGTTATCCCAGAAAAATCCAATTCTCCAATAACTTCTTCTAATGAAATTCTTCCATTAAAAAGGAGTGTAGCATTTGAGAGCTTAAATTTTGGCGAAAATGAAACGGTTTTTAATTTATCTGGAATTATATTAGGCGCCAAAGAGAACATACTGTCCGCTACAATAGCATAATCCGGTAAGTTTATAAAATTCAATTCTTCTATACATGAACATCCGTAAAAAGAATTTGAAAAATTACCTGATTGTGTTAACCCGCTACAGTCAATAATATTCCCTTCATTTATTTTATATAAAAAATTATTATATCTAAATGCTCTATTAAATGTTCTCCATGCAGAGGTATCTACATTTAACTCCCTTATTTCTGCATTATTGCTAAAAATAGTCATATTATCATTATACGGGACATATTTCATGCTTAATATCCCATATAAGTTCTGATAACTTGTTTTTTCATGGAAATTCTCGGGCAAAAACAATACATTTTCTGATATACTGGAGGGGATATTCCCAGAACCTTCCTCCTTATACTGGTCTGTTATCTGACCGCTCTTGACAATCATATCTAACAAATCAGGGATATACTGCCCATAGCCGTACTTCCACATCATCTCTTCTATACCATAATGGGGATGTATAGGGGTGACGGGATTTATCTGCTTGTCTATAAGCTGCACAGAGCCTGATTTGGCTTTTATATAGGTTATGTCTATGGTAGAATTGTCCACCATGACACATTCGAATTTCATACGCCAGCATTCGATATCTTCTTCCGTGTCTTCCTTGTATCCCTGCTTGATAAAGTTATTCATGCCACGATACATAGGCAAAAAGTTGTTCCCTTGAAGTATATCCTTGAAAAATTCGGACGCCCTATCCGTGAAAAGCTCTGTCCTAAGCTTATACGCGAGGTTCCGCCTCCATTGGTATATATCCGTCTCTCCTGATAGGGTGTAATTTACCAGCCTGTCCATTACTACAATGTCTATATTGATGTTGTCCCTTATCAGACCGCCAATATAAACCATATTGTTAGGGGCTGAATCTACGGTTACTACAATAGCCGGCAATGTAGTGTTTACTACTGTCCTTCCGTCCGATACATTAGACGTCAATACGGGTATATGATTCTCTATGACAATATCCGTTTGCCTGAAAAAATCTATTAATTTTTTAGTCAATAACCCTATCATATGCCCTATTTTTCGCTAAAATATGAAGTTTTTTATTATCAATCAATTATTTATTGAAATTTTTGTTCCAAACCGTCAAAATCGCCTTATGCGCCCTCCTATATGTACGCTCGCCTACCCCCATGAATTGGCGGGCTGGTATTTGAGGGGGTTTCCTGTATATTTTATAGGCAGGCTGAACCCATTTTTTAGGAGACTTCCCTCCTTCATTCTGCAATTGTGCGTACGGAACGCTGGTTTTTAATCCTGCCGTGTATGGGACATTGGTTATTTTCTTGATAGAATTGTATAATCTCCCTGTCCTCCTTAGTTTGGGATAAGGCAACTTTATACCGATAGGCGTATTGTGAACGTCATACATACGCTCTTTCCATTTCTCAAATTTCCCGTTGCCTAAATATGCCTCTTTCTGGAAATTCTGCTTCGTTTCCTTGAGCATGCTTTCCGATATCGCCTTGGGCATTTCGCTCCTTACACAATTCCTAAGACTCTTGAGCTTGTTTATCATATCCTGCATCGTATCCGCCATCTTTCTTGCTTTTAGGGGTAAAAATGCTCTTTATCTTGTCTACTGTGTTGGTAATCCATGACTTGTTGGTGACTTTTTTGTCGATATCCCCTTCATCCAACCCCACTTTTTGCAGGAATTGTTCGGAAATCCGCAACCCTTGCTTGCTCAAAGTATCCGTAATCTGGATAAAATGCTTGACAGAGATACTCTTGTCGGGAATAATCACTACCTGATAATCCGTCAAATCCTTGTTCTTTATCAATCTCGCCAATTTCGGCATGGTCTGGGTATTCGTCACCCTTAAAATGTCCTTGTTGTCTTCGTCAAGGATATTCTTGTACAATTGCATGTGAATTTCCGCCAACTGCTCGGAATTCGTGTTCTTTTCGGTGTTCCCGATTAACGTACTTCCGGTGATAAGCTGCATAAGCTCGCTTTCCCACTTGTCTACCAACTCCTTGTGAGCCCTGAAAGCTTCGCTCGGAGCTTCCGTATTGACGGAATTTATCTCTACTTGGTATTTCCTCTCCTTATTCGTGGACAATTCGTTTACCTCAAAGGGAACTACCGGTGTGGCTGTAGGGTCATTTATCAATCTGGCGTATTCCGCTGCTATCTGCTGGGCTTCTTCGTTCTGCGCCTGATACCCTATCGTATAGCGAGGATAGGAATAACGCCCCGTCAGAATGCCCCAATTGCGATAAGAATTCACTATCTCGATTATAGCCCGTGTAACCTCCTGCATCAGACCTAATTTATAGTCTTCTTCAGGGGAAGCCTCGAAATAAAACATGTTGTCATAATCGTCAAATTTAGCCACACTCTGGATATCAAAGGTCATATAACGTATCGCCCTGTTGAACATGTCTATATTCCGCATAGGAAAATCCGTTACAATATCCTTTTCTATGTCTATCTGCTTGCCTGCTACCCCGCGAATCTTCGCGTTCAACGGAGCACGGCAAACAAGCTGCTTGAAAATGTTGGTCTGCGTAAAATATTTGGAGAATTTGTCGTCTATCCTGCTCATTTCCCCGTATTTCGCCAAAGCATAGAAGTTCTTTTGAGCAGGAACATATCTCTTGTCCAATAAGGACACCAAAAAAGGACTCGACTGTATAGCCCACGACTGCAAAACGCCATAGTAGTACAAATCACTGTAATTTATAGCCCTGTCTATCGCATCTCTCCAGTATTTCGCTGTATACGGAGTGTCATAATAGTTAATAAGATATTTTGACTTAACTACTCCAGTCCCTACAGACTTGGGAATGTAATAAGGGTCTATTTGGGGTGTATTCCAGATTGTCATATTAGCCTATATAATCATTTATGTTCGTTACTATTTTACCTATCGCGTTAGGCTCAGGCTTGTTAACCGCCCCAGTCATGCGGGATGTCCCAGACTTCATCCTGTGTATAGTAGACATCACACTGTTGTACTGGTTCGTGAAAACAGTACTCCACGCAAATGTAGAACCCATAAAGGCTGATGCCGTCAATACCCTTACCATAAAGAACAAATCAGGATGGACATCCTTCATTACCGGCAACATCTCCTCCAAATCGTATATATTCCCTATCTCGCCAGCCAAATAGCCTATAGCGGATACATAGGCGTCTTCCAATGCCGTCGGATTCATGCCTATTATCTCATCACATGTGTTAGGCTGTATCCATTGATATAAATCTTTTATCTCTATCATATTATAAGGACTTTAATTTCCCTCCTATCGCTATAAACATCTTCGTCTTCTTCTGGGCTGGATTAACTATCTTCAGATTCCTTCCCATTAACGAAACTCCTTTGGCCACCGCGTCCGGTATGTCGTCTTTCTTTAACGGACTCTCTTTCCTCGAAAACTCCAAAAACTGCTGCACCGTAATCTCTCCCATAGGAGTGTTCTTCATCTTGTCGTTGAACATTATCCCCCCATTCTTGAACAACGGGTCTAAAGTGGACTCAATGTTATAAAACTTGTTCCCGTGATTGCGCGTGTCCCACTCTATCGGACATATCCACCCCTTTTGCGCCTGAAAGTTAAGCAATGTTTTGTTGAAATCCAACGGAACTTGCTTTTTTTCAATGTATAAACGTGGCGTTATCGGACATTTTACGTATAAGCTATATATGCCTTCCAACATCTCGTATGTGCTCCCCTGTACTGCATATACGTCCACCAACCATATCTTGTCTTTCGTCAACCCCAACAATACGCATGCCTTGTAATCGTTCTTTACACTCTCCTTTGCCGACGGGTCTACGTAGATTATATATCGTACAAACGATTCTTCTTCCGGCATTGTCCCCCATGGTATATGGTGGAATATCTCTCCCTCCATCTCATCGTAATACTCCCCGTCTAAAAACCTACGCTTGTCTATCTTCGACAAACTCTTCATCGTAAGCATATAACTTGCCGATACGTTCTCCTTGTTGTCCTCTACACTGAAATGCTTCTTGTACAACATCGCCTGTATACTCGGGTCTAACTTCATCCCTGTATCGTAATCCTCCTGCAAAAAAAACCTCTTGTAACTCCAATGATTCTTACTGCACGGATTCAACGCATACAACATCTTGTTCTTTACCGGCAACTTCTGCGCTAACCGTGTCAATAACTTACTTACAGGCTGCCAACTTATCTCACTTATCTCATCCAAAAATATATGCCCCCATTCCGTACTTAATATCGAATCATATTTCGACTCACTGTCCGAACTCCCCCGCAAACTCCCGAACTTTATGTAGGAACCATTGTAAAATACCAAACTGTCGTCCTTGTTTACATACCGAGCAAACCTCTCTCCCCCTATCATCACCTTCTTGTAATCACTGTACCCCCAACGCCTCGCCATAGAATTCAATACCGCCGGTACTGTCTGCATCAACATCCCATTGTTTAACGACGTAAACGTATTCCGTATTATCAAACAATTAGCTCCGTATCTTATACACTGAGTCACAAACCACGCAAATATCAAAAATGTCTTACCAGCCCTGCTCGAACCGTAAAACAAATACTCTACATATCTGTCCTCATTCAACAAATTGTATAACTCTATCTGCTTATCGTTTAACCGCTCCGGCAATAGTATCATAGTCTATCTTTTCTATTATCTCTATATTCCCCGCATCCCCACTCATTACCGATTCTGTTTCTTCTCCCCTCTGCTCCTTGATTATCGTCTTCTCCGTCCGGTTGATACTGTCACTCGCTGCCTTGAACACATTCACGTACTTCATGATGACATCTAACTTCCCCTTTAACTTGCTTATCGTGGCCGGACTGTCCGCTACTTCTATGTCCCCTAATATCTCCTCCAACTTCTCCCGTACCCCTATCATGTCCAAAAACGCTACAGTCTTCCCAAATGTCGCCCTGAACTCTTCCCGTACCTTGTCGTCTACTTCGTACTTCTTTATCTCGCCACGCTCCTCCATTCCATGCCTGCGTAGCTCCCGCTCTTCTTTCCCCTTGATTATGTCTATCGCTGTACCCATACAACAAAGGTAATACTTTTAGCCGAATTTCCAAATTTATTAATAAAGCCCGACCCCCTACCCCTGTTTACCCCTGACTCAAAAACAAAACAAAGGAAGTAATAATCTCGCTCGGGGCTGTGCCCCTCGCTTCGGAGCTAACCAATGCAACCCCTTATGTGATTCCGATTCCCAAAGAGATTCCCCGCTTCCTTTCCGCATCATCTCTTTTGCTTCATCCTCGCTTTGCTTTTTCTTGTCTGGCTTCCGGTTCCGTTATCCCTTCTCCTCCATCAGTCGCCCCGCTCTCCTCTCTGTTTCATGTGAAACAATCCCGTTAACATTTCCGTATTGTTTTAACTTAATTCCAAATGAGATATTAACATTTTCACCTCTGTAACGTTTTGTTATTCACCGCATTAGCAAACAGAACTGCGCGCACACACACGCACGTTATGAATGTATCTCCTTTATTTATATATATACAATTCATATATAGTAATAATATATATAATATATAGCCTCTGCATGTAGTTATTTCCTTTCTTTTTTTCTAAAGAAAACACCAAGTTATGTTAACAATAAAAGGTTCACCTCATAAGATAGGTTAACAAGAAAATGGATAGAAGATACCCCAAATAGATTGGGTTATCATGTGAGGGTACTAAGGAAGGCAAAGGAGTAAAAAGGCGGCACGATATGAAGGAGCGCTCAATATGTAAACATAGTATTCGGTATGTTAATATATAGTTAAAACATATGATATATAATACATTTTTCTGAGAAAAATGTTGCGTAATTTCAAGAAGTTTTATATATTTGTAATACAGAAAAGGAGAAAAAGAAGACGAATATTAACACTAAAAACATTATCAATATGGAAAGAATAAACATTGAAGACGCGAGAATACGCGTAGAATTCCGCAAAAACGAGACAAACGAAGTAGTAAAAAGTGAATGGTTTGACGTAGTATCCTACTTTTGCTCTTCAGATTTTGAACACGAAATGGAAGACTTATTAAAGGATACCGGAGCGGATTACTATAAAATAGTAGAATTTGAAGACATTCCCAAAGAACTACAACTAAGTGACAGATTGCCTGATGAAACAATAGAATTATGTAACTACTTTTGCACGAGAGAAGATGATGAAGATTTCAAAGAAGCCTTTTTCTATTGGGTTGATAATTATCACTACAAATTATTAGATTCTGACATATTAGCCTTAATAGATAGGGCTAAAGACGCTTATGTGGGATATTATGAAGACTTACAAACATTTGTAGAAGAGATGTTCAATGCTGAATTCCCTGAATGTACTGAACGTATAAAATATTATATAGATTTCGACTTATACGAAAAAGAGTTGATGTACGATTATTTCGAAATAGACGGACATATATTTAAACAATAAAAAATACAGCTATGAAGACAATAAAAGGCACTTATAGGGACAATAATTACTTTGAATACGAAGTAAACGGTAAAAAGTATTGGGTACAAGGTGAATTGTATTGGAATAAGAAACGAAATAGACTTGAGCACACACACATAGGACCAAGGGGCGGAGAATATTTAATTTATTGGAACTTCTAAATAAAAGTACAAATAAAGAGACTCCAACGCTCAAAGAGCCAC
>OMAG01000193.1_pt1 | contig 29577 bp, 18 predicted proteins | sample 1673781 | NCBI WGS metagenome assembly OMAG01 (sample SAMEA103958127, study PRJEB25191) | human gut metagenome | biome: human-associated habitat [ENVO:00009003]; feature: intestine environment [ENVO:2100002]; material: feces | place: Germany | collected 2013/2015 | reverse complement strand
AGAAATTATTAAAGAAATTCAGAATAATAAATACATAACTATAATCCAGTTGGCGACTGATTTAAATAAATCTCAGGCTACAATTCAAAGACACATGAATACTTTGATTAAAGAAAACAAAATCAAAAGAATTGGATCTAAGAAGACCGGTTATTGGGAATTGAATTAAATATCGTCTATTAATTCTCTATGAATTCAAATGATAACAATTATAGGAAATGAATGGATTTTTGGAGGTTTAATTTAAATTCAATCATGTCCTTACTGTACGTCTTAAATACCAAACTTTTTTATTAATATTTTTTAACTACTTTGTAGTTACTCTATATTAAAAATTTCTCAAAACAACAAAAGAGTGGCTCTTACCACTATTGTGAGGAGAACACGGATAAGAGCCTTTGTGAGGATGATACAGAAAGGAGGTATCAGATGATCATCTATAAACTTCTACTGTTCCGCTAGCAGCTACTACGACAAATCTATAATAGCCAGCTGTCGTGTTGATTCGAACATGAGATTAGCTTGGCCATCGCCAGACAAGGTTAAAGGAACAGTTTCCCCAGTGCCAGTATATTCGTTTGCCATATAAGCATAGCCATAAGTGACTGTGCAATTAACGAACTTGCAGTAATCAGCACCAATAAAATATGTGAAATAATTAGCGTAATCATTCGATGTGTTGTTGAACGTTACGCTTGAATTTCACGCCACATAAGTAGAGAAATTTTCTTTGCTTAAAGTTACTGTCTCCTTTGGAGTGTCAGAAACTCTATTGTCTACTTTATTTGAATTGCATCCAGTTAACGCCATTAATGTAAGTGGCAATAAAATTAATAATTTCTTCATATATTTCACCAATCGTCTTCCTCTTCGTCGCATTCATTTCTATAATCGCTGTCATCCCAGTTATAAACATATTCGTCTTGATCCCAGCTATATCCGTCTTCATCAATCCATTCGTATTCGCCAGAATCATAATTCATGCAGTATTTAGGTCCCATATTTCATCTCACCTCATGCTTTTGAATTTTGGTAATTCATTAATCAAATCTATGATTTCTTTATCTTTGATGTCTTTGACATCTGCAATAATCACAACATCTGCAATTTCATAGTTTTTGTTCCAGTTTCTTAGTCCGCCTATTTCATCAGTTACATAGTAGTCAAAACTATCTTCTAACCCATTCATTACGCTTCTGTTATGAGTAGCACCAAATTTAAGTATCTCGACAGCTTGTTTTTTGTATTTGGAAAGATTCCTAAGGCAAAAGCCTAGAACTCCATTAATTACTGGATTTATAGAACTAAATGATTGGGTATCTTTTCCGAGCGTTTTCTTTTGATGCCTTGTTAATTTATATTCGTATTTTTTGATTTCAAAGATTGTTTTATACAACTCTTCATGATCCAAAAGAATCTCAAAATAATCGTCTTGGCAATAGATACTGTTATGTGAATAAAACCCTAAAGCGAACTGATAATACGGGTCATAAATATCAGTGAAAAGCTTCACATCACCAGAATTAGCAACTATTCTTGCTAGCTCAATTCCTTTGTCATGAAGCCAGAACATACCTTTAGGTACAGTATCAAATTGGTTGTCCCCGAATCTTAGTTTTAAATGGTATGTATCCCTTAAAAACCTAATGCCGTTTATGGAATTATATTCAACGACATAATCAAGGAAAGTTTTCCCGAATTCATCCGTTTGAGTGAGGGTGTTTTCGCCAGTTTTAGTTAATAGAGTTACAAGTTCCTTCTTATATAACTCAGGATCATCCAAATAGGCGTAATATCTAAAACCCTTTGAATATGGAATGTTATCTTTGTCTAAAGGCAATTTGTATGAATTTGGGTCTTTCATTCTTGCTAAAGACACACCGAATATTTTCTCTAATGGTATAATGAATTCATATTTAAGAGGTCTTTGTCCTTTTAACATCTTGGAAAAGTTGGCTTTTTCTTGATTTGCAAAGTCATATGCCTTTTGCCCTTTTATTCCAAGTTCGTGTGCTATTGCTACAAGCAAGTGCGTGTACATCTTAATTCCCTTAATATCCATATAATGGTTTATGTTTTTCTCTAAATCGGTCATGCTCTTCCCTCCATCGGTCAAATATTTTATATCACAACAAATGTAAAAAATAGTCATTTACGACAACTTTTGTAGTCATTTTTGCCACACTCATTTTCCAAACCATTTTTCACTCTGTCAAATATGACAACTATTACTATCTATACTTTGTATGAGCAAATAAATAATCCCAAGTTACAATTCAGAGACATATTAATGCTTTAATTTAAGAAAACAAAATCAATAGGATAGGATCTAAGAAGACTGGTTATCGGGAATTGAATTAAATATCGTCTATTAATTCTCTATGGATTCAAATGATAATAATTATAGGAAACGAATTGATTTTTCGGAGATTTAATTTAATAGATAGAAATAAAAAATGGGGCTGTTGCAAAATCCTGATCCAAAATCAGGTGAGCAGCAGCCTCTTTTTTGTCAATAAAAAGAGACACTTTACTGAAAAAGTGCCCCATTTGGTAAAATATCTTTGTTCAGGAGATTTTTTTGCCGTGTCGTATTTTACCACATCGAGGGTCATTTTGTTCCCTTCCTTCACCCTGGAGGATAAGGAAACAGAAAAGTTGGACCGCTTTTTGGCCTTTTTGGAAGATTCCGGGGTAGGACGTATCATTTCAGAGAGCTCGAAAGGCACACGCTTCGGAAGCGGGCGTCCGGCCTGCAACTGCTGCCGCCTGTTTGCAGCCATACTTTATGGCTTTGCATTCGATAAGTATACGCTGAGGTAGATTGAAGAAGCCGTCACATTCGATATCAGATATATCACCCTGATGGACTACGAGAGGGTCGACCATACGACCATCTCGAGATTCATGAACAGGACTCTTCTTCCGAACATCCAGGAAATCTTCTCACTGCTATGCAGGCAGATAAAGAAGAAACTTGGGATGGAATTCGACGACGCCTTCATCGACGGCACCAAGTTCGAGGCCAACGCCAACAAATACAAATTCGTCTGGAAGCCCGTCACGTTCCACAAGAGACTTACAGCCAGCGCATATCAGCTCATGAGGGACAACGGAATCCCCATCCAAGGCGGGAAGGAGGAACTCATTTCCTCGTCCGTGATAGCCAAGGCCCTGTCCGATTTGGAGACCGGAAAAGGAAAAATGGACGAAAAGACAAGGGAATCTGCCGCAAAGGCGCTCACGGGCATGCTTGAAAAGGTCCTTGAATATGAGGAAAAGGAAGAGGTATGCGGACCGAACCGTAAATCATATTACAAGACCGACCATGATGCCACCGCAATGTGCCTGAAGGCGGACTATTATTCAGGCCTTGGTTCGAACATGCATGCAGCCTACAACGTCCAGGCACTCGTCATAAAGGGGTTCGTCTTCTCATACCATGTCTCGCAGGCGAGGACGGATTACAGTGAATTCGTGCCTGTTCTGGAGAATTTTTATAAAAACTACGGTGTTTTTCCAAAAAGAGTATGTGCCGATGCAGGATACGGAATCCTCCGGAACTATGCGTATCTGAAGGAGAACGGGATAGAGAACTACGTCAAGTATCAGTCATGGGAGGGAAACATGACAGGCAGCTATCCGGACTGCTTCCGCCTCAACGGCGACGGAACGCTGACATGCCTTGGCGGCAATGTGGGGACGGAGACGGCCGTCGAAAACCGGCATCCGAGAAATGCCAAGGCGGTCTTCTTCAGGGTGGAAGGCTGCAACAGCTGTCCTTATATGCCCTTCTGCAAGAAATACATGAAAAGGCAGGACGAGGATTTCAAGATTTTCGAAGTGGTGAAGGAACAGGAAGAATATAAAAAGAATGCGAGGGAGAATCTTCTGTCTCCGAAGGGAATCGAAATGCGTGTCAACAGGAGCATTCAGGTAGAAGGCGTCTTTGGCATCGTCAAGCAGGACTACGGACGTGACAGACTCAACCGAAGAGGCCTTGACAAGGTGACAATGGAGATTGCACTGAAATTCCTCGGCCTTAACGTCGCAAAGCTTTTCCGATATCTCGAGACCGGCAGGCTGAATGAATTCTGGAAGGCTCCGGAGAATCTGCAGGCCGAGGAATTCAGAAAGCCAAGTGCCAAGAGGCTTTCCAAGAAAGGCGAAAAGATAAGCAAAAAACAGCAGGAAGCTTTCGGAAGACAGAAAAAGAAAGAAGAAAAGCCATCTTCGGAGAATGAGAAAATGACCGGTGAAACGGAAAAAGAAAAGGAGCTGCTGCTCACCTGATTTTGGATCAGGATTTTGCAACAGCCCCTTTTTAAATCTAACTAATATTATTCAGCAACAGTAGTGAAAGTTATTTTGGAAATTTGGATAATTCCATTCTTCGATGTTTTTTTGCATTTAATTTCATATTTGTAATATGCATTTGCAACAGGAGTTGTTATTTTAGTTATTTGTTTTCCTTCTGCAACATTCACATTATAAGAAGTGGTATTAGTTTTAAAATCGGCTGAAGTAGAGACAAACAACTTAATGCTATCAATAGATTCTATGGTTACTTTATCAATAGTTATTGCTGACTCAGCAATAGCTTCAGCAAATGGGGAATCAGTAGTAATTGTTCCTGTTGAATCACCTTTTTTTGTACCAAATCTAACATAATCCCACGCTCCATCGAAGTTATTACCATTAGCAATGGTGAATTTTAAATTATCCGATGTGTTTTTCCAAGTAGAATTATAATCATTAACCGGTTCGTTATTAGCTTTTACAAACGAAACTGTGTACACCTTAGCCACGGGAGCAGATTCACTTACAAACTCGACTACAACTTTGTTGTTCAATTCAGCAGTAAACTCAGCTGTGTTATCTTCGGCTACAGTCAAAGCTTGATCATTGACCTTGATGGAAGAAACTTTATATCCTGCCTTAGGTGTAGCAGTGACCGTAAGTTTATCTCCAACCTTTCCTTCCTCAACTGTGACTGTTCCCTTTTCAGCATCATATTCAGTCACTACCTTAGCAGCTACCTTCTCAGCTGAAGAATCAATAACCACTGTGTTGACTAATTCCTTAGTACCATTATAATTTTTGAATGTTCCTGCAACAGTGATTTCTTTACCTAAATAATCTGAAGTGATAACTTTAGCACCTTTATCAAATGAGAACTTAGTTCCATCAAATGAATAGTTATTATCTAAATATGTACCATATACATATAATTCCTCACCAGTAGCCTTATCAGTCAGATAAAGATTTCCATATTGTGCGTTTTCAATCTTAGTCAACAGACCAGTTGTTACATATAGATTTGCATCATCATCAGTTGTCATCTCATTCAACTCTTTGAGGGTCTTCTTCACCACATTATTCTCAGTAACAACCGTAGTTTTATCTTCATCGTGATCATAACCATATGCTTCAACAGCAGTCAAGGCATCCATTGTGACTGTAGTTGCTACAGTTCCATCAGAATGAATGGACATCTTGTCACCCTTTGCAACTGTGAACTTGTTATCCTTCAATGTAGCAACAACAGGAGTATTGTATGCAGTTGTTCTTTCATCACCTAAGATCAATCCACCAGAAACTACTTCATTTCCAGAACGCCAAGATCCGGCAGTGGTCTTATATTTTGTATTAGTAGTAACATTAGCTTCAGCATCCAACCATTTACCTGTGGATACAAAGGTAGATCCTGAGATATCCCAGTTTCCAGTTCTAGCAATGACTGCTTGTCTATCAGCAGTAAAGGTTGAATTCTTTACAACTACCTTAATTCCTTCAGTATTGCCTAAGAATGCAGTGTTATCAAAGTCATCAGAAGTAACTGTGACCTTAGTATTGTCAATTGTAATAGTCTTGTTTTCACCGTCGAGGTTATTAGTTCCTATACCATAAGCACCTAAATTTGAGCTACCTTTGATATTGATTGTAGAATTCAAAATCTTAGTTTCAGTAGTGCTGGAGCAATAAATACCAGTGATAGGATTATCTGTACTAATACTACTATTGCTTACAGTGACTCCATCTAATGTAAGAGCTGCAAGATATGAAGAATCGATGACATTGACTGTTCCCTTGTCATAATTAGAAACGATGTTTCCATTCTTCAATGTGACAGACTTGTTTCCAAAAGTTGCAGTATCAGTACTGGCATCTCTAAGCATTCCATTCAATGTGCTAGTGATGGTATGTCCATCCAAATCATATTCAGTGGTTCCTTTAGCTAAAGGTAAAGTTACACCGAGAGTGACATCTCCCGCAAGCTTAACCTTGATATCTTGAGCATTTTTAATCTCAGCGATAACAGAATCAGTAAACTCAGATATTGTATGAACATCTGTGAAGGTAGCTGAGATATTAAGATCCTTCTCAACTAATTGTTCAAAAGAATATCCACCTTTCTTATCTTCAGGTACTTCGATAGCTTTTCCGTCAACTGTGATAGTCTCGATCATGAATCCTTCATTAGGAGTTACAGTGACGACTGCAGTATCACCATATAAATAATCCTGAGAATCATCTGCTTTATTCTTATGTTCAATCGTTCCATGTTCACCGGCATTGACTGTGATAGTTTCATTTTCAAGGCCGAACTGTACAGTGACGAACAATCCATATTCGCCCATAGTAGTGGTATATGTATTGTCGCTAGCCTGTACTTGCTCTTCATTAATAGTTAAGTATTTGATCTCATATCCAGTATCTGGTGTGAAAATGAACTTTACATCATCACCGTATGTAGCTTGAGTTTTATCACCTTCTACAGCAATAGTACCATGAGAAGGAGTATCCCATTCGATAGGGTATACGCCTAACTTAAATTCAGCAGTGACAGTAAGTCCACCGGAGACCATCTTCACCTTGGCTTCCCCATAAGTCTTTCCGGTAGTTGAATCTTCCTTAGTCACATAGTCAACAGCACTTCCATTCACCTTAAAGAAACTCACATCATATCCAGTATCAGAAGTAATCTTGAATGTTACATCTTCACCAATCTTAGCAGTCATCTTGTCAGCAGTGACAGCACCATGTTCAAAAGTTCCAATGGTGACTGTTCCAGATCCTAATTCAAATGAAGCAGTAACATTCAAGCCACCGGCTACCATAACTACTACAGCTTGATTATTACCATCCAAAGCAACATCAGCATCATTTACTTTAAATGATGAAACTACATAATTTGCTTCTGGAGCAACAGTGAAGGTGACATTTTCACCAATCTTAGCAGTAGACTTATCAGCACTAATGCTTCCATGATCGGCTTGAGTGATAGTGACTGCAGCACTGTTGATTTCAAATTCAGCAGATACAGTGAGACCACCTTCGACCATCTTTACAACAACTTGATTAGAGTCATTCAGCTGTTTTTCATCATTGTTGACTTTGAATGACTTTACTGAATAGTTCTCATCAGGAGTAACAGTAAAGGTGACATCAGCACCAACTTCAGCAGTCATCTTATCAGCAGTGACACTACCATGCTCAACTGCTCCAATAGTAACTGTTCCAGTCTTCTTCTCAGGTTGTTGAGTAGATGGAGCGGTTGGAGTAGTGGGATTGTTGCTACCAGGCTGAGTAGTAGAACTATCATTTCCTCCATTACATCCGACTAATGACGCAATCAAAACGGATAAAGCAATTAAATGATTCTTCTTTTTCATTGTTTGGAATTTATTCTCCCTCCAATTTAATCTTAACATGTATTTCACTTGAAAGAGCTATCAAAACACGTTTTCAGCAATTTTCATTAGTTTTTACTGAAGATTTACATTCTCACCGACTCATATTTACCTATTTATCTTTTTTGTTTTTACTTCAATTGAGGATAAATAAAACAATTTTGCAATTATAAACAAAAAAGGTAGAAATCTACCTTTTTATTAACTAAGTCTAAATTATTTCGAATCTAAATATTTATCAAATAGTCTTTACTTATATATTCCCTTGTACTTCTTATCCAAATAATCTATGAATTCCTTAGAACTAAATTCTTTGTGAGTTATAGACTTAATCCAATCCTTAGGATCTAATAGACATGCATTCTTAAACACTCTCTTAGTCATCCAGTCTTTGACCAAATCCATTCTACCTTCTTTCAACACCTGATCTAATCCACCATACTTCTTAAAGGATTTATCCATTACGTTTCTATACATGATGTTGTATGAATTTCCAACTGCATATACAGGAAAATAGGCGAAAGAATCGCACCAATGAACATCCTGCAATATTCCACTTCTATCATCTTCGACATCCAGTCCTAAATAATCCTTATATTTTTGATTCCAAACTTTATTTAAGTCCTTAGTACTTAATGTCTTATCAAAAAGACCTTTCTCTATCTCATATCTTATGACGATATGAAGCGAATAAGTCAATTCATCAGCTTCTGTTCTATAAGGTTGACGGAATACTTTGTTAGCTGCTCTATAGAATTCTTCGACTGTTACATCATCTAATACTGGTGTGAAGTATTTCTGCATGGTAGGAAATACAAAAGACAAGAAAGAATAACTTCTTCCTATAACATTCTCATAAAATCTAGATACAGATTCATCCATATCCAATGTTTGATGACCACCGAGCAAATGTTTTCTAACTATAGCAGGTGTGTTTTGTGAGAACAAAGCATGACCTGTTTCATGCATTATCGAATAGAAATTTGATATGAAGTTCTTCTCATAATAGTGAGTAGCCACTCTACAATCAAATGCACTCAATTCAGATGTAAAAGGATGCTCTGTCTGACCTAAAGTTCCTTTATCGAAATCAAATCCTAATAGTTTCATCAACCAAAGAGAGAACTCTCTTTGTTTTTCTATAGATACTTCTCTAGACAAGAAGTCATCTCTAATGATTTCTTTGGATTCATAAACTCTATTCAAGATAGGAATAATGCCATCTTTAAGACTGTTGAAATAGATATCTAAATCCTTAGTAGTAAATCCAGGCTGAACTTCATCAGTCAAAATATCCAAAACTTTCTTTCCTTTTGCGTCATCTCTAAGATTTACCCATTTTCTAGTATATTCGACATTTTTCTTCAACTGACCTTCAAATAAAGAATAATCATTCTTTTCTTTAGCATTAACCCATACGTTAAATGCTTTGCTAAAGTTGTTGGAATAAATCTTTTCAAATTCAGGAGTTACATTCTTTGAACTCAAATAATCTCTATATAAAAATTTAACTAAGACTTTGTCATATTTATCCAAAGACTCGAAATTCTTCATAGCATAAAGAATTGAACTTATGAATTTCTTCTTTTTGCTGAGAGCAAAAGATTTACCTGACAAGTAAGTGAGTTGCTCACTTTCTCTATCTCGTCCATCTCTTGGAGCGCATGTTTCCAAATCCCATGATATGACTCCAGACATATCACTATAAAACTGCATCATCTTCACTGTCTCATGAATTACCCTCAATGACTTTGTCAATTTCTTCTCTTGATCCATATCAGTCCACCTCTTATTAATAAAGTATAAATTATTCATCTAAATAAAACATCTAAAATTGATATTGTTCATCTTGGATAGTCCAACATACATTTCTCTTAGATCCTTTGTTTAGAATAGCAGACAAAGAAATAATTCCTTCTTTTAATTCGAAAGTGATCTTTTGAATTCGACTTTTCTGTTTCTTCTCCAAAATTCATATAGTCTCATCCTGCTATTAGTACTTTGAATCCACTTTTACACATATATAAGATGAAAATATATATTTATTAGAAAACAGCAGGTATTTGAAAACACTTTCAAAAATACTTTGTTTTTTTGCTTGCTTTTATAAATCTAAGGACTATAATTACAAGGCAATCAAGAGATTGCAAATAACTAAGTTAATTATTTCCAACATAAAATTCCTTTTGCTCGCTCCGGATCTAATGCAAATTAGGTTCGGAGTTTTTTTATGTCTTTTATTCCATATCCAAAGGAAGTTTCTTCTTTGGAGATGGATAAATAGAATCTAGTAACTTCCAAGATTCATCTGATATTTGAATCTTAGATGCTTCAATATTCATCTTTAGATGCTCTACATGAGAAGCTTTAGGAATAGATGTTATATCCTTATCTCTCAAAGTGAAGGCTAAAAGAAGTTGAATAGGTGTAATTCCATATTCTTTAGATATTTCTATTACTGTCGAATTAGATAAAAGCTCTCTTTTCAATGATCCAGCCTCTGCCAAAGGACAATAAGACATAAATCTAATGGCATTATTCTTTAAGAAAGGAATAAGACTATACTCTACACCTCTTGATCCTAAATGATATAAGCATTGATCAACTCTGCAATTGCAACCATCTTTAAGGCTTAATAACTCTTGCATATCATCAATATCAAAGTTAGAGACACCCCAATCTTTGATAAGACCTTGTCTCTTTGCTTCTTCCATACATCTTATGGTTTCTTCCAATGGAATCTCGCCTCTCCAATGCAATAAGTACATATCCAAATAAGATGTATTCAATCTTTTTAAAGAATTAGAAAGACTGATGAAGAAATCATCATATCCAGCATTCCAAGGCAATATCTTAGAAACAATATATAATCTTGACCTATCAAAATCCTTGATAGCTTCTCCTATCAAGGATTCAGATTTACCATCCCCATACATCTCAGCTGTATCTATCAATGTCACTCCATTTTGAATTCCATATCTAATACTTTCGATTTCAGCTTCATACAATTTTCTATTTTCTCCAAAATGCCAAGTTCCTTGACCTAATCTATCCATTTTAAACATGATTCCATCATTCTCCTTATAAATAATATAAAACACGACTAACTTATTTCTTAAGAACAAAAAATAGCTGTTTTCACAGCTATTCAACTTCTACGTTATCTATTAAGAACCAAGGGCAAAGAGCGGCTTCTATAGAGCAATCCTCTCTCTCAGAAGAAAGTCCGATTACATCTCGTAAGAATTCATCAGCTTTTCCTTTTATAGTTCCTCTTACAGGCTTTCCAATCTTTCCTTCTTTTATCTCATAACCATAGAAAGGAATCTCAAGATTTATCTCAGCATCTCTCTTTATCTTTTCTACACAGTCCTTATCAAATCCTTCTACTATATATCCATTATCTACAGACCTTATCAATCCCAAAGATGTATTATCTGCTGAAGGAGCAACGACGAAGTATTGAGACTCGGGAATTCCGTATGTGGCACAAGAATTAGATCTTATATTCAATATCTCACCGTATTCAGTATCCAAGAAGAAACAGCGAAGTCTTCCATGATCTATGGCCATAAACTTCTCTGTTGCATTTCCTTCTGTATCGAATGGAGTGGATTGAACTGAAGAGATAATAGGATCATTTAAGACAGTTAGTAGTGGTGAGAAAGCATCCTTTCCAAACTGATCCTTATATACTGATTTTCCCGAGGCTACCATCGCACCAGAGAGATGAAGATCAGCAATATGAAGGATAGTAGCAGAACTTCTTGGAGAAAAAGCTACTTTATATTTTCCTTTTTCAGCTAGACCAACCTTGAAGGAAGACATTATTTCTTTATCTATTCGATTAGCTAAATACTCAGGTTTAATAGTCATCAAATTGTATCCAATATATGTCTCAGTAGCAGAACTCTTCTCGCCATCAGGCTTTGTGAAGGTACAGTCTGCTTTCATCACTATACGGTCAAACTTCTTCTCCACTTTTAATCCTTTAGAATTGACCATCATTCTTCTACCAGTTATCAAGGTGGTTGAAATTTCATTTATAGCATCATCGTTGAACAAAGAATTCATTTCTTTTAAAGATTGAACAATCTTATTGTTTAAAATCTTTAGATTATCTATCTTCACGTTGGATAATTTAAATCCACTAGATTTATATCTTTGACCAGGTTCACCAAAAAATTCAGGTCTACATAATCTATCGCTATTCAAAGCAGATTGCTTAATAGATTTAATGATTTCATCAACTCTATTCTCATCCAATTTGTCATCTTCAAAAGTACCTAATCTCTCTTCATACATTCCTCTATAGCGAACTGAGACAACATTTTCTTTTATGTCAGTCGTTATAACACCTTTTACATTTGATACTTTAATTTCATTATGAACTTTATAGTCAATTTGAAAAGGGGATATTCCTTCTCTTTGGCAAAGACTTAGAATAGTATCCAACACCTTCTTTTCTTCGTCTGTCATAGTTATCACTCCTTTTCGCTTTTAATGTCAGTTGACTTTCATTTATATAAATAAAAAGTAAATATAACAAATTCATTAGAAAGCGTTATTATTATAACCGATTTTTAAGCTAAATTCCTAGCTAGAAAGGCGGTTTATAACTATGAACGAGAATATAAAGAAAGAAAAAAGTTGTGGTGCTGTAGTATATAAAATAATAAATGATCAAAGATACTATCTAGTAGAGAAGATGAATTTAGGACATACTTCAATTCCAAAGGGCCATGTAGAACCTACGGATAAAAATGATGAAGATACAGCTAGGAGAGAAATAAAAGAAGAGACTTCTTTAAACGTGACTATAGATACTGGATTTAAGCATCATATAAATTATTCTCCATTTCCTGGAATAGACAAAGATGTCTATTTCTTTGTCGCTGAATGCAAAGAAGACACCATCGCTCACGATGACCACGATGATGAAGTCAAATCATGTATTTGGCTTCCTATCGAAAAAGCTATAGATGCAGTAACCTTTGAAACAGATAAAGAGACGTTAAGAAAAGCTGATGAATATTTAAAAAATAGAAATAATTAAAACGAAATACCCGGAAGCCATGATTTTTGAATATGAAATAAAGGTTGATGCCAAATGTCCTTTTTAATAGCATTCTTCTCATAAATATACTTAAAATAATTATGTCTGAACACTTTTATTATTTTATTTAAAAATGTAAACTAATATCCATATGGACAAAATAAAAACAGAATTAGTTAATTCAATAAAGGAAGGAAAGTGGTGTCAAATCACATATGACAACACTGAAAAAGGAAATACTAACTTCTGGATTTTCATTTTGGATATAAATCCCGAAAAAAAGAAGTTAAAAGTTGAGATGTACAATCATTCAATCAGTGAGAAAATATTGAACACTGAATTGAAATTTGAAAAAATAATTTCGGCTGAAGTAGTAGAATTCACAGATCACGAACCCTCTTTAAACCTGATAGAAAAGATTCAAAAGAATCCAATTGCATTTGCTTGGTTGGAATTTGAAAAATTCAACAATAACATTCTTTTATATCTCGAAGATTGTTATAAATTAGATAACGATCCTTTCGAATCATCCTATACAATGATTAAAGGTTTAGATTATGAAAAACTTAAGAGAGAAAAGAAAGTAAAACTAGATATAAAACAAATAGATAGTGTCATAGATATAATAAAGAAAAATGACTTCAATTCTTATTCTAAAGTCTATAACGAATTATCGATGTCTATTCTTTCAATTGATGAGGGTGGGAAGAAATTCGTATTCATTTATCAAAATCTAGCATACAATCCTAAGACTCAAGAATTATCTTTAAACGGACCTTTAAAATTCAATCAAAACTATAGTGTTAAAGATACGAGACACTCCCTTTCAAATTATACTGAGCTTTCAGTAGCTGAATTTCAAAAGTCATATGAAAATAACCCTATACAAACAATAGAAATCTTAAGAAACAATCTTAGGAAAAAGCAAGAAATCGATACAAGACCCGACATTCTTATAATACAAAGAAATTTAATTGTTCCTTTCAATCAAATCTTTAAAAACATAGAAGATGAGGCGTCTGAAGGAAATCTCAATATTCCTATGAGAGCTTTTTTTGGCGATATAAACATTAAAGACAATGGTATGTCTAAGCCTAAGATTGTTCTTTTCGACAGCAGAATTAATGCTGATCAAATGTTTGTAGTCTATTGTGCTATGAAAAATCCTGTGACCTATGTTCAAGGGCCTCCAGGAACAGGAAAAACTCAAACTTTATTCAATGTCATTGTTTCAGGTTATTACAACGACAAAACAATGCTCATCACTTCAAATAATAATATCCCAGTAGATGGAATCATCGATAAATTGAGTTTTGAATACAATGGTAAAAGTGTTCCTTTTCCGTACTTAAGACTAGGAAATCAAGCTAAGAATATCGAAGCTACAAGAAAAATATTAGATTTATATAATTACACATTCCAAGACAAAATCGATCAAATTAAAGTTAAAGAAATAAAAGAAGAAGTTAGATCAAAGAACTCTGATTTAGTCGAAAAATTAACTTCATATAGAGACCTCCAGTTAAAGAAAGAAAAACTAAAGGCCTTATTGAACGTACAAGATCAAACAGAGCAAGCAACTACAGATAACAGATTTAAAAAGGCTATCGCAAATCTTCAAGACGAAATATCAAAAACAGTTGAAATCAAAGATGAAGATTTAACCAACATCGCTTTTGCTGCAAAAAGAGATCCTGATTCACAATATTATCTTTATGCCTCTTCTTTAACTCATTTAAAAAGATTGAGAGGAGCAGAATATAAAGATTTAATAAGGATTGTTTCTATTGCTGATGATCAAGTTAGAGTAAGAGAATTCAACACTTGGTGTAGTTCTGATGAAAACATGAAGCTGCTAACCGATGTGTTTCCTATTATTTTCACAACTAATATTTCTTCTTATCATCTCGGCAACAAATTCTTATTTGATACTGTAATCATGGATGAAGCCGGTCAATGCGCTTTAGCTATATCTTTAATTCCAATATCTAAAGCCAAAGCATTGCTTTTAGTTGGAGATGAAGATCAGCTTCAGCCGATAACATAATTACTACCAAACGCAAATAAAGAGCTTAAAAATAAATATAAGATTTCTAATACATATGATTATGCAGAGCAAAGCATTCTAACTTGTATGAGAAAAGCTGATAATATTTCTAACAAGCTGCTTTTAAAACATCACTATAGATGTGGCAAGAACATAATCAACTTCTCTAACAAATATTTCTACAATAATCAATTAATCATCGACAAAACGACAGGTCCTGGAAACTTGGTGTTTTACGACTGCAAAACGAATGTAATCGGAAGAAATTATTGGAATCAATCTTACGAAGAAGCTCAAGCAATTATTAAATATCTAAAAGAAAAAGGATCTGATAATACAGTAGTAATTACTCCGTTTTTAAACCAGCAAAATCTAATCAAAAATGAATTAAAAGAAGCTGGATTAGGAAACATAGAAGTTAGCACAATTCATAAGATGCAAGGGGCTGAAGCTAAAACAGTAATTTTATCCACAGCGGTAAATCCAAAAACTAACAAGAGGATAATGAATTGGTTAGAATCACATTCTGAAATTGCAAATGTAGCTATTTCTAGAGCTAAGCAAAATTTTGTCTTAATCGGAGATCAGGAATCTATAAATAAACTAAGCTCCGAAAATGGAATTTGGAAACAACTCTTTTCATATACAAAATCCAATGGTACTACAACAGTAATTCCTCCATCAAGAAATGTAGTCTATGGAAAATCAAATGGATCAATGAACGAAAAAGAATTCTATAAAACAATGTCTCAATTAGTAAGTGTACATGAAAAACTGATGATAAAACGAAATGTACTTGTAAAAGATGTTTTTCCAAACGATGCATCACTTAAAGATTATGCCGGTGAATTTGATTCCGTAATAATGAGAAGAAAAAATATATTATCAAAATTTAAAACTTGGATTGTGTTTGAATTCGATGGTGGAGAGCATTACGAAAATTTAGATACAATTAAAAGAGACAAATATAAAGAAGACATTTGCAAAGCAAATAACATTACTTTGATTAGACTTCCCAATTCCTATGCCAAGGATTATACGTTCATTTTAAACATTATTAAGAAATACGAACGTCAAGCTATAGACGAATCAGAAGAAATGCAACTTATATAATAATTAATCAATTGTAAATAAAAAAGAGGGCACATCGGCTCTCTTTTTTCAAGTCCGAAAATAATATTAGATTTAGTGATTTAAGAATATCGAACTTGCGGCTATTATTCTACCGCTAAAGTCTTCAATGTTGGCATAGTATTATCTGCTAAATTCCAATAATTTGCAGATAAGTCCGAATATGTAGTTGCTTTGGCCGTAGAGAAATCAACATCAGTATGAATTCCGGATGTATCTTCAATAGGTCCACCCCACTCCCATGTACTTCCATAAGCCAAATCCGAGTTTTGGTTCGTGTATATTCCGCTTACAATAAAGGTCTGTTTAGAAGGAGCAAATCCCGATTGTGTTCCATCACTAACGGATCCACCTGCTGGATATGCACATATTGCCATGTGGACATCTTTACCTTCACCAGAGACATTTACAACAGAATTCTTAACAGTTGCACCCTCCTTCAAAACACCACAGATAGAAGCACCGAAAGCAAACCAACTAGCTGATCCGTTATTGAATGACTGAGCTGAATTGAATAAGCAATTTTCGACAGTTCCAGAAAGAATATTCGTAAGAATAGCTGTACCCCAACCTAAACTGTTTTTAGTCAATGTTCCATCGACTTCAAGATTCTTAATTGTTCCGCTGACTTCTTGGAACATTCCAGAGTTATTATGTCCAGCATCGTTGCTCTCAGAAGATATGATAGAGAAATTAGATACTTTATGACCACGTCCATCTAAGGTTCCAACTAACTTTCTAGTATCACCATTTCCATTAATTTCCATTCCACCTAAATCGATATCAGCTGTTAAGATAAAGTCATCTTTAATGGTGTTCTTAGCAAGAATCTTAGACTTAAATTCATCTGCTGTGGAAATCTTAACATATTTATCCAAAGATTCAGTAATCTCAATCTCAACTTGATCTGTCACTTCGACTTTCCCAATAGTAGCAGTCAATTTGATAACTTCTTTTCCTGCACTATCAGTTGTGAACTTAGCAGTCTCACCATTAGTCTTATCAAAACTACCACTATAATTTTCGCAGCTCCATTTATAAGTAACTTCATCATTATCCTTGTTGGTGACATTAGCAGATAAATTGATTGTTTCGCCAACTTTAACAGAAGTTTTATCAGCTACAATCTTTACTCCAACATCATCAGCAGACAAAACTGTGAATTCCAACTCTTTCTTAACTGATGGATCAGACTTAGAAGCAATTATAATAGTCGTTGTTCCAGCACTCAAGGCATTAATAAGACCAGTTTCTGAAATAGTAGCAACTGTCTCATCACTAGATTCCACCGAATATCCACTCTTAGTCGAATCGTTCTTGACTGTTATCTTCAATTTCACTGATTGACCTACTACAGTCTTAGTTGGTCCAGTAACAGTCAAAGTAATTTGCTTTTGTACTGCCTGAGATCCATTTCCACCATTATTTGAATTGTCTCCGTTTCCACAAGACACTAATCCAAAGCAAGACAATCCCAATAAACTAATTGCTAATATTTTATTTAATTTCATTTTATTTTATTCCTCCATTTTTTATTAAGCATCTTTTTTAGTAGTTCCATCAGTAGCGACTACAGCATTTTGAGCACCATCCCATGTTCCATCGACTGTGTAAGTACAATTGGTGTAAGTTCCAGATCCAATATTACTAAATGATTTAATAGTATTGCTTGCCGTATTCACATGGAAAGCTACAGAAGAATCTTCAACCTTACCTTCGTTTGAAAAGAACATTCCAGCAAATGTATTTGTTGCACGTTTTTCAACTACAGTCATATCGATATGAACATTTGATATAGTTCCTTTATTTGTATGAGCTAATGGACCTCTATTAGCTTCGACAGGATTGCTCGTCTTTATATTTACATTTCTCACAACACCACTAGCAGCGATAATGTTGAACATATCCCAACTGATATCACCTGTGATGGTATGTCCTTGTCCTTCAAATATTCCAGAGAACTCACCAGCCATCCACATCATCTGTGTGGTAGTCAATTCGTCACCTGTCAAATCGATATCAGAAGACAAGTAGAAATTCCTCGTAGTATAAGCAGCGCCCTTATCAAATACAGTTTTGAATGTTGCTACATCCTTAATTTCAAATGCACCATCTGGAATTTCATATTTAGGAGCATCAGCAGACTTAACAGTGAATGTAATAGCTTCAGCAGTTAAAGTTTTATCTCCTAATTTTGCACTCACTGAGACAGTAGCTTCACCAGCAGCTACAGCTGTAATTCCAAATGTTCCATCATTATTGTTGGTTACACTAATCACTGAAGCATCGCTAGGATCAAGAGTATAAGAATAATCAGATAATGTTTCAGTCGAATATTTCAACGAAGTAGTTATGGTTGCAGTCTTTGTGCCATCTTCTTTCATTGAAAGAGAAGTCGTATCAGCACTAGCAGTAAGCATAGCTTCTAGCTTTACAGGTGCTTCGCTATCATGAGCCAAGACAGGCATCTTGTTATCTTCAAGAGTCCAAATTGATGAATCCAACGTTGTATAGGCTGAAGCTAAAGTAGAATCAAAGGGAGTGTGATTGATATTCTCCATAACCTGTGCTGAGATATCGCCTCCATTAGGATTAAATGGCTTATAGTTCTCATGTTCAGTATCATGAGCTATGTTTGTATATGCATTCTTCATCACCTGTGTTTCAGTCCATGAATAAGCAAAGAATGGTAAACACATAGCATCAGTTGCATCGAGGTTAGTTACTACATTCTCAACCTTTGCTTCATTTTGAAGAGTAGAGGCAATAACACCATTTCTTGCCCAAGTCCAATCGACCCCAGTTTGAACATTCTTAGCCTCAAACAAACAATCAGTAATTTTAGCTTGAGGTTCACGGACTTCCTTTGCAAGTAGTCCACTAAATCCAGCTGAGTCAATTGTTCCTTTGATATGGATGTTTCTCAATACACCTTGATACTGTAAGAATAATCCAGTAGCTTTATCAGTCTCTAGAGAAGAATCATTCTTTACCACAAAGTTAGAGAGTGTATATCCTCTTCCATCAAGAGTTCCGACAAAGATAGAATTATTTGCTCTTCCATTGACTTGCATTCCACCCAAGTCAATGTTAGCGCCTAAGCAGTACTTTCCGTTTATTGCATCTTTCTTATTCAATAACTCAACCATCGCATCAGCAGTTTTAATTTCAGTATATTTGGTATAGTCTGCTTCTACTGTAATATTCAAAGAAGCCTTGTATTCTTTTCCGTCGACTGTAGCGGTGACTTTGACTGTTCCTTTTCCAACATTGGTAGGTGTAAAGTATTGTTTAGAATCATCATCTGCGAAAGGATTTACTACACCGATATCCTTGGCATCAGTTCCATCCCATACATAAGTAACACCTTCAACTTGATCGTCTCCGAATGTCGCTTGCAATACTGCAGCTCCATCACCCTCTTTATAAGATTGTTTGTCAGAAGTTATAGAGAGATTCAAATTGACTTTAGTTTGAAGAGTGATAGCAATAGCAACATCACCTTCGGGCATTACAAACGAATATGAGCCATCTTCTTCCAATATACAATCTACGTCATTAGCTTTAATCGAAGATAGTTCTTTATTTTCATCATTAACAGCAATATTGAAAGTTACCTTAGTTCCTTTAGTAGCCTTGGTAGCTAAATTAGTGACAGTATAATCTTCCGAAGCAGTATATGTGATGTTGTATTCTACTTCAGGTTCTACTGCCTTATCTTTTAATGTTACTTCAATGGCAACATCAGCTTCACCCATAACGAATGAGTAAACACCATCATTAGCAGTCAAAGCAGTTCCGTTTACTTTGACTTCATCCAATTCTTTGTTTTCATTCTTTACTTCGACTTTGAAAGTGACTGTTTGACCTTTTTTAGCCTTAGTAGCACTTAATTCTTTAACATCATAATCTTCCGAAGCAGCATATGTGATGTTGTATTCTACTTCAGGTTCTACTGCCTTAGCCTTAAAAGTTACTTCAACATTGTTTTCACCTTCAACTAATTTAAACGAATATGTTGTACCGCTGAGGACTTTGTCGTTAGCCTTAACTGAATCGATCTCATATCCTTCATTAGGAGTGATAGTGAGTGTTACAGTTTGACCGACATCGCCATTTGTTTTATCAGCAGTAACAGTTCCTTGATTGTTATCAAATGATAAAACAACAGTTCCTTTCTTTACTTCAGGGACTTGTGTCGTAGGACTAGATGTAGTACCCCCTCCGGTATTACCACCTGTCGGGTTGGTTTCAGGTCCACAAGCTACGAGCCCTGTAGTAAGCATCAAACTAGCTAATACAGCATAAATAGACTTAGCTTTCATAATTATTTTTCCTCCAAGGATAAGCTTGAAATATGTGTAAGGGCTTACCTTTGATGATAGATTAACTTTTTAATCAAACAAAGAAGAATATTTAACATGAATTCAATGATTTAAAGCTTAATCTTGCTTAATTTTAAGCTCTTTTTCATAATTTGAGCCTAATTATTAGAATTTAACTTTGTTTTAATCAATAATTTTATACTTTTTTAAGAAAAGGCTTTCTAGATAATTTTAGTTCTTTGTGGTTTAATGTTAATTATTAGAAATCACTATGAAATTAAATAAATTCAAATTAAACTTTGCTGGAATTTGTGCTTTGGCACTAACATTGATTACATTAGATTGTGTCATAGGCACAAATATAGATTCCATCAACAATTACTTCCAAGAGAGTAGATTTGATTCATCGGATTTTAAAGATGTAGCAACTAAATCCAACGAATTAGTCCAATCGATAGAAGAAGAAGGGGCAGTACTATTAAAGAACAAAGACAACTGTCTTCCCTTAAAAATGAATTCAGATAAAACACCGATCAATGTATTTGGTTGGAATTCATGTGACCAAGGAAATGTTTTAAATGGTGTAGGATCTAGTGCATCACCTATAAGCGATACTAATAAAGTAACACTAGTAAATGCATTGGAACTAGAAGGATTTGAAGTAAACAATGAAATCATATCCAAATATGATTCCTTCTATAATGGAAATTTCATCAACGAAAACGATTCTAATGACAAGAATAAAAGACTTAGATTGATTCAGCCTTCTATTGATTCATATTCATCAGAAATGATAAGTAAAGCTAAATCCTTCTCATCTACAGCCATAGTGATGATAAGTAGAATCCTAGGTGAAAATATGGGTGAAGCACCTAACTATCAAAAAAAGATTAATTCTAATGGTTCATCCTTAGATTACACAAAGCATTATCTAGAATTGAGTAACGAAGAAAAAGACTTATTAAACATGGTCGAAAAGGAATTCGATGATGTAATAGTCTTGATCAATTCGACAAACACAATGGAATTATCATTTCTAAATGATGATAGAATCGATGCCGCTTTAAGCATCGGTCTTCCTGGTCAATCTGGAATGATAGGAGTTGCTAAGATATTGAAAGGTGAAGTTAATCCATCAGGGAAGCTAACTGATACATATCCGGTGGATTTAACAACCGAGCCATCCTATAGCAATCGTTTTCCAAACAAAGATAATGAAGATATGTATCAAATCACATATAAAGAAGGACTTTACTTTGGATATAGATGGTACGAAACAGCGTACGAAGAGAAATACTATAGTGAAGATTACAAGAATATAGTCCAGTATCCTTTCGGATACGGATTATCCTATACAACTTTTGACTGGGATTTAAAAAAAGTCGACATCGATCCAAATTCTAAAATAAACAAGGATTCAACTATAACCTTGACATTGGATGTAAAAAATATCGGTGACTACGCTGGAAAGGATGTGATTCAACTATATGGTTTCACTCCATACTTCAAGGGACAAATAGAAAAATCATCAATTCAATTAGTGGCATTTGAAAAAACAAATTTATTAAATCCTGGTGAAACACAAAAAGACATAAAACTATCCTTCAAACTTTATGACCTAGCTAGTTATGATGCATATGATAAGAATGAAAATGGTCATAAAGGATATGAGTTAGATAAAGGGACTTATACATTCAAACTGATGAATAATTGTCATGAAATCAAAAACATGGATGATTATCTAGGAAATTCAATCAGCTTTGACTTAGAAGAAACAATAAATTATTCCAAAGACCCAACTACTGAAAATACAGTGGAAAATAGATTTACAGCTTTAAACAGCTATGCTTCAACACCGATAGATGGTAGTTCCGTCAACATAGATCAAAATTATTTGACGAGAGATGATTTTAATAAATCTTATCCAAAAACTACAGACTATTCGACTATAGACAAAGACAAAATAAAAACAGCTAATGACTATTCTTATAAAGAAGAACTAGATAAAACCATAGCGACATTACCAACTCAAAAAAACAATAATAATTTATTATTAACCACTGATGAAAATGGAAGTAAATTAACTAGAGCACAATTAGAAAACTCAGAGACAAAATTGAAATACAACGAAGATTTAATTAAGAAAATAGGCTCTGATTACAATTCAAAAGAGCTATCAGATTTGATTGATCAGATGTCCTATGAAGAGATGTGCGAACTATCTAAGCAAGCTGGATATAAAACTATTGCCGTAGAAAGTATCGGTAAGCCCCAATACAATGAATACGATGGACCTGCCGGATTAAATACAAATTCTACATCAATTGAAGCCACTAAATGGACAGCATTTCCAAATGAAGTAATCATCGGTCAAACTTGGAATAAACAACTTGCAAGACAATTAGGATATATAGTGGCGAAAGAAGGAAAAGAAACAGGTGTTAGTGGATGGTACGCACCAGGAGTAAATCTACATAGGTCTTCTTTCTCCGGTAGGAATTATGAATATTATTCTGAAGACCCTGTTTTGAGCGGAAAAATCGGAGGCAATGTCATAGAAGGTGCTAGAGCAGGTGGAATGTATACATATATAAAACATTTCGCATTATCAGAATTAGGCGATAACTTTCAAGGCTTAAATACATGGATAAGCGAACAAACCTTAAGAGAAATATATTTAAGGCCTTTTGAGATAGCAGTAAAAGAGTATAAATGCACTGGAGTTATGTCTTCCTTTGGAAGAATAGGGGCGGTTTGGAGTGGAGCTAACAACTCATTACTAAACAACATTCTAAGAAATGAATGGGGATTTAGAGGTGCTGTTATAACAGATTACACAACATATGGAGATCCTCCCATGGATATCCAACATGGAATAGTTGCAGGAAATGATTTATGGCTGACTGCTGAAACAAATTATCAGCCGTTAGATACTGATGATCCAGTCTATATGACTTGCGTAAAAAAAGCTAGTAAAGACACGATTTACATGATAGCTAATGCTTTTGAATATTCCACTAAATTTAACAATGGTGAAGGAATCTTCACAAAGCCTGTTCTAAATAGCACAAAAACAAATCCTTGGGTGTATGGTTTAATAGCCGGTAATATAATTTGGATTGGTGGGCTAGGAGTATGGACATACTTCCTCTATCATCCATTAAAGGAAAAGAAAAACAAGGAGGAATAACATCATGATTAGAGTAGCAGAAGTAGAAGATGATGAAAAAGATTATGAAAATTACATCGCTTGTTTAAACAAATACAAAGAAGAAAATGAAGGTGTCGAAGTCGACACCACATGGTTTAAAACTTCTGAACAATTTTTATCCACTTTTACCAAAAATAAGTTCGATATCATTTTTATGGATATAAACTTAGGCGAATCAAATGGAATGGAAATCTCTAAGAAGATTAGAGAAATAGATGATGAAACAATAATAATATTCGTTTCTAATTTAGCCCAGTATGCTGTGGAAGGTTATGAAGTAGAAGCTATGGATTTCATAGTCAAGCCTATGACTTATTATGTCTTTTCGATGAAATTTAAAAGAGCTCTTAAAAAGATTGCTAAGAAGCAAGAAATATTGCTACCTTTCATAGTCAACTATGAAAAATCATTTATAAAAGCTAGCACTATTCAATACATAGAAATCATTGGACATAAGATGATAATACATACTACTCAAGAAGAAAAAATCAGTTATGGCACGATTAAAAGCGTGGAAGAATTGCTAGAAGAGAATAAAATAGATTTCTTTGGAAGATGTAATAACTATTCTTTAGTTAACTATAATTATATAAATGGCGTTTTTGGTTACCAAATTAAAGTTGGTAATAACATGCTAGATATCAGCCATCCTAGAAAAGCAAAATTTATGCAAGATTTTAATAAGTTCTTAGGAAAAGGAGGGCTCTAATATGCCAGAGATATCAGGTCTTTTTATCTATAGACTTATATTTCTTTTTGAATTACTGGTATCTGAAGGTCTTTTCTTTTTCAAAGTAAAAAGGAAAAATCATTTTTGGTGGAGACTTAGTGGATCATTATTAGTCATAGTATTAGTTACACTTTTTTATCCTATTCCTTTTTATAATTGGTGGTACACCTCATTGATGTTTGTCGTTATCTTTGGACTAACCATGTGTGCTGCTTGGATTTGTTTTGCTGAAAGTTTTTCTACTATTGCTTTCTTATCAGTTGCTTCGTATCTAGTTCAGCACATAGCATATCAAGGATTAAATTCTATTCTTTGTTTCTCAGGTCTAAACAATTCATCTACCATAGGAATATATGGTCAAAAATTACCTACGACTAATGAGTTCTCTATCATTACAACAATAATCAATATTGTTGTTTATATTGCTATTTACTTCTTCTGCTTTGTCTTATTTGCAAATCAAATCAAGAAGAATTCAGAAATAATGATAAGCTCCGGATATATGATTTTATTCGTCGGGTTCTTATTAGTCGTCATAGTAGGAATCAATTCTTATATCGTATATTCAGTTAATGATGAGATCCCAAATATATTTATGGGATTCTTTGATTTGCTATCATTTTTCTGTTGCTTCTTGTCTTTATCTTTCATGTTTAAGCTTTTAGATCAAAGACAGATGAAGACTGAACTAGACGATGCTTATGAAATAATAAGACAAGAGAAAAGACAATACGAATTATCGAAAAATAATATCGATTTAATCAATAGAAGAGTTCACGATTTAAAGCATCAAATGGAAGCAATCATCTCCAACGAAAACGTTAAAAAAGAAGTGGTTAAAGAAATGACTTCAGCAATCAAGATTTACGATTCATCAATTAAAACAGGAAACAAAGTCTTGGATACAATCATGACAGAAAAATCATTGGAATGCAGTCAGAAGAACATAAAGATAACCTGCCTTTTAGATGGAAAGAAATTGAATTTCATGTCTGAATTAGATTTATATACATTCTTCGGAAATGCCTTAGACAACGCTATAGAATCGGTCACCAAATTATCCGAAGATAAAAGAGCTATTTCTTTGACGATGACAGAGAAAGGAAATTTCGTTTCCTTAGTAATTCAAAACTACACCGATAATAAAATAGTTCCAATAAAGGATAATCAAGGAAATACAGTTATTAAAACGAGCAAAGAAGATCCATTGTTTCACGGCTTTGGAATGAGGTCTATGGAAAATATAGCAGAGAAATATGGTGGTAACATCAATTTTGAAATCTCAGATGGAATATTTTATTTATACGCTTTATTTGTAAACAAGGAAGTTGCTAATTAAAAATATCGTTTTAATAAAAAAGCCACAGCCAAATCGGCTGTGGTTTTATCATCTAAATATATTTACTTATCGATTAGTATCCCATGTCAGGGTTTGCAGGTGCTGCAGGAGCCTTGGGTTCAGGGATATCTGCAACTCCAGCTTCAGTAGTGACAAGTTCAGAAGCTATTGAAGAAGCATTAAGAATTGCACTTCTTGTAACCTTGCAAGGATCTACAATTCCTGCCTTGAACATATCGACCCAAACACCATTCTTGGCATCAAATCCGAAGTCTTTCTTCTCATTGAGTTGAGCCTCAACAACATCGATTGAAGAATAACCAGCGTTGTCTGCGATTTGTGCCAAAGGAGCTTTCAAGCTCTCCAAGACACAAGAGATTCCACGTTGGACATCAGGATTCTCATCCTTCAAAGTTTTCTTCAAAGTGAGGTAAACTTCGCAAAGTGCAGCTCCACCACCGACTACGATTCCTTCGGCAACGGCAGCCTTAGTAGCATTCAAAGCATCCTCGATGTGAAGCTTCTTATCTTTAAGCTCAGTCTCTGTGGTAGCTCCAACTTTAATAACTGCTACTCCACCAGAGAGCTTAGCAGCTCTTCTCTCAATTCTCTTACGATCGTATTCAGACTTAGAGTTAGCGGCTTGAGCTGCAAGTTCATCGATGTGCTCTTGAAGCTTAGACTTGTCGCCTTCACCACCGACGATAGTAGTATTATCGGCAGTGACGATAACCTTCTTGGCACGTCCAAGATCAGCAATAGAAGCATCCTTCAACTCCATACTGAGATCCTTTGAAATGAATCTGGCACCAGTCAAAACAGCGATGTCTTCAAGTGTAGCCTTTTGTAAATCACCAAATTCAGGAAGTTTAGTAGCGACAACATTGAATGTTCCACGAAGTTTATTCAAGATTATGGTTGAAGAGACTTCGTTCTCCATATCATCAGAGATGATGAGCAAAGGCTTATGAGCATCGACAACAGCTTGAAGCAAAGGAAGAATGTCGTTGATGTTAGAAACCTTGATATCAGTGACCAAGATGTAAGGATCTTCCAACTCGGCAGTCATCTTTTCTCTATCGGTAACCATGTAAGGAGAGATATATCCCTTATCATATTGCATACCCTCAGTAACCTTGAGCTCTGTCTCAGTTGACTTAGATTGGTCGACAGTGATGACACCACTACGGCCAACCTTCTGCATAGCATCGGAGATAACTTTACCGATTTCTTCATCACCAGAAGAAATAGTAGCGATATTCTCGATATCAGCATCGGTGTTAATAGGATGAGACAAGCTAGAAAGTTCCTTAGCGACAGCCTTTCCGGCCTTGTTTATTCCTTGTCCAACCAACACAGGGTTAGCACCTCTATTGATTGCATCCACACCCTTATGAATGATAGCTTGAGCCAAGATTGTAGCTGTGGTAGTTCCATCACCAGCTGTATCATTAGTATTGTTTGCTACTTCATATACGAGCTTAGCACCCATATTTTCGAACTTATCTTTAAGTTCGATGTTACGAGCAATGGTGACACCATCGTTGCAAATAAGAGGTGATCCATAGCCTTGATCCAAAACAACATTACGTCCTTTGGGTCCCAAAGTAATCTTAACTGTATCAGCCAATGTATCGACACCCTTCAAAATTGAATCACGGGCATCTTTTCCAAAACGTATCTCTTTTGCCATAATTAAATAGCTCCTTTCTTGATGACTAATTAGTCGATAACTCCAATAATATCGTCATTCTTGATTACGAGGTAATGTTTATCACCTTCCTTGTAATCAGTAGTGGAGTACTTCTTAAAAAGTACTTTGTCTCCTACAGCTACATCCAAAGGAGCAATAGTGCCAGTCTTTTCATCCTTGACACCAGTTCCAACTGCTACGACAGTAGCAACAGCAGAATCGTCTTCTTTACTCTTGACGATGATATCTCCATATCTCTTTTCCTCTGGAGCTGCTTGTAATACTACATAATCTCTTAAAGGTCTAATCATAATTTATGTTGCCTCCTTTGACGGGGTTTGTTTCCTCGTTTATCGCCTTAAATATAGCACTGAAATTAGCAAAGTCAAGCCTAGACTGCTAATTTTGTAAAACTTCTTATTTGTATTCAAAAAGTGTCGATAAATACTAAACTTTTTCTATTCTTCACTTATTGAAATTAATCATTTTTCTATTTGGTTTGGGTTTATTAGTCTCTATACCAACCATAAAATTAACTAGAAAAAGGAGTGAATATCAACGGAACAAAAAAGACATAAGCCCAAGCCTATGTCTTTTAAAGTTATTCAGCCTTATCTTCTTCTTTCTTATCATCAGAAGTTTTATCTTCAGGCTTTTCCTCTTCTACACTTTCTTCCTTTGCCATCTCTTCTTTCTTTACAGGAATAATAGGATCTGGTTCTCCTAACAGAATGGCTTTTCTTCTTTCATATTGACCGATTCCAAATGCTATCAAGGCGGACGCAAGGAATCCTAATACAACTCCTCCACCAGCTCCCAAGACCCAACTCTTACTTCCACTTGTTTGCATGACATTTCTATATAAAGTCTTTACATTGTTGTTAGAAGCTGTGCTGATTTCTTGATAAGCACTCTCATAAACATTCTTAAATGTTCCAGCTTGTTTCTCCAAAGTATTGTACAAAGTATTAATAGAATCCAACACCTTCATATAATTCTTGTATATTTCAGTACCAGCTATAACTGCATTAGATGATTTCCAACTAGACCAATCAGTAATACTATTTATAAAGTTTTCCTGATAAGGTATCCTTGATAATTCCATTGTATACTCTGAGATTTGGTTATTGTAGTTATTTATGTTCTTAAAACTATTATTCAAAGCACTTTTAAGCATATTTCTCTCTTCCGATGAGATTTCACTACTTTGAAGTTTATCACTCAAATCGTTGTAATTCTCTTGCTCAGAAGATAACTTGTTTTTCAAATCTTCTATGCTTGTTTGAATAGATTTCTTTTTATTTGAGTAATAACTTAGATACGATTCCTTAGATGATGTAGTATCGACGTAGACATATTTATATGTTGTATTGTCGACATCAAAAGTCAAAGAATTATTCAACGAAGATATAGAAGACATATTGGCATCTTCAGCACTGATGCTAATGTCCAACGCATTTTTAAATTGTCTAAATGCATTAGATAAGCTAGTCTTATTAGATGAACCTGTCGTAATTACTTCCGTATTACCACCAAATATGTTTATCAAAGACTGATAGGAAGAAAACAGGAAATCCACTTCGTCTTGAAGCATAGTTATTTGAGTATCTAATCTATTAAAAGGAGAAGATATTTCATAGAAACCATCTAAATTAGTAGAAGCATTAAAATCACCGGAGGAATTTTGACCTATTTGTGCACTCTTTACTAAAGCCATGCAAAATCTTTGAGCTAATCCATCAGAAGAGAAATCTTTGTTATGACCATTTATATCAAAAGCTAAATAAGAAGAAGTATCAATAAAACTGTTATCATTAATTTCAGTAATAGTTAAAAGATTGGATTTATTAATTTCTTCATAATCGATAGAAGCAAACTCACCTTTGACATTTTCTATTTCTTCTTTAGTTGCAGTAGGATTGTTCTTTAAATAATCATCCTGAGCTTTTCTATTAGAAGCATCAACTACGGATTTCATGTTGTTTAATGAGATGACATACTGATAATCAAAAGAAGAACCGTTGGGATAATAATATGCAACTTCATTTCTGCTATTAACTTTACTGATAAAATTGGATTTATTATAAGCAAATCCTATCTTAAATGTTTCTTTAGATGGATTATATACAAACTTAATACCTGCAAATCCGACTAATCCCAATATGATTGAAGTTCCTAAAATCCAATATTTATATTTGTTTAAATAATGTCCAAAAGCTGGCCAACTCGCAGCCCATGGTTTCTTCTCCTGCTCTGCATCACTAATAATAATCGTTTGTTTGTTATTATCTTTATCCAATCCCATAATACATCCTCCTTCAAAAACCTATTTATTATATTAACAAATATGA
>OMAG01000169.1_pt1 | contig 32884 bp, 34 predicted proteins | sample 1673781 | NCBI WGS metagenome assembly OMAG01 (sample SAMEA103958127, study PRJEB25191) | human gut metagenome | biome: human-associated habitat [ENVO:00009003]; feature: intestine environment [ENVO:2100002]; material: feces | place: Germany | collected 2013/2015 | reverse complement strand
CTCATCCGTCACCAAAGGTGACACCTTCCCCTCAAGCTCCGCAAGGGGAAGGCAAAAAAGAGGGGCGGTCTGTGACCGCCCCAATGAATAATGAATGATGAATAATTAATAGTAAATAATTGCCGATACGATTTTTCAGAGGCGCATTTACAGTGTACCGATACATTTATTGCATCATCCCGACCGGAAGGTTCCGACAAAAACCGTAGCAAGCGGAATGGATAAATCCGTTCCCTACAAGGGTGCATCCTAAAACTCAGCAGCGCACTACTGGGTTGCGTAGCAGTTATGGTTTATTCCAACGTCCCGAACCGGGACACCGGAAATCACCGTATCGTTAGGTGCGTCAATGCGCCTCTAAAAAGAAAAAACAAAAGACCGCAGCTGAGCTGCGGCCTTTTGTTTTGGAGAAATAGAGAGGATATATGTCGGGAGGAAGAGAGAGAACCCTCCCGATAAAGGAGAAGAAACATAGCGTGGTTATTGCTTCGGGATGCCTGAGGCTCCGAATTCGCTGACACCGTTCGACCCGGATTCGGGCTTCGACTCGTCGAAGGTGATGCTCAGCGTCGCGTACTCGCCGCCGCGATAGACGACGATGTCGGTGCTTTGACCGGCTTTGAAGTTCTTGACTGCGGCATTGAGATCGGAGTAGCATCCGATGGTCTCGCCGCCGACTTCGGTGATTATATCGCCGGCAGCCAGCCCCGATTTCTCGGCGCATCCGCCGGACTCAACATTGTACACATACGCGCCCTCGGGCATGTTGTAGTACTGTGCGTACATCGATGTGTAGCGATTGTCGATATTGACGCCCATGTAAGCCTTGCCGCTGACGTAGCCCTTGGTGATGAGCTCGTTTGCGATATCGGCTGCGTCGTTTATCGGGATCGCAAAGCCCAGCCCCTCAACTCCGGAGGAGCCGACCTTTGCTGTCGCGATGCCGATGACCTCGCCGCTTTCATTGTAAACAGGTCCGCCGGAGTTGCCGGAATTGATGGCGGCATCGAACTGGAACATGTTTATCGGTGCGCTGTTGCGCTCGGTCGTGATGCTGCGGTCAAGCGCGCTGACACGGCCGGAGGTCATTGAAAAATCAAGCTCGCCAAGGGGGTTGCCGATGGCAAAGACACTGTCGCCCACGGCGATATCGTCGCTGTTGCCGATCGTGGCCGGAGTCAGATCCGATGCGTCGATCTTCAGCACGGCAACGTCGTTATCCTCGTCGAAGCCGATTATCTTGGCTTCGTAGCTCGATTTGTCCTTAAACAGGACGCTGGCCTTGTATCCGCTTTTCTGTGCCGACTCGACAACGTGATAGTTTGTCAGTATATATCCGTCGGCGGTTATGACAAATCCGGTTCCGGCAACCGCACTGGCGCTCTGCTGGCCGAATATGTTGGCATAGGTGCTTTCAAGTGAAACGCCCACTGTCTGCCGGCAGCCGAGCTCATATATCTCGTTTGCCGAGGCGGTTTCGGTGCTGACCTTCTTGATGTTGGTCGTGCTGACGATGGGCTTGGTGGTATCGCCGGCCGGTGCGTCGGCTGTGATGCTGCTTTTGACCGCATTCCATGAAATGAAGCCGCCGGCAAGGCCGCCGACAAGCGCGCACACAAGACACAGACACGCCGTTTTCAGCGCGCCGCTGCGATGCGCATTGCCCGACTTCTCGCGAGGCTTCTTTTCCTCGGGAGCGTAGTAGTGCGGCACTTCGGTCGCTTCGTCCTGCGGAACAAACTCCGCGTCCTCATACAGGCGCTGCTCGGGCCGCACGAAGTGATACTCACCGTCAATTTCGGTGTCGTCGGACGAAGCATGTGTTCTTTTGTCTCTGTTATCGTCCATGACGGCCTCCGTCGTTGCTCGTTTCAATCTTGTGAGCTTATAATACACATTCTTTATGACAAAGGCATGAACAAAAAAGAAAAATTCTATAAACACTTATTTTTAGAGGCGAATTGGGGCACCTACGGATACGGTGATTGCGTGAACCCGGTTCGAGGGCGCGTGCAAAACCGTGGCTGCCGCGCGTAACGCAAGTGCGCTGCTGAATTTTGCACCGCACCTTGTAGGGAACGGGCTTGCCCGTTCCGCTTGCCACGGTTTCGTCGGCATCCACCGGTCGGGCTGACGCAAGAAATGTATCGGTCAATGTAAAGGCGCCTCTAAATGTCTTCCCCTTGCGGAGCTTGAGGGGAAGGCAAAAGGACGGTCTGTGACCGCCCCAATGAATGATGAATAATTAATAGTGAATAATGAATAATTGCGGTGTGCCTGCGGCACGGATTTAATTCAACCCCTCGGCAGCAAAGCTGCCTGCTCCCCTTGACAGGTGAGCCAATGTGGTGCGGCGGAAAACTCAGCACCGCACTTGTGTAGCGCGAGAGTTTTTCGGTTTCGTCGGTAGCCTCGACACCGGGCTACCAGAGATATATGTATCCGTGACTGCGTCAAAGCGCCACTAAAAAAGAAAAAAATCGAGAGGACGGACGAACCGTACTCTCGGTTTTTTTCTCGATTGGGACTTAGCCCTCAATTGCCTCTGCGGGGCACTGAGCTGCGCACGCACCGCACTCAAGGCACTTGCTGGGGTCGATCTCGTAGTGAAGCTCGCCCATAGAGATAGCTTCGGCAGGGCACTGAGCTGCGCATGCGCCGCAGGACAGGCACTCGTCGGTAATTACAAAAGCCATGATGTAACCTCCATAAGAAATTTGCTCAATAGGAAATCAGGTCTTTGCCTATGTCTTGCAAGTGCATTGTAACACATAATCGCAAAAATGCAAATGTAAATTTGCAGTTAATAACTATTATTTTTGCAAATTGGCAATAATCCCGTATACGACAGTATCGGCGCGGCCGATATACTAAAATATAAGCTGACGAGAATTGAACCCATATCGCCTGTCAGCTTACCCGAGGGGGAACGAGATCTTGAAGAACAACGAGAAATTCACCGAAAAGGCCGAGGGCGCGATCGAGCAGGCGCGGCTTGCCGCGTTCGGTCTTGGCCACAGTTATGTGGGAACGGAGCATTTGCTGCTGGGCATACTGCGCGAGCGCGCCGGACTCGGCGCGAGAATACTGCGCGACCGCGGTCTGAGCGAGCACGGTCTGAAGGACGCGATAAGCCGCGCAAACGGAACCGGCGAGCCGGGAGTTCCGACCCAGGGGCTTACAAAGCACGCATGGCAGGCGATCGAAAAAGCGGCAGCGGACGCTGCGCGGTTAGGCCACAGCTATATCGGCACGGAGCATCTGCTGCTGGGCATACTGCGGCAGCCCGATTGCGGCGGCGCGCGTGCGCTGGCCGCGGCAGGGCTGAGCGTAAACGATATCTACACCGACATCCTTGCCGTGTTCGGAACAGGCTCCTTCAAGCCGCGCAGTCAGCCGCCAGTGCAGCCGAAGGCGGCGGTTAAGCACAGCGAAACGCGCGTGCTCGACCAGTACAGCCGCGACCTCACGCTGCTTGCCGCCTCGGGAAGCTTCGACCCCGTCATCGGCCGCGACGAGGAGATACGCCGCAGCGTTCAGATCCTATCGCGCCGCAGCAAGAACAATCCGGTGCTCATCGGTGAGCCGGGCGTTGGCAAGACGGCCGTGGCCGAGGGCATAGCCGCTTATATCGCAGGCTCCGACGCGCCCGACAGCATGGCCGGCAAGCGCCTTGTGGCGCTCGATCTTCCGGCATTGCTTGCCGGAACAAAGTACCGCGGCGACTTCGAGGAGAGAGTCAAGGCGGTGCTCAAGGACGTGAAAAAAGCCGGCGACGTGATACTTTTCATCGACGAGATGCACACCATGATCGGCGCGGGCAGCGCCGAGGGCGCGATCGACGCGGCAAATATCCTAAAGCCGGCGCTCGGCCGGGGCGAGGTGCAGATAATTGGCGCGACCACGCCCGAGGAGTACCGCCGCCATATCGAAAAGGACGCAGCGCTCGAGCGCAGATTCCAGCCGGTGAAGATAGCCGAGCCGTCGCGCGGCGACAGCCTGAAAATGCTTGGCGCGGTGCGCCAGGGCCTTGAAAAGCACCACGGCGTGAAGATATCCGACGCTGCGCTCACGGCGGCGGTCGATCTCTCCGCGCGGTATATAAACGACCGATTCCTGCCGGACAAGGCCATCGACCTTGCCGACGAGGCGGCCGCGCACATCCGCGTTTCCGGCGGCGGTCTGGTAACGGCCGAGGATATCGCCGCAGTAGTGTCGCTGTGGACGGGCATTCCCGTGGCAAATCTCAGCGCCGACGAGACAAAGCGCCTGTGCAATATGGAGAGCATACTCCACCGCCGTGTCATCGGCCAGAACGAGGCCGTCACGGCCGTGTCGCGCGCTATCCGCCGCGGCAGAGTGGGGTTGTCAGACCCCAACCGCCCGATAGGAAGCTTCCTGTTCCTCGGCCCGACGGGAGTGGGCAAAACCGAGCTGTGCCGCGCCCTTGCCGAGGCCGTTTTCGGCGAAAGCGAGGCGATGATAAGGCTCGACATGTCCGAATACATGGAAAAGCACGCGGTCAGCAAGCTCATCGGCTCGCCGCCGGGCTATGTCGGCTATGAGGACGGCGGCCAGCTCACCGAGCGTGTGCGGCGCAAGCCGTGGTCGGTCGTGCTGTTTGACGAGATCGAAAAGGCGCACGAGGACGTGTGGAGCATCCTGCTCCAGATCATGGACGACGGCAGACTCACAGACTCCGCCGGGCGCGTCGTGAGCTTCCGCAACACGATCATCGTCATGACCTCGAACGTCGGCGCAAAGTCGATAAGCGACGGCCGGCCGCGCATGGGCTTTACGCCCGACGGCGGCGATGAGGCTCAGCTCATGCGCGCGCGCATAAACGAGGAGCTGCGCCGGACCTTCAAGCCCGAGTTTTTGAACCGCATCGACGAGACGATCGTTTTCCGAAGGCTCAGCCGCGCCGAGATACGCAGCATAGCCGAGCGCATGCTGCTGACGGTGGCCGAGCGCTTCAAGGCACTGGGCATGACGCTTTCCGTGCCCGATCAGGTCGTCGATTTCCTCGCCGAGCGCGGCTACGACGAGAAATACGGCGCGCGTCCGCTGCGCCGCGCGATACGCAGCATGATCGAGGATAAGGCCGCCGAGCTTATGCTTACCGACAGCCTTGGCCGCGGCGACACCGTGCAGGCGCGTATCGACGGCAACAAATTGATTTTGACAAAGCACGGCGTTTAGTTTATAATGCTTTCCATGATTTTTACGGAGGACAATTATGGATAAGCAGAGGTTTATAAATAAAGTCAATACGCGCTGCGAATATAATAAATATAATCATATTTTTGTGACCGACGTAGAGCCTGAAAGCGCCGTCGTCGAGGCCGAGCTTCGCCCCGAGTCGTTAAATCTCCTCGGCATGGCGCACGGCGGCTTCGTGTATTCCATGTGCGATGTCGCCGCCGGCGTCATTATCGCCCAGTACGCCGATAAGTTCGTAACGCTCAGCGGCAACCTGTATTTCATGCGTCCGAGCAAGGGCAAAAAGCTCCGCTGCGAAGCGCGAATAATAAAGCGCGGCCGCACCGTCAACGTCGTTGACACCTGCGTTTTTGACGACAGCGGCGCCGTCACCGCCAAGGGCACGTTTGAGATCTATATAATGGAGTAAGCTGACGAAACAAAAAAAGAGTGCAGACACTGTCTGCACTCTTTTTACATTAATTTACATCAAGGCTTTTTGCAACCGATCAGGGCTTTACGGAGTCTGCAATGCTGCCGAGGTAGCCCTTGAGGCCGTCAACAAAGGTCTTGGGGGTATTGAGTATGCCCTCGACATCGCCCTTGTCGTATGCCCGGCCGATATCCTCGAGCATGCCGACGAAATCGTCGGTTGCGCTCTCAACGCCGGCCTCGACCTTATCGCCGTAATTCCAAAGGTTTTCGAGCTTATCGACGTCAACGCCGACCTTCTCGCCGACGGTCGCCTTGATCTCGCCGAGCTTTGCGGAAACTGTCGCATGTGTCTTTTCAACTGCGGATGCTATGCTGCTGTCTGCCGTGTTGTTGTCGGCAAGGCTTACGGGAGCAAAAACGACTGCCAGAAGCAGAACCGCTCCCAGTGCCGCCGCAAGAATCATAACAGCATTCTTTTTAAGAGTGTTGGTCATAATTTTCCCTCCATTTTTGCGGTTTTTGTTTAAAACTATACTTTTTCCTCTTGATAATATAGATTAAACCATATCATGGAGCGGATTGCAAGAGTTTTTTATTGATTTTAATAAATATTTTCCAAACAGGCAGTTTTTGTCCCAGAGCAAACGCCAGCTCGCCGAAGAATATGCCGCCGATAACGTCGGCGATGACGTGCTGCTTGACAAACAGCGTTGACAGGCAAATGAGTGCGGCGCAGACGCCGCAAAAGACCTTGAACCATGTTTTTGCGTCCGGTGTGCGCAGCGACTGACGGAACACGAGGTAGGCAAACAGGCAGTGCATCGACGGGAAGCAGTTTGTCGGCGTGTCGAACGAGTACACGACCGACAGCGCCCATGTAAAGCCGCCGGCATCGGCGGAAAGCTCGGGGCGCGCGATGCAGCTGGGAAGCGCGAGGAATATCACGCCGCAGATGATATCGGCGATAATGACGCCCGAGGCAAAGCGGCAGCACAGCTCTTCGTCCTGCCGCGCGATGAGCAGCAGCCCCATGCCCCAGAACACGAATGTTCCGACGTAAATGACCACCCACTCGGGGCGCAGCGGTATCAGCGCGTCAAGCCCGAGCGTCACGTCAAACGCGCGCGAGAAATCCGCCAGACTCTTTGTGCCAAGCCACACCGCGGCGTGCATTGCCGCGATAGCAAGCAGCGGCACAACGGAGTACTTATGTATTATCGTCCTATTTTGCATATGTTTCTCCCGAATTCAAGCTGTGTGGTTCAAAACCGTACAGCAACTATAATCCCTCTCCACACCCCTGTCAAGGTTTTTTGGAGGCGCATTTTTAGAGGCGCATTGACGCACCTACCAATACATCTATCTCTGGTAGCCCGGTTCGGAACAATGGAATAAACCATAGCGTTTCGCGTGACGTTAGTGCGCTGCTGAATTTTGCAACGCACCAACGTATGGCGAGGCAAATACGGTTTTGTCGGAAACTTCGATACCGGGTTCACGCAATCACCGTATTGGTAGCTGCCTCAATTCGCCTCTGAAAAAACAGGTGCAAAATATGGGGGCGTGTGGTATAATCGTGGCAAAACCAACCCGGAGGGTGAGCAGAGAAAATGAAGCTTGACAACAAACGCACCATATTGACGGGCCTTGCGTTCCTGTCCATCTGCGCGTTCTGGCAGATGTACAACAGCATCGTTCCACTTATACTGACCAACACATTCCACCTCAACGAGACGTATTCCGGCGCGATAATGGCGGCCGACAATGTGCTTGCGCTGTTTCTGCTGCCGCTGTTCGGCGCGATCTCGGACAAAACGCACACCAAGATCGGCAAGCGCATGCCGTTTATCCTTTTCGGCACGGGCCTTGCGATCATACTCATGAACCTGCTGCCGCTTATCGACAACAGCTATGCTGCAGCGCCGACCACCTTCAAGACCGTTTCGTTCGTGGTCGTTCTCGGCCTGCTGCTCGTTGCAATGGGCACCTATCGTTCCCCGGCGGTCGCGCTCATGCCGGACATTACGCCCAAGCCCCTGCGCAGCAAGGGCAACGCGATCATAAACCTCATGGGCGCGCTCGGCGGCGTTATCTACCTCGGCGTTGCGGCGGTCATGTACCCCAACAGCAAGGTCGAGGGCCTTGCGCACGTCAACTATCAGCCGCTGTTTATGGTCGTTTCGGCAATCATGTTTGTTGCCATAGCCGTGCTGTTTCTCACGATCAAGGAGCCGAAGCTCGTTGCCGAGCAGCAGAAGCTTGAGGCGCAGCATCCCGAGTGGAACCTTGCCGAGGATGACGGCAGCGGCAACGAGACCCTACCCAAGCCCGTAAAAAAGAGCCTCATATTCCTGCTGTCGTCGATCTGCCTGTGGTTTATCGGCTACAACGCGGTCGAAACCTGGTTTACGACCTACGTCAGCCAGGTCATGGGTCAGGCGCTGGGCGGCGCATCGACCTGCCTGCTGATCGCAACCGGCGGCGCTGTCATCAGCTATATCCCCATCGGCGTTATCGCGTCCAAGGTCGGCAGAAAGCGCACCATCATGGCCGGCATCATCCTGCTGGCTGCCTGCTTCGGCCTGGGCTACTTCCTGACGACGGCCTACAGCGAGATCAACGTTATCATGTTCATCGTGTTCGCGCTCGTCGGCCTTGCGTGGGCGGCGATAAACGTTAACTCCCTGCCTATGGTCGTTGAGATGTGCCGCGGCTCGGACATCGGCAAATTCACCGGCTATTACTACACCTTCTCGATGGTCGCGCAGGTCGTGACCCCGATCGTCGCAGGCTCGCTGATGCGCCATATAAGCTACACGGTGCTGTTCCCCTATGCCGCGCTGTTTGTCGCGCTCAGCTTCGTGACGATGATCTTCGTAAAGCACGGCGACAACAAGCCCGAGGCCAAGCGCGGCCTTGACGCATTCGAGGATCTGGACGACTGATGAGGATCTGCATTTTCGGCGCGTCCGGCCGTGAGCTGGACGCACGCTACTACACCGAGGCCGAGGCCGTAGGCCGGCTGATCGGCGAAAACGGCGACAGCATCGTTTTCGGCGGCGGCGCGGAAGGCCTCATGGGTGCGTGCGCACGCGGAGTGTACGCCGCAGGCGGAGACATCGTCGGCATAGCGCCGCGATTTTTCGATGAGCCGGGCATACTGTACGATAAGTGCAGCCGCATGATATTCACCGAAACCATGCGCGAGCGCAAGCAGCGCATGCAGGAGGAGTCCGACGCATGCATCGTCCTGCCCGGCGGCATCGGCACGCTCGAGGAGTTTTTCGAGATCCTCACGCTCAAGCAGCTCGGCCGGGACGACCGCGCCATTGTCCTGCTAAACACCCTCGGCGCGTTCGACGCGATGCTGCGCATGCTCGAAGAGCTTGCCGAGCGTCGATTTATGTCGAAAAACTGCCTGGAGCTGTATTTCGTGGCCGGCACGCCCGAGCAGGCGATGGACTATCTGGCCGGCTATGTTCCCCGGAAGGGCAGCATCCGCAGGCTTGAGGATTATAATAAGTAAAGTTTGGCTGTGTGGCATATGCTACACAGCCTGTTTGATGTCGGGTATATCATAGTGCTGCAAAGTGAAAATTAATTGGAGGCAATGCAAATGATACGAAGAGTTATTCAGATAGACGAGGAAAAGTGCAACGGCTGCGGCAAGTGCGTCCACGCATGCCACGAGGGTGCGATCGGGCTGGTCGGCGGCAAGGCGCAGCTCATGCGCGATGATTACTGCGACGGTCTGGGCGACTGCCTGCCCAACTGCCCGACGGGCGCGATAAGCTTCATAGAGCGTGAGGCCGCGGCATATGACGAGGCGGCGGTCAAGGCCGCGCAGAGCGCGAAAAAGCAGGCTGCTTCCGGCTGCCCCGGCTCTGCGCCGCACGGCGTTGAGTCCGGAGATGCGTCGCAGCTTCGCAACTGGCCCGTGCAGATCCGGCTTGCGCCTGTCAAGGCCGCGTATTTTGACGGCGCGGATCTGCTCGTCGCCGCCGATTGCAGCGCCTATGCCTGCGGCAGCTTCCACGCCGATTTCATGAAAGGCCGCGTTACCCTCATCGGCTGCCCGAAGCTCGACCCCGTCGATTATGCCGAGAAGCTCGGCGAGATCCTCGCCGCAAACGATATAAAGTCCGTCACCCTCACGCGCATGCAGGTGCCCTGCTGCGGCGGACTTGAGCACGCCCTTCAGCGCGCCATCGCCGCCACCGGCAAAAAAATCCCCCTCCACGTTTTTGTGGTGGCGAATTGATGCAGCTACGGATTCATCCGTTCCGCTTGTCACGGTTTTGCCTGCATCCACCGGTCGGGAAACAGAAAAAATGTATCGGTACAGATTGGATGCGCCACTGAAAAGCAGGGGCGGCCATTGGAGGCACTCACTTAACGACAGTTCAAATTAACTGGTTTTAGTGGCGTCTTCAAGCAGTGCCAACAGAAAGACCACATCTTTGGAGTAAAGTCCTTGGATGTGGTCTTTCTTCATTTTATGATAGCTACTATCAGAGCTGCAATAGAGATTAGCACAGGAACAAGGAATTTGCCCCATTCAAAAGCAAGATGTCGGCGGTATTTTGCGATCTCTTGTTTTTTATTCTGAAAATAAACCTTCCCAGCGTATGTTGGTCTAATAATGTATTCCCATCCAGTCAAAGAAGCCAATCCTCATCCGAAGCATAGTTCTCAGCGTTTTTGCGGATGTCATGCAGGAGACTTTCATATGCTTCTTCGGAAAAATAGCTAAGCAACATCAGTCAACACCTCCGATCATCTGTGTTTCTCCGTTGTTTACTTCACTGTCAAGCGTATATTTGAAGCTTCTGAGTGCGTCCAAGATCTGCTTTGCAGCAGACATTCAGCGACAGGCGCAAGCCCTCCGCATTCGATAGGCTTACCTGTATGCCTGTTAAATTGAGAGTGTCGGCTTCAATGACCGATTCGTAAAAATCAAAGATGGCGATAGCCGTTTTGCCGGAGAGCATAGAGAGAACTATCCACTGCAACGCTGGGCATGATTCTGTGCGGCAAATATCCCCTTGAGTATTACGGCGGCGGTGACCCGTCTGAGTATAATTTCATGGATCAGTCGGCCTTTGTCGGCTTTATTGCAGTTGCCGTTGTTTTGGCAATCCTGTATGTCCTGCCGTTCATCTTCTCCAAGAAGCTGAGGCCGGGCTGGCTGTTATTTACTCTGGTCATTTTCATCCTTGACACGCTGTTCATGCTCATCGATGTCGGTGTCCAGTCCGACATGCTCGTCGACTACCTGTTCCATATATGGGTCATTGTGAGCCTCTTCATCGGCGTAAGTGCAGGCTACAAGCTCAAGAAGTTGCCGTCCGAAGAGGAAGAGCAACCGGAGTGGGAGCAGCCCGTCAGCTGCACGAACACATTCGAGGACTGAGCTTAAAATTAAAATCGACAAGTCGAAAAACGACTTGTCGATTTTTTACTGCTTATTTGAATGAGAGGGGAACGCCCGTATCGTGCAGCACAGCCACAAGCGCTCGTAGGTCTCGCGGTCAGACAGGTCTGCCTGCATGATCTCCTCGCACTTTTTGATGCGGTACATGAGTGAGTTGCGGTGGACATAGAGCTTGGCCGCGGCCTTTGTCATGTCGCAGCGCTCAAAGATATAACAGCACAGCGACTGGTAGTAGTCCGAGGAGTTTTCCTTGTCAAAATCGATGAGCCGCTTAAGCTCCGGCACGACAAGACTCTCGGGGTAAATATTGTCGTAGCCGTGACGGAGAATTATCTCGGCGAAGTAATCAAAAAACGAATGGATGCAGTTGCGGCCCCCCTGCTCGATGCCGTGTTCCAACGCCAGCCGCGCCTGCTCGATGTAAGCGTCACGTTTCTCGAGATCGGCAAAGGTGCCCGAAGCGCCGCAGATAAACGCGGCCTTGGCCGAGGCCTCGGCTTTGATATCCGACAGTATCTTTTCACGCATCGCATCGTCATTAATGTTTTGAAACAGCATGTACATGTCGTCGGACTTGTTGACATACAGCATGTTCGGGTGGAGTATCTTGATGCTGCTGACAATGTTTTGCAGTCTGCCGACACTTGTCTCGTCGGTATGCATTGCAACGACCATGTAGCCCGGGTTAAGGCCGACATTTTTGTAAAACGCCGTACTCGTCAGAAGCTGGATGGGCGCGTCGGTGTTTTCAAGAAGCACACGGGCAGCGATCAGCCTGTCGGGCGCAGAGCCCATGGGCTGGCGACGAATCTTGCCGCCGAGGAATATCTCAACCGCGGTCTTGACTGCACCGTTGAGCTTGAGTGCAAAATCCAGCTTTTCCCGCTCACGATACATGACCGAGCAGCAGCCTTCAATGCTGTTGCCCAGATACACCGAGCATGTCGTCTGCGGATACTCAATATTTACGCCCCAGGTGACATCGATAGGCTCGCCTGCGGCAGACATTTTGTCGGTAAAGCCCTCGCCAAAGTAATAGTCGATAACGGTTTCGGGAGCGGCAGCACCTGTGGTGATGAGCGCTTGCCAGAGCGGGTCGGGGCAGGGGTAGGGGCCGCCGTATGCAATCAGATGAAAAGCAATGTCGGTCACAATGACCGGCATGTTGTAGCGCATATAGATCTTCTGAAGAAAAATATTCAAGTCATCTGTCTGCGGTATGAGCTCCATTATATATTTGTAGACATCGTCGCCGGCATTCTTGTCGATGTACCTGTTTGCCATATAAAAACGCCTCCGTTTAACGGTTTATCAAGGGAGCTTTGCTGCATCGGCTGATAAAAGATTAGCAAATTATTATCGATTTTTCAAGTAAGCTGCACACAATTTGTATGATTGCAAAAATACAGCGTTAATAGTTTTACAAAATTAACAGTGTATTTAGACAAACTATGTGATATAATTAAAATTTTACGAGTTCTTAATGCCAAAACCGCAACAAGACATTGTCACTAATTTAACAGATTATAACCAAATAGAAGAATTTACTGTCAAAGCAGCACCAAAGCTTGTAAAAAAGCGACGGTGCTGCTTTTATTTCCCTCAGATATTTCCTGATTTTTCTTTGTGCAAATGATAAATCACGATTGACACTTTTTTGGCGAAATGCAGTTGAACAGAGGCAAAAAAGCATGCTAAAGTCTTAACAAAGGCAGCACGGTGGAGCTGTTTCGACGGGAACGGCAGAGAGACCTTAACGCTGCGGCACTTGCAAGCGTCAATTTCAACCGAATAAAAAATGTATAAAGGAGTTTGAAACAATGCAAAAAAGCGGACTCGTAAAAAGCAGCAAATACGCATGGGTCGTATTGATACTGCTTGTACTCATGCAGTTTGTATATGCCGGCATCACGCTGAGCACCGTTACCCTGTACATGGAGCCCATCCTCAATGCACATCCCGAGGTGTCCCGCACAGCATATGCTCTGACCATCACACTTAACGGCGGCGCAAACGCCATAGTAAGTATCTTCTTCGGCAAGCTCGTTGATAAGTTCGGCCTCAAGAAGATGATTTCGTTCTGCTCGATCCTGATGATCGTCGGCGTTATTCTGTACGCAAACGGCACCGCCATCTGGATGTTCTACCTCGCAGCTATCCTTCAGGGCATCTCCCTTTGCTTCTGCTCGGGCGCATCCTGCTCGATCATATTCAGCAAGTGGTTTGCCCACTCCACCGGCACCCTGCTTTCCGCGACCGCTATCGGCTCCGGCCTTGCAGGCGTTATCTTCAGCCCGATAGTCTCCAACTGGATCAATACCATCGGCTGGACCACCTCCCTCTACATCAACTGCGCTATCGTTGTTTTCACCGCTATCGTCCTCATAGTGTTCCTCAAGGACAGCCCTGAGAAGTACGGCGTAAAGCCCATGTGGAACGACAAGGTCAAGATCGCCGACGAAAGCGGCGCGATCATCCCCTACGGCATAACCGCCAAGGAAGCATACAAGTCCGTGCAGTTCTGGTGCGGAACTATAGGCATCGGCCTGTTCGGCCTCATCATCTACGGCGCAATATGCAACATCGCAATTTTCTCCTCCGACCTCGGCTATGACGGCGGCGTGATGCTGTCTGTCATGTACGCAGCAAACATTGTGCTGCAGCTGCCGTTCGGCATCCTCGCCGACAAGCTTGGCATCCGTACCTGCATGGTCGCGTACTCGATCATGGCTATCGCATCGGTGTTCATCTATGCTACCGCACCTGCCATCGGCATGATGTATTTCGGCACCATCCTTCTCGGCGGCTCGTTCTGCATCCTCAAAGCAACCCTCCCCGTTTACACCCTGCAGATCTTCGGCAACCGCGCACAGGGTCAGATCATGGGCATCATGATCGCCGTTATGAACTGCGGTGTTGCCTTCGGTATGCCCGTACTGAACGCTGCATATGACATCACCGGCTCTTACAGCGGCATGTTCAAGCTCTTCGGCTTCCTCGGCATCGTCCTCGCTATCATGATCTTCGTCGGCTGCAAGCCCATCAAGAAGGTCGTTGACGAGAAGAAGGCCATCGAATCAGGCGAGAAAGCAAGCGCAAACGCATAAACACGAACCACAGGCTGTCGGCTCATTCGAGCCGACGGTCGGGACGACGATATTTAGCAAACAAGAAAAAACAAGCAAAGGAGCATATCAAAATGGAAAAGAAAGATTACAGCCCTCTTTTTACCCCGTTTAAGATAGGCAAAATGGAGATCAAGAACCGCCTAGTGCTTTCTCCTATGGGCCACAACGCATCCCTCCCTTACGGAGCAAAGTCCGACTGGGAGATCGATTACTTTGAAGAGCGCGCAAGAGGCGGTGTCGGCATGATAATCACCGGCTGCACTCCGCTCACCGAGAAGATCGCACAGGGCTCCCACGAGGGCACCCTTGATAGCGACATCCCCATCCCCGCATACACCGACCTTGTCGAGAGAGTCCACCGCTGGGGCGCAAAGATCTGCCTCCAGATGACCCCGGGCACCGGCCGCAACGGCTACCCCAACGAGTTTGGCGACAAGCTCATCTCCTCCTGCGAGCAGCCCACCTTCTTCAAGCCCGATGTCCTCACCCGTGAGATGACAAGGCAGGAGATCAAGGATCTTCAGGAGACGTTTAAGTACGCAGCAGGCGTTGCCCGCGACGCAGGCTTTGACGCTATCGAGATCCACGCCCACGCAGGCTACCTCATCGACCAGTTCATGTCCAAGGTGTTCAACCACCGCACCGATGAGTACGGCGGCTCTGCCGAGAACCGCACCCGCTTTGCCCGTGAGATGGTCGAGGCCGTCCGCTCCGTAGTCGGTCCGGACATGCCTATCCTGTTCCGCGTCGCTCTTGACCACGGCTGGGAAGGCGGCCGTACCTTCGAAGAGTCCAAGGAGCTCGTCGAGTGGCTTCAGAAGTGCAGCATCGACGCATTTGACGTTGACGCAGGCTCCTACGAGCGCCTTGACTACATCTTCCCGCCCTCTTACCAGGGTCCTGCCTGCATGAGCTATGTCTGTGACTTTGCAAGAGAGAACATCTCCAAGCCCATCCTTAATGGCGGTACTCATGACCCCGACACCGCACTTGATCTTATAACCTCCGGCAAGGCAGACTTTGCCATCCTCGGCCGTGCGCTCATCGCCGACCCCGATATCCCCAACAAGCTGCTTGCAGGCCACCGCGAGGATGTACGTCCCTGCCTGCGCTGCAACGAGGACTGCATCGGCCGTATCTGGAACCGCCGTACCAAAATCTCCTGCTCTGTCAACACCCAGGTAGGCGAGGAGAGAGCGTTCAAGATCGAAAAGACCAACGACCCCAAGAACATCGTTATCATCGGTGCAGGCCCCTCCGGCCTTGAAGCTGCCCGTGTTGCCGCACTCAAGGGTCACAAGGTCACCATATACGAAAAGGACGGCCACCTTGGCGGCACCGCCCGTGTCATTGCGACATCTTCGTTTAAAAACTACATCCGCGCCCTGTTCGAGTACTATGCAGTACAGATGGATAAGCTCGGCGTCGAGATCCACCTGAACACCGAGATCAAGGCCGACGACCCCGTCCTCGAGGCTGCCGACTGGATCTTTGTCAGCACCGGCACCGTTCCCGTGTGCCCGCCGATCCCCGGCCTTGACGGCAAGAACGTTTTCAATATGTACGAGGTACATAAGGATCACGGCCTTGTCAAGGGCGACAACATCGTCATCTGCGGCGGCGGCGAGTCCGGCTGCGACGGCGGCTATGAGCTGGCGCTCGACTACGGCAAGAACGTCACCATCGTTGAGATGGCAGACATCATGGCAAAGGATGCAATGTTCATCAACCGCGACTGCATCTGCGCAAAGATGACCAAGCTCGGCGTTCGCCTGATGACCAAGACCAAGGTGCTCAGCGTCGACGAAAACGGCGTCACCGTCGAGAAGGAAGACGGCAGCACCGAGTATCTCCCCGCAGACACCGTCATCAACGCTCTCGGCATGAAGCCCAGAACAGAGCTTGTTGACGCACTCAAGGCAAAGTACTACACCAAGACCATCGCCATGGGCGACAGCGTGAAGATGGGCAAGATAGGCACTGCGGTACGCAGCGGCTTCTTTGCGGCAATGAGCATCGATCGCTGAATATGAAACTGTTGTCCATGCCGGCTTCCGGCATGGACAAATCAAAAGAAAGGAGCAGAAATCGTTATGAGAGATCTCATCCCTTATGAATTAGAGTACCTTTTCTCCTACGCAGCAGACTGCGACCCCAATTTTGAAGTCTACGACCCCTCAATCTTCGGCGGCTTCCGCCTTACAGGCTACATCGTAGGCGGCTGGGTAAAGGGCGACAAGATAAACGGCAAGCTCAAGCCCTTCGGCGGCGACTGGTGCCACGGCACACCCAACGGCACGCAGAATGTCAATGTCCGCGCAACCATCGAGACCGATGACGGTGCAAAGATCTACATGCCCTATCAGGGCAGAAACGACATCGGCGGCTACGAGGATGTTCTTAAATATAAGAAGTTTATCTTCCCCGAGCAGGTGCGCAATGCGATACATTATCAGCTCGAGACCGACGATCCCCGCTACGAATGGCTCAATCACACCTTCTGCATCGGCTTCGGCGTTGCAAAATTCACCGACCCCGTTGTCGTGCGCTACGATGTTTACGCCGTTCGCACCAAGAAGTGAGAAAGGAGATAAAACATGGCTAACGATTTGAACAAGACCCGTATTGACCATCTTTTTTCCGCTGATATCGACCTTGAGTGCTGGGGCTTTTACCCCTCTGTCGGCGGCGGTGTTCGTGTAAACTCCGTTCCCAAGTCCGGCGAAGTGTTCACCCAGACCGAGATCATCGGCGAGGTTGTCCCCGGCGGCGAGGTCACGCAGCTTCTGCGCTACAACGGCGTTTTTGAGCTCGACGGCCGCATAACATTAAAGCTCAATGACGGCACTCTGGTCTATGTGCCCTACACCGGCAAGGCCGATTTCTGCACTGTCGACGAGATAAAGGAGTTTGCAGCAGGTAATATCGAAAAGGGCGTTGATGTCTATTTTGCAAGCCCCATCGAGTCAACAGACCCCAAGCTTGACAAGATGTTCGTTTTTGCAGTCGGCAAGCTCGATAACGCAAAGAAGCCCGGCAAGCTCATGCTCGACCTTTACGAGTATGAGTGTCTGCCCCTGTAAGGCAAAGGAGGTACGATATGTTTGATCTTCATGGTAGAGTAGCAGTCATCACCGGCGCATCTAGCGGCCTTGGCCGTCAGTTTGCGCTCGCACTGGCAGGTCAGGGCGCAGATATCGTCCTGCTTGCACGCCGCATGGAAAAGCTCGATGCGGTCGCACAGGAGGTAAGGACAAAGGGCGTTAAGTGCCTGCCCGTCAAGTGCGACATCTGCGAGCTTGACGATATAAAGGCAGCCGTCAAGGCCACTATCGACGAGTTCGGCAAGGTCGATATCCTCGTCAACAATGCAGGCGGCGGCCCGTTCTATCCCATCACCGAGACTCCCGATGATTTCTGGCAGCACGGTCTTGACCTTGAGCTCACCGGCGTGTTCCGCTGCATCCGCGAGTTCGGCAAGGAAATGATCAAAGCCGGCTACGGCCGCATCATCAATAACGCATCTCTGTTCGGCCGCATCGGCACGGGCGAGATCGCCATCTCCAACTACTGTGCAGTCAAGGGCGGCGTTGTAAACCTCACTCGCGAGGTCGCCTGCGAGCTTTGCAAGCACGGCATCACCTGCAACTGCGTGTGCCCGGGCTTCTTCCCCTCGGAATCCAACAGCCCCGAGGCAATGGAAATGCTCGGACCGTGGATAAATTCTCGCGTGCCCATGGGCAGAGCCGGCGTTGACGGCGAGCTAGACAGCACGATAATTTATCTGGCAGCGGACGAGTCGTCGTATGTAAACGGCGCGATCGTGTCCTGCGACGGCGGCTGGACCTGCTGCTGATAACAAGTTAAATTCAGAAAGGATATAATCATGGATCTTAAGCTTAAAGATAAAGTCGTTCTCATTAACGGCGCAACCGGCGGCATCGGCAGAGCAGTGTGCTTTGCACTCAAGGCAGAGGGCGCAAAGATAGCTCTCTCCGGCCGTGACGCAGATAAGGTCGCAAAGCTCGCAGCTGAGCTCGAGCTCGGCCCCGACAGACTGTGGACAAATGTTGCCGATGTAACTTGCGAGGAGCAGGTCAAGGCATTCGTTGACGGCGCACTCGCTCACTTCGGCCACATTGACTCCGTCGTTCCCAACGCCGGCTACGAAGGCAAGTGGGAGTTTAATAATCAGATGAGCAAGGAAAACTTTGAAAAGGTCTTCAGCATCAATGTCCTTGGTGTGATGTACATGCTCAAGTACGGCGGCGATGTTCTTGCAAAGCAGGGTCACGGCTCCATCGTCATCACCTCGTCCATTGGCGGCGTTGTCGGCAGCCCCGGCATGGCCATCTACTGCGCATCCAAGCACGCAGTCCAGGGACTTATGAAGTCCGCTGCCCGTGAGCTCGGCCCCCAGGGCGTCAATGTCAACAGCGTTAACCCCGACGGTGTCGACACCGACATGCTCGCTCGCATCGGCAAAAACGCACTTAGCGACGCGATGAGCCCCGAGGAGCGCTACGCAGCTCTCGTTTCCGGCACCTACGATAAGCGCGCCGCGACTCCCGAAGAGGTCGCATACCTCATCCTGTACTACATCTCCCCGTGGGCATCCCACATTTTCGGCACCAAGACTGTTATCGACGGTGCAAACGGCGACGGCGAGACCGTAAGACCGTAATTATCTGTATACATTTCTTCTTTCAGATCAGATGTAATTTTCTCAGCTCCACCCTCCCCAAACCGAGGGGCCCTTCCTCCCCTCAAACGCCGTCGGGTGCATACGTCGGCAGTGATCCCCTAAAAGCGTACCGGCATCGATTTTCGATGTCGGTATGTTTTTGCTTCTTTTTGGCGATAGCTGTTGTATAATGGCGGCATAGACAAAAAAGGAGAGAGCAAAATGACATACAAGGAAGTGCTGGAGCAGGCGCGGTCATGATTTGCCGCCCCGTGCTCGTGAGCTACTACGGCGGCAGCACGGAAGTCATAAGAGTTTACATCCAAAAGCTCAAGGACGAGTTCTCCGACGCAATGTATATGTGCGGTGCCCGCAAGGTGTCTGACATAGACGGCAACATGATAAGACTCACAAAATAAAAAAAGAAGCAGTCAATTGGCCGCCCGTTTTTTAATATTGTTTTTGCCTGACGGCAAAGATTTAATAACACCTCATCCGTCACCAAGGTGACACCTTCCCCTCAAGCTACGCAGGGGAAGGCAAAAGGCAAAGCCTCTGCTGCGTATCGCTGCATTGACTGCGCTTGTGGACGCAACAAGCGGAACGGATAAATCCGTTCCCTACAGGCGACCTTTGGCCGCAGTGAAGAGGTAATAGGTAATAGTGAATAGTTTTTAATTCAACCCCTCGGCAGCAAAGCTGCCTGCTCCCCTTGACAGGTGAGACAATGGGGTGCAGGCACAAATTTTGCACTAATATAGCACAATCTTGCGTAGTGCGTGGCACACACGGTTTTGCACGCACCCTCGAACCGGGCTACCAGAGATGGATGTATCCGTAGGTGCGCCAAATCGCTACTAAAAAGGAGAAGGAATGAAGAGAAAATTACTAAGCGGAGCGCTTGCGCTTGTGATGCTTGCAGGCTGCACGGCGCCCGTGCCCGATACTCAGAAGCTGCCGGACGACGGCGGCGAGGAGACGCGCGTTGCGTATGTTCCGCTGGACGACCGGCCGGTGAATACGGACAGGGTCGAGTACCTGGCGGGCTCGCTCGGGTACGAGCTTGTCATGCCGGATGCGGAGGATTACCGCACGCGGCTGGACGAGCAGCCGCTTGGCGAAAGCGGCCTTAAATACGGCGACCGCGCGGCGCTGTACGAGTGGGTGCTCGAGCAGGAGGAGTCGGGCTGCGACAGATACATCCTGTCGCTCGACCAGCTCCTGTCGGGCGGACTTGTCAACTCGCGCTGCTTCACCGGCGCGGACGTTACCCTCGGCGACGGCACTGCGCTGACGGAGACGGAGCTTATCGAAAGCCTGTTTGCCGCGCTGTCCGCGCCCGAGAACGAGATATGGGTCATTGACACGGTCATGCGCCTTGCGCCGACTGTCGGCTACGACGGCAACACGCTTGAGGACTACAATGACCTGCGCGAATACGCTCGGATCGCGCGGCCGGAGCTGAGCGGCGACGAGCTGACGATAGCGAACATTGTGAAGAACTATCCGCTTGACGAAAGCGGCAGCGTCATTGACTTTGACGAGGACGTTACCTCCGCGTACTTTAAAGCGCGCGAGCGCAAGCTTGAGCTTATCGACTGCGCGCTCAAGGCGACCGAGGGCATGGACAATGTGCGTTTTCTCATCGGAGTTGACGACTCCGCGCCGTCTGCGAGCATCCAGACAAACGAGCTTGCGTGGCTGCGCCGTGCGATCGACGGCCGCGGCGCGGTGCTGTCCGGCGCGGACGAGGACGGCATGCTCGCCGTGTGCAAAATGTACGCCGAGCTTGACTATGCCGGCGCGCTGCCCGAGCTGCGCGTCCGCTGCTTCGGCGGCAGCGAAAACAGCGCCATGAGCGCCTATGACCACCAGACCGCGGCCGAGGTCGTGGCCGCGCATCTTGACTATCTCGGCCTTGATTCGACAGATTCCGACACCGAGAACAGGCTCGAGCTTATAGTGCTGACCGTGCCTGCCGACGAGAGCAAAAAGAGCCAATACATAAGCGACGCGATAGCCGCGCTGAAAGAAAACCGGAAAAACGGCGTTGCGACCGTTTTGATGGACGCTTCGCGCAATAAGTACGGCGCAGATTTCCGGTCCCGGCTCGTCAAGAGCACCGAGCTTGGCTTCCTCATGGGCTACGCTGGGTACTACGACCTTGCAAACGCAAGCGGAATCGCTCTTGCAAACGGCGTCGCGCGCTGGCTGTGCCTTGCGCAGGGCGGACCCGAGACCCAGGCTCAGCTCGACGATTTCCGCCGAACCCTCGCCGACTCGCTGATAAAGGACATCTGCTATAAAAACGACGTGAAGATCGAGCTTGACGCCTACATTCGCGGCGAGCTTGGCGGCGATCCGGATAATTTCTGCCGCAGCGGCACCGATCCCGACGTCGTTCTGACGAAGGCACGGCAGCTGCTCGACGAAAGCGCCGCGCCCGTGCTCGATAACCTCGCGCACAGCTCGTACCTCACCGATCTTGACGGCGGCACCGCCGGCTTCGGCTCGCTTTCCGTCAAAGACCTGAGCTTCCCCTGGCTCCGCATCTTCGAACTCCACATCCTTTTAGAGGCGCATTGACGCAGCTACGGATACGCATATTGCGGTTGCCCGGTTCGAGACTGCGGTGGAAACCGTGAAACTCTCGCGCTTTTTTAGAGGCGCATTAAAATTTTACGAATACGTCTATTGCAGTGTCCCGATTCGGAACATTGGAATAAACCGTAGTTACCTCGCAGCCCATGATATTGCACTAATATAGCACAACCTTGCGTAGTGCGAAACGATACGGTTTCCACCATTGTCATGAACCGGGATACCGCAAGGCTCAGTATCGCACTTGCGTAGCACGAGGCAAATACGGTTTACTCCGCAGTCCCGAACCGGGCCACCAGAGATATATGTATCGGTAGGTGCGTCAATGCGCCTCTAAAAATTCGCCTCTGAAGATTTTTTAAGCTCTTCGAGGATCTCGGCGAGAAGCTGCTCGGTGGTGGGCGCAGGCTCTTCCTCGGGCTCCGGCTCCTCGACCTTTTTCTCGGTCAGGGCGCGTGCCTTGTTAAACAGCTTGAGGATGATAAACACCACCAGCGACATGAGCAGGAAATCAATGACGACGGCGACGAAGTTGCCAAAGCCGATGGTGATCGCCTCCTGCACGACGGTGCCGTTTTCGACGATCTCGGGGCGAACGATGAGGTTGAGAGCGCTCATATCGCGCGTGCCGAACAGCCAGCTTATGAACGGCATGAACAGGTCGTTTACGAGAGAAGTCGTTATCTTGCCGAAAGCCGTTGCGACGATGACGCCGACGGCCATATCAAGCACATTTCCGCGCATGATAAATTCCTTGAACTCAGACAGAAACTTTTTCATATCTTAACTCCCTATGTATGTAGTTTCAGATCACTTTTTGCACGGAATGAGAACTTCCTTGCCGCCCATGTAGGGGCGCAGCACCTCGGGAATGGTGACGCTGCCGTCTGCCTGGAGATGGTTTTCGAGGAAGGCGATGAGCATGCGCGGCGGCGCAATGACGGTGTTGTTGAGGGTGTGCGGCAGATACATCTTGCCGTCCTCGCCCTTGACGCGGATCTTGAGTCTGCGCGCCTGAGCGTCGCCGAGGTTCGAGCAGGAGCAGACCTCGAAATACTTCTTCTGGCGCGGCGACCATGCCTCGATATCGCAGGACTTGACCTTGAGGTCGGCCAGATCGCCCGAGCAGCACTCGAGCTGGCGCACGGGAATCTCAAGATTGCGGAACAGCTCGACGCTGTAGCGCCACATCTTTTCGTACCAGTCGCGGCTCTCCTCGGGCTTGCAGACGACGATCATCTCCTGCTTTTCAAACTGGTGGATGCGGTAAACGCCGCGCTCCTCGATGCCGTGCGCGCCCTTTTCCTTGCGGAAGCAGGGGCTGTAGCTCGTCAGGGTCTGCGGCAGGCTCTCCTCGGGCAGAATCTGGTCGATGAACTTGCCGATCATCGAGTGCTCGCTGGTGCCGATGAGGTAGAGATCCTCGCCCTCGATCTTGTACATCATTGCGTCCATATCCGTCTGGCTCATGACACCCTCGACGACGTTGCCGTGGATCATGAACGGCGGTATGCAGTAGGTAAAGCCCTTGTCGATCATGAAGTCGCGGCCGTAGGCTGTGACTGCCGAGTGCAGGCGCGCGATATCGCCCATGAGATAGTAAAATCCGCTGCCGGAAACGCGGCCGGCCGAGTCCATGTCAACGCCGTTGAAGCTCTCCATGATCTCGGTGTGATAGGGAATGTCGAAATCGGGAACGACAGGCTCGCCGAAGCGCTCGACCTCGACGTTTGCCGAGTCGTCCGGGCCGATGGGAACGGAGGGGTCGATGATGTTCGGGATGGTCAGCATGATCTTGCGGATGCGCACGGCAAGCTCGTCGTGCAGCGTCTCAAGCTCGGCAAGGCGGTCGGCGTTTGCCTTGACCTGCGCCTTTGCCTCCTCGGCCTCGGTAAGCTTCGAGGGGTCCTTCTTCGCCTGACCCATGAGCTGTCCGACCTTTTTCGACAGCGCGTTGCGGCTTGCGCGCAGCTCGTTTGCCTCGGTCATCGCCGCGCGGTACTTCACGTCAAGGTCAATGACCTCGTCCACCAGCGGCAGCTTCTCGTCCTGAAACTTCTTTTTGATGTTTTCCTTTACTGTATCCGGGTTCTCGCGGACAAATTTTATATCGAGCATTGTTATTTCTCCTTTTACTTAATTATTTCTTCCCAGTTGCGGCCCATGCGTGCGAGATTTGATATCAGCGCTTCGCGGTCGTCGCTGTCATAAAATTCCAATATTATCCTGCCGCCCTTGCGCTTTTGCTCGAGCGCGACCTTGCGCGCAAGCGACCGGCTGAGGTAATCCTCGGTCTCGGCTATGTAATCGACCATAAGCGCGTCGGTTTTGGATTCGGTTTCCGGCTCCTCGGCGAGCTTTTTGAGCGTTTTCGCCGCAAGCTGCTCGGTCTTTCGCACGGAAAGGCCGCCGTCGATGACTGCCCGAGCGGCTTTTAGCTGCTCTGCCGGGTCGCTTATCGGAAGCAGTGCGCGCGCGTGACCTGCCGACAGAGTTCCGTCCTCGACCAGAGGCAGAACCTCCTTGCTCAGACTCAAAAGACGCATTGCGTTTGCAATCGCCGGACGCGATCGGCCCACGCTTTTTGACGCTTCCTCCTGCGTCAGGCCGTATTCCTCGATGAGGCTTTTGTAGCCGAGAGCTTCCTCGATTGGGTTTAAGTCCTCGCGCTGAAGATTTTCGACCAGCGCAAGCTCGGCGACGCGGCGGTCGTCCGCGTCGATAATACGCACCGGAACTTCAACGAGACCGGCCATGCGGCATGCGCGCCAGCGGCGCTCGCCGGCGATGATCTGATAAAATCCGCCCTCGCGCCGGCGCACGGTGATCGGCTGGATCAGGCCGTACTGCGCGATGGAGTCGGCAAGCTCCTGCAAAGCATCATCGTCGAAGCGATTTCGCGGCTGCTCGGCGCGCGGCTCGACCTTCGCTATCGGAGCGTAGATCAGCTCGCCCTCGTTCTCGTTATCGAGAATATCGTCGCCGAAAAGCTCGCTGAGGCCGCGTCCGAGACCTTTTTTCGTATCCTTGGCCATATTTAGCTCCTTTTCCTGTACTTTTCGCGCAGCAGAAACTCGTCGGCGAGCTTCATGTATGCGCGGCTGCCCTTGCCGATACGGTCGTAGGCTACGCCCGGCTTTCCGTGGCTTGGCGCCTCGGACAGGCGCACGCTGCGCGGTATGACCGTTTCGTAGACCTTTGCACCGAAGTATTCCTTCAGCTCGAATGCTACCTGCTGCGTCAGATTGGTTCGCGCGTCGTACATGGTCATGACGATGCCCTGGATGCGCAGCGTGGGGTTCAGGCGCTTGTTGCACATGCGTATCGTCGTCATGAGGTCGGCGATGCCCTCGAGCGCGTAGTATTCGCATTGCATGGGAATTATCACGTTGTCGGCCGCAACGAGTGCGTTGAGCGTCAGCAGCTCGAGCGACGGCGGACAGTCGATGAATATGTAGTCATAGTCGTTGTAGACCATTTGCAGCGCGTTTTTGAGCACAAACTCGCGCTTTTCCTGCCTAACAAGCTCCACCGATGCGCCGGACAGCTCCTTATTCGACGGTATCACGTCGCCATACGGCGTATGACGGATGCAGTCGAGCGTGTCGGCGTTTTTTATAAGCAGCTCATACGCGCCGGGCGTTGAGTTCTTGTCCACGCCCATGCCTGACGTTGAGTTGCCCTGTGGGTCGCAATCGACGAGCAGAACGCGCTTGCCTTTCATTTTCAGCGCGCAGGCAAGGTTAACGCAGGTCGTTGTCTTGCCGACGCCGCCCTTTTGGTTGGCTATCGCAATGATTCTTGACATAGTCTCACCTCTTGCGGCTATTATATCAAGTCTGCGCCTGTATTTCAATGTTTCACATGAAACATTTGAAAATTTTTTGCCTGTGTTTCACGTGAAACAGTCGTGCGGCGTTTCACGTGAAACATCACTCGATGAGCGCATCGATGTCCTCAATGCCGAGACCCCTGTGCAGCGCAAGGTCAATGCCGTAGGCAATGAGCTTGGAGGCCGAGCGCACAAGCTCGTCGATATTTCGCGGTGTGACGAAAAGGCTCTGCGCGTCCGCGCTGTCGCTGAGTGCTGCGGCATCGGCGACCGTCGGAACGCCGACGGCGATCACCGGACAGCCGAGGTAGGCTTCGCTTATCTCGGCGCGGTCGTTGCCTACGCCGCTGCCCGGGGAAATTCCCGTGTCGCAAAGCTGAATATTGCGGCAAAGCCGGTGCATCTCGCCGCTAGCGAGAGCGTCGACGGCAATAACGCAGTCTGGGCGCACAAGCTCGCACATGCTGCGTATCGCCTGCGCGCTTTCAATGCCGGTCGTGCCCAAAACACCGGTGCGCACCACAGAAACGGACGAAAACGCCGCAAAATCCTGCGGCAGCGAGGATTTAAGGTGCCGAGTGACGATTATTCCGTCGGCAGTGCAGGGCCCGACAGCGTCCGGAGTGACCGCGCGGTTGCCGAGGCAGGCGATTAGGAAGCTCTGCGCGCGCTCAACAGGCTCAAAGCTTTTGAGCAGATCGCGCAGCGCCGCCGCGCAGTCGGGAAAGCTTTGACCGCGCCGCGTAACATAATCTGCCATTTCAAGCGTGAGGTATTTGCCCATAGGCTTGCCCAGCGCCTCGGCTCCTGCCTCGGAGGATATCACAACGCGGCTGACCTCGCAGCCGTGCAGCGAAAGCGTGTCGGCGCAAACGCCCTCGGGTGCTTTGTCCAGCCGCCCGACTGCCTCGGCGGCCAGGTCCGTGCGCGCAAATTTATTCTGCATGCTCCACCTCAACATAACAAGATATAGTGGTAGTTTTACCATCGACGGCACAAGCGATACATTTATTTATAAAAAAGCGGAAAAAGTGAAGAAAAAGCTTGCAATTTCAGTGCTTAGATGATAAACTAATTATCCGCGAGCGTCTACTCGCGTTTCGTTACGTTATTCAGTCCCAACGGCAGTAACCGCCAGAATGGAAAATCAGTCTGGCAGCCGGCGTAAACCGGCGGTTTTCGCCGGAAAAGTCCGTAGACTTTTGTTACTAAGTTACAAGGAGGTGCAACAACGATGCCCAACATTAAGTCCGCAATGAAGAGAGACGCAAAGAGCAAGGAGCTGCGCGCAAAGAACCGCGCCGACAAGACCGCTCTTAAAACCGTCATGAAGAAGTTCGACGCAGCCGTCGCAGGCGGCGACAAGACCGTCGCAGCAGAGAGCTACAAGGTCGCAGTCAAGGCAGTGGACAAGGCAGCCTGCAAGGGTCTTATCCACAAGAACAACGCAGCTCACAAGAAGAGCGCTATGACCGTCGCACTCAACAAGATGGATTGATCTCAATACCATATAAAAAACCTCGTCCTCCACGGACGAGGTTTTTTTAGTGGCGAATTGGGGCACCTACCAATACATATATCTCTGGCAGCCCGGTGTCGAGGGCGCCGACAAAACCATAGTTGCCTCGCACTTTTTTAGAGGCGCTTTGGCGCAGCTACGGATACATTTATCTCTGGTTGCCCGGTGTCGAAGTTGCGGAGGAAACCGCAACATGCGGAACAGGCAAGCCTGTTCCCTACAGGATAATGTGGCGCCTACGGCGCGGATATAATAACACCTCATCTGCCGCAAGCGGCATCTTCCCCTCAAGGGGAAGACAAAAGGTGGGTGCGGTGCAAAACGCAGCATCGCACTGCCGGGTTGCGTAGCAGTCACGGTTTCCTCCGCAGTTTCGACACCGGGCTACAGCGATAAGCATATCAGTATCATCATTAAAGCGCCTCTGAAAACGGCGGCCATAACTTGCAATTTATCTCTTGACAACAGTACGAAATCGTACTATACTTCGCGGGTATGATTTCGGACTAAAGCGAGGTAAACATGACACAGCAATCAAAACAGCTGCGCCGCTTCAACCGCCTTGTCGGCGAAACGGACGCGGTGTACCACGAGCTTGCAAATCGGCTCGGACTTTCCGACAGCGCTTTTCAGATACTTTATACGCTCCAATCTGAGGGCGGGGCCTGCCCGCTGCGCGATATCTGCGCCTTTTCCGGGCTTACGAAGCAGACGGTCAACTCTGCCCTGCGCAAGCTTGAAGCCGAGGGCAGCGTTACAACCGAAAGCAGCGGCGCGCGCCATAAGACGGTCACGCTCACCCCGAGGGGTGCGGAGCTTGCGGAAAAAACGGTGGCAAAGGTTATAGAGATAGAAAACGAGATCCTTGGCTCATGGCCGGCCGAGGATCTTGAAAAATACATTCGGCTCACGGAGGAATTCCTCGTTTCCGTGCGCGCAAGGGCAGAGGAGGTGCATTCATGAATATAAAGCTTTCGGATCATTTCGACTATAAGCGCCTGATAAGATATGCGCTGCCGTCGATAATTATGATGATCTTCACGTCGATCTACGGCATAGTAGACGGCTTTTTTGTATCAAATTTTGCCGGCAAAACATCATTTGCGGCGGTCAACCTGATAATGCCGCTGCTGCTTGTGCTCGGCTGCGTTGGCTTCATGTTCGGAACCGGCGGCGGAGCACTTATCGCCAAAACCATGGGCGAGCGAAAGCAGGACAAGGCAAACGAGATATTCACGCTTATAATCACAGTGTCCGTGCTGTGCGGCGTTGTGCTTGCAGTGCTTGGATTTTTCCTGCTGCGCCCGGTTGCAAAATTCATGGGCGCGGAGGGTGAGCTTTTAGAGCAGAGCATAATTTACGGCCGCATCATCCTGCTTGCGCTGCCGTTTTATATTTTGCAGTTTGAGTTTCAGTGCCTGTTCGCAACGGCCGAAAAGCCCAAGCTCGGCCTGTACGTCACCGTTGCGTCCGGCGTAGCGAACATGATACTTGATGCGCTGCTCGTCGGCGTGATACCGCTCGGCGTGACCGGTGCTGCGGCGGCCACCGCGATAAGCGAATTCATCGGCGGAGTCATTCCACTGCTATATTTTGCACGCAAAAACGACAGCCGTCTGCGCCTTGTGAAATTCAAATTCGACGTCAAGGCACTGCTCAAAACCTGCACGAACGGCTCGTCGGAGTTTATGAGCAACGTTTCCATGTCGATCGTGAGCATGCTGTATAATATGCAGCTTATGAAATACGCCGGGGCCGACGGCGTTGCGGCATACGGCGTGCTTATGTATGTAAGCATGATATTCCAGGCGATATTTATCGGATTTGCAGTCGGAACGGCGCCGATAATCGGCTTTAACTTCGGGGCGCAGAACACAAGCGAGCTGAAAGGCCTGCTGTCAAAAAGCCTGCGCATAATCGGCGTGTGCGCCGTGTTCATGTTCGCTGCCGGCGAGCTTTTCGCAAGGCCGCTTGGCAAATTGTTCGTCGGGTATGACGAGGAGCTTCTTGAAATGACGGTCCATGCATTCTCCATATTCTCATTCTCGTTCCTGTTCTCGGGCTTTTCGATCTTCGGCTCGTCGTTTTTCACCGCGCTCAACGACGGCTTGACCAGTGCGCTGATCTCGTTCCTGCGAACCCTTGTGTTCCAGCTTGCGGCGGTGTTGCTGTTTCCGCTCATCTGGGAGCTGGACGGAATATGGCTGTCAATCGTCGGAGCCGAGATAATGTCGATAACGGCAACGGTGCTTTTCCTTATTGTAAAGCGCAAACGCTACGGCTATTAATTCTAACATTTTTTGCCCTGAATCGTATATTCGGGGCAATTTTTTGTAAATATACTTGCAAATATGCGAGGTTTGTGTTATTATTGGTATACATACCAATAATAACACAAAGAAGGAAGGGATCAGTATCACTATCACACATACGAGCATGGCTGCAAAAAAGCGAATACTCACTGCCTGTGTTCGCCTGTTCATCGAGCGCGGCTATAACGGCACGACGGTTGCCGAGATAATCAAGGAAGCTGACGTGTCTGCCAGCTCGTTCCAGAATATTTTCCGTTCCAAGGACGGAGTGCTCAGCGAGCTTGCGGCGTTCATGTTTGCCGGACAGTTTAAGGCTGCACGCACGGTGGCTGGTCCCGACGATTCTCCGGCAATGCTCTACGCGATTGAGACTGCGCTTCAGCTTACGATAACCGAACTCAACGACAATCTGCGCGATATTTATGTCGAGGTATATTCGCATGAGGCTACGATGGAGTATATCTATCAGAGCACGACGGCGGAGCTTTACCGCATCTTCGGATCTTATCTGCCCGATTATACCGAGAGCGATTTTTACGAGCTGGAAATCGGCTCGGCCGGCATAATGCGCGGCTATATGTCGCGTGGCTGCGACATGTATTTCACGCTGGAAAGGAAGCTCGAGCGGTTTCTGAGCATGAGCCTCGGCGTTTATAACGTCCCCGAGGATGAGCGCCGGAGGATAATCGACCATATTCTTGAGCTTGACATGCGTGCAATAGCGACAAGCGTTCTGCACGAGCTTGTGCAGATGCTCGCCGACCACTTCGACTTCGCATTCGATGACGAGATCGAATCGGCGCTTGTGCAGTAGACCATTATGAAAAACAGACTTATCGGGGCGATATGCGCAGCGGTGATGCTGCTTGCGCTTTTTGCGCCCATGGCGATGGCGGACGGTGTGTGCGGCGAGTCTGTCAGCTGGACGCTGACGGATGCCGGCGTGCTCACGGTGTTCGGTGAAGGTGCTATGACGGACTTTGCCGCCGGTGAAGCGCCGTGGTATGCCGAGCGCGGCGCTGTGCGGAAGCTCGTTGTCGAAAACGGTGTGACCTCCGTCGGAAGCGGCGCATTTTCCGGCTGCGGACTGATCGAGACCGTGACATTGCCGCTCACGCTCGGGAGCATCGGCGACGGTGCGTTTGACGATGTGTACGCGCTGAAAAACATCTATTACGCAGGCTCGATCGCGCAGTGGAAGGCGATAGATATCGGCCTTGACAACAGCTTCGGCAGCGCAAAGCTCGTCTGCGCCGATAAAACCGAACCGTTTTCCGATATCTCCGGATGGTATCACGACTATATCATCACCTGCTACATGGCCGACATCGTAAACGGCCGCCCGGACGGGACCTTTTGCCCGGAGCAGAACGTGACCCGTGCACAATTTGTAATGATGCTGTATAATATGGGCGGCCGCCCCGAAATTGCGGACACGTCCCTCGGCTTTGCTGATGCCAATGCCGTTTCCGCGGTGTATGCCGCGGCCGTAAAATGGGGAGTGAAGGCCGGCATAATAACCGGCTTTACGGATAATACGTTCAGACCGAATGCCGAGATCAGCCGTGCGCAGATGGCGACGTTTGCGTATCGCTTTTTGAAGCTCGGCGTGAGCGCGGATGTGCTCGGCGAGCTTTCCGGCCGCAACGACTTCCGCGATTACGGCTCGATCGCCGAATGCTATCGCGAGGCAGTTGACGTTATGGCGAACATCGGAGTCATTCAGGGCTACACGAACGGCAGCTTCGTCCCGAACGCAACGGCCACGCGCGGCCAGTCCGCCGCCGTTCTGTCGCGCCTTTTAGCGGCGCTGACGGAACTGAGAACATGAAAAAAAGACCGCCTATGGCAGATGTGCGTAAGACAGCATTACGCCGAAATCAACGAAGCGGCACGAAACCGCATGGAGCTGATCGTGCCGGAGCTGGCGAAGCGAAGCTGCGTGACCAAAAAGCTGAAAGCCGAAACCAAATGGAATGGGTGCGTCAGATGAACGCTTGCAAGGCACAGGCAGAAGCTATCGTGAAGTTTGAGCTGATTTATGATTGATACCGAAACCGCCCGGACGAAAAATGTCCGGGCGGTTTTGCGCAGATGGTAGATTTCTTAACAATTTTCTGATATACTTAAAACAAAAAGCAAGTTCGGAGGTCTTGTTATGGCAGAGCTGATATGGGCAATTATTTGTGGCGTGTTGGCGATTGCTTGTCTGATTATAAGTGCTATGTCATTCAAAGAAAAAGGATTTCTTTTCAACAATGCTTATATTTGGGCATCCAAGCAGGAACGAGAAAAACTGGATAAGAAACCGCATTATCGTCAGTCTGCGATTGCGTTTGCTTTATGTGCGGCAGTCTTTGTGTTCATGGCACTTGAATGTGTTTTGCTCACTGGCTGGCTCTGGCTCATTGTAGGATTGCTGGCGATTGCATTGCTTGTATATGCCATTGCTTCTTCCGTAAAGGAGCAGACAAAATAAGTCGTGTTGGTAGTTCGCAAAATTCCCTTTAGGAACTAAAGGGCGCACTTCTATACTCTCTATCGAGAGTAACGCGTCCTACGGAGCTTCATTCTCCGTCAGCAGAAGAAAACTGCTTGACCGAGAATGTTGCGTCACTTCGTTCCGTCAAGGTGGCTACACCCCCTTGCGCCGCTAAAGCGGCTATCCCCTGTGGACTTGCCGTCCGCAAACGGTTTTGACAAACCGTTCGCCGCCAGCAAGTTTGAAAATCAAGAATCTTAATTTGATAAAGGAGTGTGATTCTATGAAAAAGAAATTACCCATAATCCTCTTGGGTGTTATTTTGGCTTGTGTGTTGGTTTTCGGTTTCCTTTATGCAAACAATGACATTGGTAAAACCGCAAACAGTTTAGAAGCAGACATTCGCCAATCTCAAAAAATTTTGGATGATTGGATTGTTGATGGAAGCATTTCCGACACAATGGCTGCATTTATTTCTTACCCACAGGACAAGACAGACCACACTTTTTCTGTCTATGTAAATCGCCCTGGCTTGTCTTTTGGATATTTCTTCCGTGGTGGTGGAGATATAGTTGAGGTTGATGATTACATTGCAGAGTTTGTTGTTGAGGGAAATAACGAAAGGGCATTTATCTCAATGAATACCCAAAATATTGTTCGACTTGAAGTAGATGATGGCAACGGCATTCAGGTGATTGATATTGATAGTGGCAAGCCTTTCGCCATTGTCCTGCCCCTCAATGTAGGAAACATCTGTTTCTATGATACGAATGGAAATGTTGTGGAATATCTTCGCCAACAACTTTGACCAACTTTCAGTTTGGAGAATTGAAAAAAACGGAATTTACCTATTAAGACATATAAACTCTTGACAATAAAGCTCCTATATAGTATGTTTTTAATAAACTACTATATAGGAGCTTTTGTATGGAAATGAATGGAGGATTTCTTGTCACCAAAATAAAACAGCTTGGAGACCGGATTTTCGAGAAGATTCTCAGTGAAAAGAATATTGATGCGTTTAATGGAGCTCAGGGACGTATTCTTTATGTGCTGTGGCAGGAGGATGGTATCTCAATCAGGTCACTCTCGACTAAATGCGGATTAGCGATAACATCTCTTACTACGATGCTGGAAAGAATGGAAAATCAAGGGCTGATAAGCCGTGTTCAGTCTGAAACGGACAAAAGGAAAACACTTCTGTTTCTGACTGAGAAAGCACATGCCTTAAAGGGCGAGTACGATTCTGTATCTG
>OMAG01000162.1_pt1 | contig 33604 bp, 30 predicted proteins | sample 1673781 | NCBI WGS metagenome assembly OMAG01 (sample SAMEA103958127, study PRJEB25191) | human gut metagenome | biome: human-associated habitat [ENVO:00009003]; feature: intestine environment [ENVO:2100002]; material: feces | place: Germany | collected 2013/2015 | reverse complement strand
AAAAAGAAAATGATATTGATTTTAATATAAATACTTTTACAAATGGTGAATCATTTTTAAAAGAGCAAGATAAATATGATGTAGTATTTATGGATATAGAACTTCCAGGAATGAATGGAATGGAAACAATTACTAAATTAAGATAGGAAATTGTATTTAAAAATGAAAGCAAAAAATCAATTTTTTAAGTTCATTATTATTTAAATAATATTCAGCAATTAAAACATGAATATGAGGATTCCATTTTATATTGCTACTAAAAGTATGCAAAAAATTAATATGACCTAATTTTTTCTCGTGTTTTAATGGCGGTACGATAAGAGTCTTATCTCTTCATTTGTGGCTTTGTCTGACTTTAATGTTATCTCCGCCATCTCATGACCAAACTCAACTGCCTCTTTTAAGGAGCATCCTTCAGTAAATTTATCAATGACTCCGGCAAATAAGGAATCTCCACTGCCGGTAGTGTTCTTTATGTTCTTCGCAGGTTCTACTTCAACTCTTTCAATCACTTTATTGTTCTCACCAATATAAATATCTTGAGGTCCATGAGTGATTACCACATTCTTTATTCCTTTTTTGAATAAAGATTTGATCAATTCTTCTCCTTCTAGATTTCCATCAGACAACGATTGTCCTTCATGGAAGTTTCCTTTTAGCAAAGTTATTTGATTGAGATATGGTTTAAGTCTTTGTGCTTTGGCAGGAGAAATGCATTCGCATAAAATCTTCTTATGCTTAAAAGTCTTGAATATATAGTCTATTGTTTCTTGAATTAGATTTGTGTCTATAGCTATATATTCATATCCTTCTATTATCGGCTTTAAAGATTCTAGGTATTCAGGACTTAAATCGGAGATGATTCTGTTATCGCATAAGGCTAAAGCCATATCGTGATTTGAATCGTTTATAGCTATATACGTAGAAGTTGGCAAGTTAGATTTAGGGCAATAGACATTCATTCCTAAATTTGCTAAACCTTTCTTCATCTTGATTCCTAAATCATCTTCACCTATAGCTGTTATAAAAGGGCAGTAATTTCCTAAGAAAGCTAAGTTCTCAGCAACATTTCTCATGACTCCACCGAATGAAACAGCTAAAGTTCCTATGTTTGAAACACCAGGAATAAGTTTATCTCTAGAATCTCCGATATAGTCGATATTTGATCCACCGATCAATATGAGTTTCTTGTTAGACATGAGAAATTACTTAAGCTTTGAATATTCAGCTGCTATTTGAGCACCGAGCTTAGCGTTGTTCAAAACTAAATGAATGTTGGCTTCCAAAGATTCACCACCAGTCAATTCGACAATTCTCTTGAGCAAGAAAGGAGTCTCATCCTTTCCATGGATTCCTAAGGCTTCCATTTCTTGTTGAGCCTTATCTATAGCTTTGTCTATAATCTTTTCATCCATAGAATACTCTTCTGGAATAGGATTGCAAATCAAAGCTCCACCATCTAGTTTGTATTCTCTCTTAGCCTTTACTATTTTTGCTATTTCCAAAGGTGATTGAGCATTGTAATCAGGCTTGTATGTGCTAGTTCTTGTATAGAAGCGAGGCAATGTTTCGCTTTGATAAGAGATTACAGGAACACCTTTTGTTTCCAAATATTCCAAAGTTAAAGGCAAGTCCAATATAGCTTTAGGTCCGGCACAAATGACTGTGACATTTGTCTTTCCTAATTCATCTAAGTCAGCACTTATATCAAAAGTCTTTGTTGCACCTCTTTGACATCCACCTATTCCACCTGTGACAAAGAAATTGATTCCAGCCAAATTTGCAAAAATCATGGTAGCAGAAACGGTGGTTGCACCCCATAATTTCATAGCGGTGACGATAGGAATATCTCTTCTAGAGACTTTGATAATTCCTTTCTTCTTTCCAAATTCTTCGATTTCATCAGGTGTCATACCGATGATAGGTTCACCTTCAATGATTCCTATAGTGGCGGGAACTGCGCCATTATCTCTTACAGTTTTTTCTACAGCCAAAGCACATTCGACATTTCTTGGATATGGCATTCCATGAGAAATGATAGTAGATTCTAAAGCGACAACAGGTTTTCCTTCTTGGATAGCCTTCAAAACCTCAGGGTTGATTTTCATTTTAAAGCCTCTCTTTTTTCCAAAAGAGAATTATAGATAAAAGAAAGTATTTATTCTATATAAGAATAGATTTTGAAAGTCTTTTCTAAAAATACAAACTAATTATTATTCTTCTTAACCAAACAATCAGCACATGTACAGTAAAGAACAGTTCTTTTGTAGTCGAGTTCACAACCGTGTTCTTGTTGAACATGATCATAGAATGTTTCTAGTTGTGTGCATTTTAAAGGAATTATCTTTCCACACTCCAAACAGACCATTCTTCCGTTTGAATATCCAACTTCATCTAAAACGATATAACGAAACAAGGATTTCTTTCCATCAGATGATGATATTCTTGCTACTTTTCCTTCTTCTGCTAATTTATCTAAGAATCTATATACCGTGGGGTATGAGATATGAATGTCTAGTTTTTCTAAATCACTTATCAAATCACTGACTGATTGGAATTCGTTCTTCTTACTTTTGAGGACTTCTAATAATAGTCTTTTTTGCTTTGTAGTATATGAAGCCATAATAGTCCTCCTTTCTTTTCTCTTATTATACGAAAATTTATATCAAGCGTTAAACATTATAATAAATGAAAGACAAAAATGAATGGGAAATTAGTCTTTTATAGGCGTTATACAATTTGCAAAAAACATAGATAACCACTATATTTTTCTTGCATTTATTTTTAATAATTGCTATTCTAACAATAGAGGTGAAAAGAAAATGGTCACAAAAGATTTAATCGATGATGTAGCTTCAAAAGCTCGTCTTTCTAAAAAAGAAGCTGAAGCAGCTATCAATGCTGTATTTGCCGGTATTACTGACGGACTTATCAACGATCCTGAACATAAGGTTCTTGTCTCTGGATTTGGAATTTTTGAAGTAAAAGAGACCAAAGCCAGAAAAGGCGTTAATCCTGCAACTCAAGAAGCGATTGAGATTCCTTCATCCAAGAGAGTTTCTTTCCGTGTCTCTAAGACTCTCAAAGAAGCAGTTAAGTAATTTAAGTAAAATAAAAAAGAGCCACTTGGCTCTTTTTTAGTCTTGTTTTTATTTGTTTTCTAATTTCATTTGCTGCTCGTCATGTTTCTTTTGATACATATAAAGAGCAAATGAGATAGCAAATCCAACAATCAATAAGCCGATTCCTAAGGATAAATCAATAGGCATAGAGACAGCGTTTGGATAATTTGTACTTTTGTCTACTACACCAGCCCAAATCTGATAAACCTCATATATATCGCTGTTGAAGAAGATCGATACGATTGCTCCAGCAGACAAACCTACAATAGCGAAGAAAGTTGTTTTTCTAGATTTTTCAAATAATTTATTTAAAAATTTTGAAGTTAAGAATAACCCAACTAAGAATCCAACAATCAATGCTGCATATATTCCAAAGATTTTAGGATTTTGTTTCCAATACTCTAGATGGAATGAACCCATCAAAGCATTAAAGTATCCTATCATCATCAAGAAAGCTGAGGCTGATAGTCCAGGGACTACTTGAGTTATACTAACGACAAATCCTATGACTAAGAATACTATATACTCCCACCATTCTATTGTAGCAAAGGCGGTTCCATCATTTCCATTTCCAGTCAATAGTGTCACACAGACTGATAACACGATAGGAATTAGGAATCCAATTATCAACAATGAGATTCTAAGAGGTGTTTTCTTCTCACCTTTTATTTCATCGTTGACAGCAGGGAAAGCACCTATCATCAAACCGGCAAACAAGCAAATGATAGCAAAAGGAATGTAATTCAATGCTGCTTGTACTCCGAAGAATCCACCGATGAATCCTATGATTGCTCCTATGACAACAGGAAGCAAATACAAGAAGCAATTCTTAAATTTTTTGAATAGATTCGATACAGCATTCAACAACTTGTCGTAAATTTTAAAGATAATTGTTATTGTGGCGCCGGATATTCCAGGAACAATAACAGCTAATCCAACAAAGAATCCAACCAAACAGTTTTTTAACCACTCCTTGGTATTTTTGGGAGGGGCAATCTGAGTTTCAACTTCAGATGTCTGATCTTCTGGCTTTTTTTTATTTTCCATACAATTCATTGACCTCTTTTTTGAACAACAAAGTAGTTTATATAATTCTTATAAAGACTTTTCAACTATAATTAACTATATTCATTCATAACCAAGGAGGCATTTATGGAACTAAATTTTAAAGATTTGAACTGGAGATCCATATTTTTGAAGAGATATAAAGGACTTGGACTTACAGAAAGCGATGCCATGGTTATTTTGATGGCTGATGAAGTGATGCAGATGGATGGGGAAATACCAGTTACTGCTGACGCATTATCACAGTATATGTCTTTATCCAAAGAAACTATTGATGATTGTTTATTGAGATTGATGGACAAGAAGTATGTCGCATATAGCCCTAAAGGAGATTTAACTTTACAGCCTCTTTTTAGTAAATTGTTCGATGATTTCAAAAAAGATATAGTCTTATCTTCTGACTCTCGTTCTCAAAAGAAAATTGATGATGCTTATGCCTTCTTCCAAAAAGAGATGGGAAGACCATTGACACCATTGGAAGTCGATAAGATAAATGGATGGTTAGGTGAAGGTGCTACTGTATCTATGATGCAGGAAGCATATGCAAATATTCAATCTAAGCAAAAAAGAGTTACTTTTCCTAGATTAGAAAAAGAAATTTTGCGTTTAGAAAAAGAAAAAGATATTAACAAAGAAGGTTATACTGCAAGGGATGATGCGCATAGATCTAATGAGTTACCTAAAATTATCTCTCACGATTGGTTGAACGATGACTAGACAAGAAAAAGCAGATCAGGTAAAGAATTTCTTAGATGATAGATTTGGTCTTGTCGATTGTTTTTTAAAGCATAAGACAGATCAGGAGTTTTTGATTGCAGTTATGCTTTCTGCTCAGTCTAACGACAAGTCAGTTAATAAAGTGACTCCGATATTATTTGATAAGTATAAAGACTTAGCTGCTTTATCTAAAGCCAACGTCGATGATGTCATCAGTATTATCAAACCGGTAGGATTAGCAAAAACCAAAGCTAGTCACATAATTGAAGCATCTAAAATTATTGTCGATAAATATGATGGTCAAATTCCAAAAGATAGAGAAGTTTTGATGACACTTCCCGGTGTTGGATTTAAAACATCGGGAGTGGTCTTAGGTGAGTTATATAATTTTCCTTATCTACCAGTGGATACACATGTAGAAAGAGTATCTAAGTTTTTAGGCCTTGTCGACAAGGATTTAAGACCAGAACAAATAGAATTAAAGTTAGAAAAGCTATTTAAAAATAGCTGTCTAATCAATACTCATAGACAGTTGATAATGTTAGGTAGAACGATATTGACAGCTAAGAATCCAAAGTTAGATGAACTACCTTTCTCTTGGATTAAGAAGAGTTAGAGTTTTGGATTATCAGGATCTAATTGAGAATTAAAATAAGCTTTATCTATAGCATCCAATATATAAAGTCTAGGTGTAAAACCTTGTTTGATTAGAATTCCGTTTTCTATAAAGAAATTTCTTTTAAATCCTTGATGGGATTTTTCTTTTAATATTCTATCTACTATGAAATGCGCATCTAACAAATAAACTTCGTTTCTTTGAGTGAATGATACGACAAAAAAGCCTATTCCACCTAGTTTTAAGACTAAATCTAGATGAGTCACTTGTTGAGGTCTTATGTTTTGAAAGTGAAGAGTGTCTTCCTTAGTCTCTTTGCATTCGAAATCAATGTATTTAGATCGATAAACTCCAACAAAATCAGTTGTTGATTTTTGATCGAAATGAGCCTCGATAATCTTGTTTGGATTAGACTTGTCAACTTTATATACTCTAATAGGAGTTGGTCTTTTATAAATAGAAGCTATTCCAAGATTTCTATAATAGTCACAGGATTTGATTACATCGTTTTCCAAATGCATTCCCATGTTGGCTCTATCGGCTAGACCATTTCTTTTTCTTTTGATGATTCCTTCTTTTTTCTCATCTTTTACAACTTCTTCATAAGTCTTTCCGTTAGGATATTTGATCGTCATGATAAGTAATCCTCAATGGCTTTGTTGAAATCTTTAGAAGATACATCTTTTCCATTACACAAATCATCTATAAATGGCTTGGATATAATGAAGAAATCTTTTGAAGTTAGAAGATTCTTTTTGAATTCGCGTAATGTTATATCAGGTCTTTTTATCACTTGAATGAATAGATTCATTAAGTTTTCAGCATCATACAAAGGGTCGTGCGCGTGCTGTAAATTCTTGGCTTCATAAATTTCTAGAAGCTTAGGTTGTGAGAATGTCATATGTCTTTCGTCATGAACGAATCTAGAGACGAATGCCTGCATGTCGAACCAGTTTCTTTTTATATGGTCATAAAAGTCTTGACATAATTGATCGTTGGCTCTTACCTTGGATTGATAGAGCATATTTAAGTCTTGGTTTCCGAAAGTAATATATACTTTCTTTCCAGTGCATTTAGTGAATGTCATAAGTTCGACTAATGCTTTATGGAAGGTGATACCTTCTGTCTTCAATCTATCGTCAGTTATACCGGTCAGAACAGTGACAACACCACCTACAGGACTTTGAGGTTTTATCAATCTCTTGAAAACCTGAATCTTTTTTCCTGGCAAAGGCAATAAATCGGGTCCACAAAAATACTTACATGCTCCTATTGCAATAGTTTCATGTGATAATTGAGTTCCTTCTAAATCTAGAAAGACTAATTCTCTGGGTTCTCCGATTTCTTCTTTTAAAAGGCGCATAATAATCCTTAAGATAATTTCCAAATATCTTCTATTTTATCTTCTTCAACCTTTGGTGGCTCGTATTGTTTTGCTATTTCATCAGTCTTTTTCAACACGCTCATCAAATGCATAGCTTCGGAAGGCCCTAATGACTTAAGCCACATTGTGAATACTTCTACAATAGCATCTGTTTCCTTTTTGTATTTTTCCAATCCAGCGGGTGTAATCTTTACGAAAACTTGTCTTCTATTAGTTTTATCAGTCTCTCTAGTAATCAACCCTTCCTTCTCCATATTTCTAAGGTTCGCTGCTACATTAGGTCTGGATAAATTCAATTCACTAGAGATGTCCGAAGGATGACATAACCCTCCTGAATTGACTAGAAGCAATAGTATTCTTCCATCTGATTTGGTGAAATTAATAAGAGGGTTAAACATTCCATGATTGTAGATGTCTAAGAGGTAAGAAAAGAATGCAAATATATCCTTATCTACTCCATCAAGTCTTTTTAAAGCGGGAGAATTTTCGATGGATTTTTCTTTCTTGTTGTCCATTTTGTTTTATCCTTTCCTGTCGTTTATCAAAAGACATAGAATATTTTCTTAATAATAATTCAAAGATTGAATTATTTCAACATTTGAGGTTAGTTATGGCTATAAAAATACTTTCAGAATGGGTGTTTTCTATTAATCTTTATATTTAATCTTATTTATATATTGTATTTTTTGCTATTTTATGGTATTTTCACCAAGCATGTCCAAAGCTACATGCAATGCACACGAATATGGATTTTGCCGACTAGTCCTTAAAATGCAGGACTTATACGAATCTTATAAGTCTGTTACACAAACATTCTAGACCTTACATAGAAACTGTATTAATGCGTTTTCTGGGTTGGCAGTACGGAAGTATTCGGAGGTATAACAAAAAATGGAGGGTTTTTAAAAACCATGAGTGAAGAAGTTAAAGTAGAAGCTCCAGTCGAGTCTGCACCCGCTGCTGAGCAACCCAAAGCTGATTTGATGTCAAAGACTATCCACAAGGATAGTGATCCTGTTGTTTCTGTTAAGGAACTCATTGCCGTCGGTGCCCATTATGGTCACCAAGCACGTCGCTGGAATCCTAACATGAAGCCTTACATCTATGGTAAGAAGAACAACTTGCACATCATCGATTTGAACAAGTCTGTTGATTTGATTCAAAAGGCTTATGTGGCTCTTAAGAAGATTGTTGAACAAGGTGGAAAGGTTCTCTTCGTTGGAACTAAGCCTGTCGCCAAGGAAACTGTCTTGAATGAGGCTACTCGTTCCGGCTGCTTCTATGTCAACAATCGTTGGTTGGGTGGAACCTTGACTAACTTCGATACCATATACAAACGCATCAAGCTCTTGAAGGAACTCGATGAAGCTACTGAGAGTGGACAACTCGACAAGCTTTCCAAGAAGGATGCTATTGCCAAGGGCAAGGAACGTGATCGCTTGAGCTCACTTCTCGGTGGTATCAAGGAAATGAGAAAGAGACCTGACGCTATCGTCGTGGTCGATTCTAACTGGGAGCACAACGCTGTCCATGAAGCCAAGTTGCTCCACATTCACACCTTTGGACTTATCGATACTAACTGTGAGCCTTCAGATGTAGATTATCCTATTCCTGTGAACGTTGATGGACCTGAGTCTGTCAAGCTCATCATTGGATTGCTCGCCGATGCCGTTGTCGCTGCTAAGGGTGGAGAAGCTGCTTATGCTTACCAAGCCGATGCTGCTGATGCCGGAAATATGGAGAGCTTCATCCCTGAGGATTTGAGCAAGTATCAATTCAGCCAGGACGATTTGAAGGTTGTCCACGCTAAGATTCGTGAAGATATCTTCGCTGCTAAGCGTAAGGGCAAGAAGCGTCGTAAGAAAGCTAGCAAGAAGTTTGTAAAGCGTCCTAATGGTGGAAATCATGGACCTAAGGATGAAAATCGTGGAGAGAAGGCTCAAGAGGCTCCTAAGGCCACTGAAGCTGCTCCTAGCGAGAAGACTGAAGCTAAGCCTGCAACCGAGGAGACTAAATAACCGTGTCATCTGCACAAATCGAATTAATTAAGCAGCTTAGAGACCGCACTGGTGCTGGACTCATGGACTGCAAGAAGGCTATTGTCGCTTGCGAGAATGATGTCGAGAAGGCTATTGTCTGGCTTCGTGAGAAGGGCTTGAGCAAGGTTGCTAAGAAGGCCAACCGTGTTGCAGCCGAAGGAAAGAGCTGGATTGAAGAGTCCGGTGATGATGCCGTTATCTTCGAAGTCAACTCCGAGACTGACTTTGTTTCTGAATCACCTGCTTTCGGTGATTTGGTCAAAGAAATTGGAAAAGTTTTGATTGAAAAGAAACCCGCCACTTTGGAAGAAGCCACTGAAATGGTTTCTAGCATTTGTGCTGACGGAACCATGCGTATGGGCGAGAAGATAGTTCTCCGCCGCTTGAAGTGGATTCACAAGAGTGCCGGTGAGAACATCGGAACCTACATCCATATGAAGGGTAAGATTGCAGTTGCTGTTGTATTGAAGGGTGGCGATAAAGCTTTTGCTGATGATATCGCTGTTTCTCTTTGCTCCAGCCTTCCTACCTACATTTTCGAGTCAGAGATTCCTGCCGAAGTTGTAAAGAAGGAAACTGAAATTGAAATCGAAGCCTCCAAAGCTGATCCTAAGTTTGCTAGCAAGCCTCAAGCAATCCAAGAAAAGATTGTCGAGGGACGTGTTAGAAAGAACCTCAACTCTCAAGTCTTCGTCGATCAAGAATTCATCTTGGATACTTCCAAGATTGTAGGACAAGTCTTGAAAGAGCATGGAGCTGAAATCGTCTCTACAGTTCGTTTCACCACTGGTGAAGGAATTGAAAAGGCTCAATCCGACTTTGCTGCCGAAGTTGCTGCACAACTCAACAACAAGTAATTTATTGAATTTGTAACAAGGCACGCCTATGTGTGCCTTGTTTTTTGAAAGAGGGTTATATGGAAATAAAATATAAACGTGTATTGCTTAAAATCTCTGGCGAAGCTTTGGAAGACAGTGAGAATCATTCGATATTCTCAAAAGAGAAGATGGTAGGAATAGCTGAACAAGTTAGAATTCTTCACTCTGCTGGGGTTCAGGTCTGCCTTGTTGTCGGGGCTGGAAATATCTGGAGAGGAAAATTGGCCGGATTATTAGGCTTAAATCCAGCTCAAGCAGATGATATGGGAATGATGGGTACAGTCATTAATGGATTAGGACTTAAGGGTGTATTAGAAAACAATGGATTGAAAGCACATGTTTTCTCTTCTATTCAAGTCGACAAATTTTGTGACTATTTTACACAAAGAGATGCTTTGAGAGCTTTGGACAATGGTGAAGTATGTATCTTTGTGGGTGGAACAGGAAATCCTTTCTTCACAACTGATTCATGTGCAGCTTTGAGAGCTTTAGAGACTAGTTGTGACGTCATCTTGATGGCAAAGAATGGTGTTGATGGAGTCTACACTGCTGATCCTAAGACTGATAAGTCAGCTAAGTTGATCAAGACTATAACTTATCATGAGATTCTTGATAAGAAATTGAAGGTCATGGATGCTACTGCTGCTGGATTATTGGAGGATTCCAATATTCAAATCAGGGTGTTCGAAATGAAACCGGAGAATTTCTTAAAGGTCATCACTGGTGATTCTATGGGAACATTGATCACAAAATAAGCAATTTAATTGTTTTTATTTGTGCTAATAATAGATACCTTTGTATCACTTATAAGTTTTTATTATATATTTCTATAGTAAGGAGAAATAATTATGGAAGAAAAAGAAGTATTGGATTCAGTTAAAACTGAAATGAATGAAGCTATCAATAAGCTTAAAGGATCTTTGGCTACCTTGAGAGCAGGTGCAGTCAATCCTAATGTCTTAGATAAGATCCGTGTCGATTATTATGGAGAAATGACTCCTATCAAGACTTTGGCAGCAGTTAGAGTTGAAGGTGGAACAGCCTTGGTTTTAAAGGTTTTTGATCCTTCTTCAGTAAAGTCTATCGAAGCTGCAATAGGAACATCAAACTTGGGTGTGAATCCTAATGTCAAAGGAAATGAGATTCGTCTTAATTTCCCACCCCTCTCTGGTGATCGTCGTAAGGAAATCATCAAGGAAGCTAAAGGATATTGTGACGATAATAAAGTCACAATCCGTGCTATTAGAAAGAATTGGATGGATAAGGTAAAGAAATCCGAAGAGTTCTCTGAGGATTTAGAGAAGCGTATCGATGCTGCTATTCAAAAGGAACACGATGCTGCTATCAAGACTATCGACTCTTTATACAAGGGTAAGGAACAGGAGCTCTCTAATATCTAGTGTCTGACAAAGATACAAAAAGTTTGAAGCATATTCTTTTTATTATGGATGGAAATGGCCGTTGGGCCAAGAAGAGATTGTTGCCTCGAACTGCAGGACATTTGGCAGGAGTAAAACGCATCAAAGAAATAGTTGATGAGTGTTTTTTGACCTATCAAATTCCATATGTTTCATTGTTTTGCTTCTCTAGTGAGAACTGGAATAGACCTGAAGCTGAAGTTTCCACTCTATTTAAATTATTAAAAGAATTCTTTTCTTCAAACATTGAAGATTTTAAATCTAAGGGTGTGAAGGTTAGAGTTGTTGGAGACCTGGCCGATAAAAGAATACCGACTGATATTCTCAATACTATCAACGAAGCCATGGAAGAGACAAAAGAGTTGAATAAGTACAACTTCACTGTCTTATTCAATTATGGTGGAAGACAAGATGTGGTTCAAGCTACTAAGAGATTTGCTTCTCTATATAAAGAAGGAAAAGTAGAATTGAATTCTTTGAATGTTAAATCGTTCGAAGATTATCTTTGGACTAAAGATTTGCCAGATGTCGATTTAATGGTTAGAACCTCTGGCGAGTTGAGAGTATCTAATTGCTATTTATATCAATTAGCTTATGCTGAAATGGAATTTCCAAAGACTTATTGGCCTGATTATTCGGTGAAATCATTGAAGGAATCCTTGGATGATTTCTACGGAAGAAATAGACGTTTCGGAGCAATAAAAGAATGAAAAAGTTATCGAAAAATACTGAACATTCAATGATTGTGAGAATAATCACTGGATTGATTTTAGGTTTAGTCTTGGGACCGGCTGGAATATTTGGTGGATGGTATCTGTTGGCAGTATCATTTGTTTTAGTTTTCTTTGCCGCTTATGAGATATTAGCTTTGCCTGGAAAAAAGCATTATAGTAAGTTCATATGGGTTTGGACTTATGTTTGGATGTATGCAATGATTTATTGGACCTTCTTTAAAGAAGACAATATAAGGAATGAATTATTTGCTGGCAACTTTTTCTCATTATATAAAATTTATATCAGTATTTTCTCACTAATCATTTATTTAATAGGTTTGTTTTGCTTCTCATTCTTATATGAAACATTTAGACTGGATGATGTTTTCTACTTGTTTACTATGGTCTTCATAGTATCGCTAGGATTCTATTCGATTATGTATTTAAGATATTATCCTACTGCTTTCTTAGATAAGACTGATCCTGCTGATATCACATTGACTTATAACTGGTCTATATCTTCTTCTATGTTGCTGTGGTTTTGTTTGTTTGGCGTTTGGTGTAGCGATATAGGAGCTTACTTTGTCGGTGTTTTATTCGGTAAGCATCCAATGAATCCTAGAGTATCTCCCCATAAAACATGGGAAGGATTCTTTGGTGGAGTTGCTCTTTCAATGATATTCACTTTGAGTTTCTCAGCGATATCGTGGTACTGTTTTAAAACTCCTTTGATCAAAACTGGTGGAGAAGCTCCTTTGGATGGATTGAGCTTTGAAAGCCAAAGTGGTTGGGGTTGGGGCTACATCTTACTCTTGTCTATAATTATTCCTATTATGGATAATATAGGTGGATTTATCTTCTCGGCAGTTAAAAGACATTTCAATGTTAAAGATTGGGGCTTTATTTTACCTGGTCATGGTGGCATAATTGATAGGTTTGATTCCATATTCGTCACCTGTTCTGTAGTAGCTATCTTGATATCATTTATTACTAATGGTTGGACATTCTTACAGCATTAATAACTGAATATAGGATTATTTAAAAATTAAAGGAAAAGAAAATTAAAGTATGGCAAAAAAGATTGTTTTATTAGGAGCGACTGGTTCTATAGGAACTCAGGCTTTGAGCTTGTTGAAAGATAATAGTGAATATGAGCTCGTAGGAATTACAGCCAACAAGAATGTTGATAAGTTGGTGGAGATTGTCAAAGAATTTCCAACTATAAAATTTGTTGGAATTGTTGCTGATTCTAAAGCTAAAGCTTTGAAAGAAGCTTTGCCTGAAGTTGAAGTTTTGTCTGGCAAATCTATAAACTTAACCATAATTGATGAGGCTGATCCTGATGTTGTCTTGAATTCAATTTTAGGATTTGATGGATTCTTACCTTCACTTCATGCTTTGAAGAAGGATAAGATTCTTTTGTTAGCTAACAAAGAAACTTTGGTCGTGGGTGGAAACTTTATCAATGAGGTATTAGCTCAAGGTCATGGAAAGTTGATTCCTATCGATTCTGAGCATGTAGCAGTTGCTAAATGTTTAGCTGAAGTTCCCCAAGACAAGAAAGTCAAAGAATTGTTTATCACAGCTTCTGGCGGTGCTTTGAGAGACTATCCTACTAAGGCTATCGGAACAGCTCCTATTCAAGCGGTGTTAGCTCATCCTACATGGAAGATGGGACCAAAGATCACTGTAGATAGTGCTACTATGGTGAATAAAGCATATGAAGTCATCGAAGCTTCTATGTTGTTCCATTATCCTTTGAAGGATATCAAGGCTGTTATCAATAGAGAATCTTTGATTCATGGTGGTGTTGTTTTAGAAGACGGAACTTCTATTTATGAATATTCTCCTAATACTATGCTCACACCTATCAAATATGCTTTGAGTCTTGGAACTGAGAAACGTCATGAATTGACTGACGAAGATAAAGAAGCAGTCAAGAATTTAAAGACTGAGGATATTGATAAGAACAGATATCCTATGTTCACATTCATTTTATCATTGGTCGGGAAATATCCTTCTCGTGCAGCAATTGTTGTAAATGCTGTGGATGAAGAAGCTGTAAATGCTTATTTAAACGGAGAGATTCGTTTCGGCGATGTCGAGACAATATTGAGAAAAGTTTCTTCTAGTGTCACTAGAGATAGCGATAACCCCAAGGAATTGAAAGATGTCTTGGATTTGGATGAAAAAGCTAGAGATGCAGCAGATAAGATTATCACTCTTTACGCTAATGCTTTGAAAGCTGGAAACAATCCTTCCGATATAGTAGCTAAACCTATTCGTGATGCTAATAGAAAACACGAAGAAGAAATCAAGGATGAGGTCGAGAAGAAAAAGGCCAAAAAGGCTTCTCGTTGGAGAAACGATCCTAAGAAAAAAGCCTTGCTTAAAGAACATGAAGCTGAGAAAGCTAAGAAAGAAAAGCAAGGATATCCTAGAAATGCCAAGGATGCGGTCAAGGAAAAGAAAGTCTATGTTAAGAGAGAGGACAAGAAGATTGATGATCGTAAGAAGGATGTTCAATCTTTCGGAGACTACATGGACAAGAAGAAGGATGATCATCAAGACTTCGGCAGAAGTGGAATCCGTGGAAAAAGACCTTATCGTAACACTCATGAAGTGAATACTTTCCATAAGAAGAGTGATCATTATGATCACGAGAAGAAATTCAATGGTGATCATAAGGATAGAGATGATAGACATTCGAAATTTGGTGGACACTCATTCCATAAGACTAATGGAGGATTCCATTCAAGATCTAATGATTCTTATAAACCCAGTGGTGAATTCCATAAATCCTATAGGACTCATTCAGAAGGTGACAACAAGGAAAAGAAATCTTATTCATCTAAAAAACCATCATTTGGCCATTCATCCTTCAAAGGTGGGGAAAGACATTCATCATATAGAGGAAAGTCTTCATTCGGTGGAGACAAGAAGTCCTCTTATCGTGGTGGACACTTCGACAAAGCTCGTCAAGATAAACCACAAGGAGCTACCAAGAAGAGAACATTCCATACCGGAAGAAAGAACTTCAACCGCGGTAGATAATAAGTCAATTATTTGTATGAGATAAAAAGGAGGCAATTATGCAAATATTCATTAGTATCATAGTTTTCGTACTCGGGCTATGCTTTGTCATTTGCCTTCATGAGCTTGGCCATCTTTCGATGGCTAAGCTTTTTAAAGTTTATTGTGAAGAATATTCTATAGGATTTGGACCTAAAATCGTATCTATAAATCCCAAAGACAAGACTACAGGAAAACCACTATGGGAAACCACGGTCAATATTCGCTGTATTCCTTTAGGAGGATATGTTGCAATGGTCGGAGAAAGCGATGATGCTGCTTTGACTGAAGCTGGTATTCCACCAGTTCCAAAGGAAAGAACCTTCAGTGGTGTGAATCATGGAAAACAAGCAATTATCATGATTGCTGGAATCGTGATGAATGTCATCCTTTCTTTCTTCCTTTGCTTCATAGCTGATGCTTTTTGCCCACAACAGGATGTTTATACAAATAGAATTACTGTCGCCTCTGGCTCACATTTAGCTGATAGCGGTCTAACTACAGGTACTAGGATCGTATCAATAAAGAAAGCATATCCTGATGATGTTCTCATCTATGACGGATTGGGAAATAAATGGACTGATGAAAAGATATTTAACCTTCCAGATAAAGATAAAGCAGCTATCGAACAGTCAAAGAATAGAACTTTCAATACCGTAGATACATACTTTGATATTTCTAATGCGATGTTAGATGAAGTCTATTATAGAAATGAATCTGGCACGTATTATGAGCCTGTTGTATCAGTCGGTGATTCTCAAACTCATTTGTATTTATATCCTAGTAAGGATAGTAAAGAATTGACAGTGACTATTACTTATGCCGATATGTATTCGACTAAGAATGATGATGGGTCATACGATGGTTCTAAGGTTATTGAAGTGAAAGTGAAGCCTGAGTTGAGCGATGCGACCAAAGGTTTGTACCATTATGAAGCTTTAGGTTTATCGCCTTATATGTCTTATTCACCTAAGCCATATAACAGAAATAGTTTCATAGATGGAGAAGGAACTCCAACTATAACTGGTCAGTCATTTGCTAGAGCTTTAGGTCAAGCTTTTTATGATCAAGGTAATGGAATAGTTCAAACATTCCAAGCTATAGGTGGATTATTTACTCCATCAGGATGGCAGAATGTCGGTGGAATTGTTTCTATATTTAGAACTACGGAGCAAGCTGTGTCTATTGGTCCCTTCTATGTATTCTACCTATGGGGTTTGATTTCAGTCAATATTGCGGTTATGAACTTGATTCCATTCCCGGGTTTGGATGGATGGCAGTTACTATTGTGTATCATTGAATCTATTACTAGGAAACCAGCAAATAAGAAATTTAAGTCTTATGCTTCGATGATTGGATTAGGCGTTTTATTAGTCCTTGGAGTTGTGCTGATCGTATTAGATATAATTAGATGGGTTGGATAACAAGTGTTGAATAAAAAAAGACTAGTCTCGAAATAAAAGACTAGTCTTTTTGATTTATGTTTATATTGATTGAGAATAGAAATGTTTTTGCTATAAATTTCAATTATATCCGCTGTTATAGATGCTGGATTTTTAATGATATTGTCAAATGAAAAATTATCAAATTCAGAATGTAAATAATTTAAATTTTTATTGTGTTTTTCAATTTCTAACAATAGTGAATTCCACTCATTAAAAAATTTTTTTCTCTTTGCAATTCCTTTTTTAAACTCCATATGTATGGCTTTAAATAATATTTAAATTTTAATTTGTAAAAAAATATGAATTTCATTTTTTAAAGAGATAATGCTCTTTATTATTATAAGAAAAAAAGATTGAAATAAAAATGCCAAGCTCAATCTTGGCATAATGTTATCTTATTATGTATTCTATTTCAAATTGATAGTCATAGAATATAACAACACAGCATAGTTGCTATGACCTGTCACTTTGAAAAATGGAAATCCTTCAGGAATTGTATATGTATATGTTGTTTTATCAGTTATCACAGGTTTTATTTCAGTTCCATTTTTATTGGCTGATAGAATCGAAGATGAGGCATATAAAGAAGGATAACCTACAAAATCACCTTTTGTAGTTACGTCGACATTTAATACTACTGTAGATAAGTTCATCGCAGTCGAATTGAACAAGTAGGAATTGCTCTTTGATAGATTCCTAAATTGAATTTTACCATTACTATTCATTACATAGTCATATTTGAATGTGTACCCGCTAATAGTCAAATCCGATTCGGATCCGGGATACTTTGCATAAAAATTATTTGCGTCGATTGTAATTGTCTTTATTGTTGTGTCTGGAGTTGATGGAGTGTCGGGATCAGTAGTTGTCGATTCATACTTCATTATATCGAGGAAGAACACTGAATTATCACATCCGAAGCTGAGCAGGAATCCTTTTTCTTCACTTTCGGCATAAGGATAATATCCATCTTTAACTGTGACTGTATATCCTAAAGCTTTCAAAGCATTGGAATAATTAGTCTTCATTTGACTATCAGTTATAGAAGAATCTATTGTTCCATAAACGACAAACTCTCTTGATGATTCGCTTTCGGAAGTATATTCGTAATAAGATTCATCGCTCGCTATATCGAATGATGGAATTTGATTATTTGTAACTGATATCAAATTAAAGAATGTTGCTATATCGGCATAAGGGAATGAAGGATATTCTGTCACGTTGCTATCAGTATTGGATTCGACCCAAGCATATATTTCAAAGCCATAGTCAGCTGAATAACCTATTTGCAATACTATAAGATTTGTATCATCGTAACTGTATGCATAGAGATCATATCCATCTTGTGTCGAATCATATGTATATTCTGCATCTTCCACCTTACTTTTATATGCACTTGTTATATCGCCACAATCCATATCATGAGTGTAGAAGTAATTTTCAGAGCCATCTTTTTCGAGTGAGGATTCACGATTGTCAGTTAGACCATCAGCGAAAGGAATAGCGAAATCGAATCCGAATGCTTGTTTCATTATTTCTTTTTCTGATGCGTACCAATCTGAACTTGCATCATCTTTCTTGTCAGTATTGACCGATGGGACTGAAGGTTTGTTTGTCGAATTGTCTGTGACTTGATTTGAAGGTGTAGTAGGATTAGAAGTAGAATCACCACAAGATGTCAAGAAAAAAGTGGTAGATAATAAAACTAAGGTCAGTAATTTGAATTTTGATTGCATTGATAATTTCTCCCGTATATATAATTTTAAAATGTTTGTTAGAAATAAAAAATAGATAACCGTATTATTGATAGCGATTATCTATTAAGCGAGTTTTATTTCTTCTTTTTGCTGTTATTTTTCTTCTTAGTGTTATTGTTTTTGCTGGATCGTTTCTTGGATGATTTCTTCTTTCCTTTTTTAGCAAATACAATAGAAAGAACGATTATTAATACTAAGACGATAACTATAGCAATTATTATTCCGATAGTAATTCCTATGTTTTCAGAATTAAAGTAGACTGATGGAGTTACTTCAATTTTGAATTCACCTAATTTCTTGCTAGATTTATCTACTAACACTGAGATTGTTGTAGTTCCAAATCCTACTGCTTCTATAGTGTTGTCGTTTGAGATTCTAGCGATGGTTTCATCGCCAGATTTTAGTACGATTTTTTCTTCAGGGAATAGATTGTCAACCTTAATATCTAATTTGTATGAGGTTGAATTTCCTATTACTGGAGCTAATTGAATATTTTTTGGCAAATCAGTTTTTAATATAGGATCATTCCAAATTATTATCTTAGTATCGAAGTGATTTACAATTCCGTTTTCAGTTGTTTCATCTATTTTTATAGTAGTTCCTTCTTTACATTCTTTTAATGCCTTGAATGTCTTCTTGTCATCAGACATAGATAAGTAATTGGAATCAAAACTGATATTGATAGTCGATTTAGACGAATATGTAACTGGTAATTTTAAAGTGTCACTTGTATGTAAATTATATGAATCTTTGAGGCTAGAGAAATCTGATGTTGTTTTATAAGTATCAGGTGCGTAAGCTCTTCTGGCCCATTCAGGATGATCTATGAATGGATTTCTGTTGTTTTGAACATTGTTATAGATAAGATTGTTTCTATGTATTTCATAATTACTTACAGGATCTAATTCATTCCATTTAAGAAAATCAGATAAATGTTGATGAACTCCATGGAAATGATCGTTGTCATCCTTTTGTGTTTTGTCATCTGTCAATAAGAGGTAAGGCTCACTTCTAGTGTTAGTCTCTTGTTTATTAGAGTATCTAACGCCCATATAAAGTAAAGCCCTAGCTATATCGCCTTTATATTGATCAGTTGGTTCGAATGTATCATCACCATCTTTATCTTTTCCAGACCATCCACTTAAATCAGTAGTACCATCAGCGTAATAACAATAGATTTCGCTATATGGTTTATCTCTGTCTATGTATCCGTAGTAGTTGTTATTGTGTATGTTATTTGTATGATGATCAGCTGCTAACAAATGATGAAGGTCTGTTCCAGCTCCAGCTTCAGGATCTCCGCTAGGTGAGAAACCATGGCTTTTGGCCCATATATGTTCTTTATCTTCTTGAATATTTTTATTTGGCTTTTTCTTATTCTCAAAATCGATATGATCTAATTTTTCATCGATAGTCCAGGAGTTTCCGTTGACTAGATTGTTTATCTGCTTGCTCTTTGTTTCATTATCTTTGAAGTAAAGCAAAGTAAAATAGTAATTATTTGCTGTATCATTTGAGAATTTAAAAGTATCCGGATTAATAGGTTGAGATAACTCCCAATTCCTATCTGTTATTTGATACCACTTGTTTACATCAGCATATTTAACAAAGTGATTGTCCTTTGATATTACAGTATATAGCTTATTTATAAAACTAGAACCTGTTGAAGTGTTATCTATTGTAGAATAATAATTGTCTATATTTTCTTTACTTGTATCAGTAAAGTCCATCTTTAAAGACGAATCATAAAAACGCCCATCAAATGCCTTGGTGGCATTTAATACAGGTGCGTTAGACATCAATAAAAAAGTTAGTGGCAATAAAGCCCATAGTTTCTTATGCATATGATGAATATTTCCTTGGAATAATTTGTTTACAATGAATAATATAGATAAAAAAGTAGATAGTTGCTATATGAAATTTCTTACATCTAAGGTTTAGCATAAAATATTTACATTATTAGTTTGATTAGTTTTTTCTTACTATGTTTTTAGAACTTTTAAAATTTAGAGATAAGTTCTAACAAACTGATAAGCTTTAGTACGGAAGATAACCTTTGGTTCTTGAAAAGACTTATTTCAACTAACTTAGTTTATAAAATACAAAGAAAACTAAGAGTGTAATACATTTATAAAAATTGTATAATCATTATTTGTGGAGTGATACCCAAGGGGTTTAAGGGACTGGTTTCGAAAACCAGCAGTGGATGAAAGTCCAGCCAGAGTTCAAATCTCTGTCACTCCGCCATTAGGTCACCATCCGAACCTTGTATGCATATCAAACAGGGATTGAAGTAATATTACAATTCGAAAGGATTGCTAAGAAGAGTCTCTCCTAAGGGGAGACTTTTTCTTTACCAAAAATCAAGAGAAATCCTAGAAATTTATTCATATGTCCTTTTTTAGGTCAATAACCATCAAACATTGACAAAATATGTAATGCAAAAATAAATCTTGTTATAATTTTGTGGTATGGAATATTCAAAGTTACTTAAACAAATCAGAGAGACTTTACTTCTCCCTCAGAAGTTTAAGGATCAATATGCATTTCTTTCTAGAGAGGCGCTCGATTGCCTGAAATTCGAGAAGGAGGAAATCATAAATGGATAACGCGGTAGTTCTTAGATATCATTCCTATCATTCTATGATGATATGAAAAAACGGCATTTTAGCCGTTTTTCAACATCAGTAGTCCTCGTAGTCGAAGTTATCGACGAATTTGTACTTGTCTCCAACGGCTTCTTTAATCATCGATGAGAATTTAATGAGGTCCTGCTTGAATTCTTTTTTATCAGCCTCTTTCTTGAAGCCGACTCCTTCGAATTCTTTTTCGTTGTTGATATATTGGCTATCAAACTTAGTCATTATTTTCCACATAAGGTCATGCAACTGCTTATTGTTACTGATCTCTTTGGGCAAACCCGTTTTCTCTACAAGACCATCTTCTCCGTAAATCCATACTGGTTCGCATCCGTATTCTAGAAGCAATCTTAATGTTCTCATGATCAATCCTCCTTAAATTTTCCTGGCTTAGTCACGTTAGCACCTACTATATATCCATTATTCGAAATAGTAACAGCTATGTATGCATCATGACCATCAACTTTTGTTTTGAAAACATCTCTTGGCGATGGTCCGTTACCTTGATGACCTACATGCTGACCAGTGGTAACTGCATCTATTATAAATGATGGAATATTTTCTTTTGAAACACCAATTGTTTTAAACTCTTCTTCATGCTCTAAAATATGAGCTAAACCTGAAGGTTTTCTAGATAGAGTTCCCTTTTCAATCCACACTATTTGTCCATTTGGTCTTTTTCCAATCTCCAAAACTTTCTAAGGGGATATTTTAAATCCTTTGTCTATTACTTTTTGAATGAGTTCGTTTTTTTCATTTAGGGTTCTTTTCAGTAATTTATCCGTTATCTTTTATAAACTAAAACAAAACACTTTGCATCTAGCAAGGTGTTTTTTATTGTATAACTCCTATTTATCTTTTCCGTTCGTCCGCCCTATCGTAGCAGAATTTGGTTGCAGATGTTAATGAAAAAAATTATTACTTAAACAATTAAGCATAAATATTTTTATTTTATAAGACTGGGTTTAGAAACCCGATCCTTTTTTATTTTCGCAAAGATTTCAAAGACAATATTTTTTTCTTTTTCATTGACATCTGCTTTGCCACTAAACAACAAAATTAAACAAACTCTGCTTTCGTTTGATCTGCCGAAAGGCAAAACTGTCTGGAAAGAAAATAAGAATAGTTAATCCATATAATCCAGCATAAAAAAACCGATATAGAAATTATATCGGTCTTTCGTTATTTTTTTTGAAGTTTATTTCTTCTTTTTAAATAGGTTTTTAAATGTTGTTCCAAGATCTGCAAATGTCTTTTTGCTAATTGCAAACCAATAGATTGCAAATCCACCAATTCCTGCAAGTAGCAACGATCCTATTACGATGCCTGCAATCTGTCCATCAGAAAGTCCCTTCTTTGCTACGGGAGCATCGTCATATACAGCCGTAAGGTTTCTTTCTCCCTCTACCTTGAAGGTATATTCCTTTTGAGTGCTGACAATTTCTCCGGTTTCGTCCTGCCAGCCTTTGAATACTTTGCCTTCTTTATCTTCTGCTATTATGGTTACGCTTTCACCATGTGCATAGAAATTGCTTTCACCGTTTACTATTACATTATGCGTGCCGATTTTGGCAATTCTAATTTCGATGATTTCGTTTCCGTCTTTATCAAAGTGCTTTCCGCAAACCGTGCAATCTTTATGTCCTTTCGTGCCAAAGTCTTCCGCTGTTGCAGGAATTTCGTCTTGCCACGCTCCAAAAGTATGTGGAGCAAAATCAATATCGACTTCCTTTTCTTGCATATTAAACGCAGTATTCACAAAGGTAGCGGTATATTTCATTTTGCCTTTTTCTTTGCAGGTTGCCCCTGTGATAGTCGTTCCTGTTGCGATCACCGTTTCGCTTTCGATATGGGTGCTGTCGTGCTTGCAAACTCTTTCCGCTTTGCAAGTGTTGTCCGTCCAAGTATATGTTGCTTCGCCCCAGTCGTGACCGAGTTTTTCGCCATATTCCGCTCCACAAACCGAGCAAACTGCTTTGTCTTCGCAAGTTGCCGTTCCGCCCGAGCAATTTTCCGTTTCTGAATGACTGCCCGTAGTACAAGTGCGGGTATGCGTTCCGTCGCCGTTGCTTACCCACGCACCATAGTTATGATCGCCGGTTGCGGGGATATTCAACGCTGCTTCGGTTGTTTCGTTTTTGTCTTCGTCAAAGTATTTTCCGCACCCTTCGCATGTATAGTGTGCATTCATACCATTCGTCGAGCAAGTTGCGGGAGTTTCTGCAACAAATTTGAGATTATGTTTTGCGTTGGGATTGTTAAGATTGCCACAAATTGTGCATTTTTCGGTGCAACCGCCAACAAACTCGTGTACTGCATACTGCGAGTCTTTGTCAAAAGCAGGGGCGACGCCGGGGCAAGCGGGGTTTGTGCATTTTGTGTAGCCGTGATGTTCGAAATCTATCTTCTCGATTGTTTCAACCCATGTATGCTCGTGTCCTCCAGATACTGCCGCAATTTTAACGGGAATATCGCAAGTCTTTCCGTCCGCCGCCGTTGTGGTGATATACATCGTTCCATAATCCATAGAGTTGACGGCGGTTATTTGATAGTAACAGTTTGATTTGTCAAAAACGTTAGACGTTTGGATTTTTGTTCCTATAGGTGCAATTTTTGCCGCATAAGTATACGGACCAGGTGCGCCGCTTATAAAAAAACCGGTGTCTACACTTTCAAAGCCGATAGTACCCGTCTTTGATTTGCCTATTTCGGGATATATGGTTTGAATATTGCCAATATAGGTCAACCCCTTTGTAATAAGGAAATCCATGTCCACTATCGTTGCAATGCTATTCATTCCTGCGGAATCCCAAATTTCTATATCTTTGCCTTTGCCGAGCTCCGCATCCAAAACTTGCATATTGCTTCTCAATTGAGCCGTATTCCTAATCAGTTTATATCCGTCATTTGTTTTGAAACGAACGCGAATAGAATACGCAACGTTCTTCTCGACAAATTGAGTTTCGACTCTGCTCCACGGGAGCGACGCATCGTCTTTTTCCCACAACTTTATTTTTTGTCCGTCTTTGACTTTGTGCACATATGCAAGCGTTACAGTATAGTTTGCGTCCGCAGGAACTCTAAGTGTTTTGTTTGTAGCATTCTCAAATTTAAAAGCGTTGTCAAGAGTATCGCCAACATTCACTTTTCAAAACGCTACGCTCAATGTGTCAATCTCCGTTTTTCCTGCAGCATCTACTGTCATAGTGCCACCACTAAAGCTCAGACACAAGTACATCACAAGTGCCATGCAGAGTGTCAGAATAAATGATTTTCTTTTTGTCATAAAATTCTCCTTTATGTTTTTTGTTGCAAAAGTGGAGTAGAAAATACGAGGGTCTTTGCAACTTATATTGGTACTATAACATAGAATATTCAAATCTGTAAAGGCTTTCAATAGAAAATTGATTATGAATTTTTAAATTTTCTGATTAAAATTTTAAATTTGAGATTGTGGCGTGTGCTTATCTTGATACAAGTGGCGTCGCTTTGCACCGCCAGACAAGCACACGCCACTAAACAACAAAATTAAACAAGCTCTGCTTTCGTTTGATCTGCCGAAAGGCAAATCTAAATAGGAGATTTTATAGTATGAATGCAGAAGAAAAAGAAGTTAAAAACTACTACTTAAAAGAGTTTTCTCTATTTGAATGATTATGAAATTTTGAAAAGTGACTTGGCGAACAAAGGCACAAAAATAACGCCAAAACAAAATGAAGAATTGGTAAAACTTATTACTCAAAAATTTGGCAAACAGTATGTGTATTGGTGCAATAGATATTGGCATCAAAAAGAAGTAATTCGCCACGCTGAAAATGAACTTGAAATGATGTAAACATTGAATCAAGATTATGTAAGACTAAAAAAATGGGAGGCTCTCCCATTTTTAATTGTTACTTTTAATTGTTAATGTTGCAATTAGCTTTAAAAGATAAAGTTGAGTCATCGCTGCTGTTGATAACTTTAATTTGATTTTTTGACATTACATATATTTTAAGCTTGTTTGAATCACCGCTAGCAGAAATTATTGTGCTGGAACCAAATGAGAAGTCGTAACTTTCAAAATTAAAAGTTTTAACATCTTTATCATTTGTCAGTGTTGCATTTATTGTTGATTCTGTTACTGTCAGGTTTACAACATAATTTTTCAATTTGCCACTTGAAATTGTGCCAGTGTATTGTTTATTTAAATCAACAAATTCAATACCCTTTACATAGGTGCATGTCATTGCTTGATAAGAGCTTTTGCTTTCCTTTGCTAATGTTTTAGCTTTTCCGTCAGTGCCGAAGTTACAAAAGTAGTAATTTTCTCCCTGCCAAGTAAATTCAATTTTAGGCAAACCATTATTGTAAACACCAATGGTGAAATTGGTTGATTGCTCTGTTGGAGTGTTGTTGATAATGTCTGTGCTTGTATTGTAAGTTAATATGTTAACTTTGTCTGTTTCAAGTTCAACCAAAAATTTTTTGCCAAATTGTAAACAAGAATATTTGCCTTCAAAATTTGTTAATGTTGGTTCATCATAAACATGATATGTAAACCCTTCGCTTGTTGCATCTTTATATTTAATTGTAAATGTGTAATCTCCAACCTTTGTCGTGCTAAAGCCAACAAGCATGTCACTTGTAACCAAAACATCACTTTCGGTTGCAGAACTATCATTTATGCTTTCGTAGTAGTCAAACTTTTGATCATTTAGTTTAACATCTTCGCCAACAATATAGTTTTGCGAAATAACCAAAGCATCTTTTAGCTCTAGTCTTGCAGTTTTGTCGTCGCTTCCACCAAAACAGCTAGCCATGAAAACGCTTGGCAAAACTGCAAGCAAAATCATAATTTTCTTAAAAAATTGTTTCATAAAGTCCCCTTATTTTTTGTGCAATTTTTTTAGAGAAATTTTATAAATAAGTTAACTCATATTTAAATAAAATTTTCTTATTATTATTGCGAACAATAATATGCAAATGATTGGTCTGCTTGACTTTGAACAATTTTTGATTGCGAAAAGGGTTCGAATCCCTAACCTTCCGCCATTATATTGAATTTATAAATCTTGAATAAGATTTATCTTATATGTTATAAAAAAAGGTGGAACCCACCTTTTTATTTTACTTGTTTATGAGCTCTCAAGGCCCATAAAATAGAAATCAAATCTATTCCTTCCTGACATATAGCACCTATGATGGCGGGAAGTACTCCAAATGCTGCAACTATCATTAATATTATGCAAGTTGTTATTCCTATCAAAACAGCTTGTCTTCCTATTTTTAAAGTATTTATTGATATTTTCTTAGCTAATACAATGCTATCTATCGAATCGTTTAAAATGATGATATCGCTGACCTCACTGATAGCACCATCATTTCCACTTTGCATTGCTATTCCTACGTCTGCATTTGCTAAGCAAGGTGTATCGTTTATTCCATCTCCTACCATTGCTATAGGTCTATCGTCATCACTTGCAGAAGTTATTATATTTAATTTGTCCTGAGGCGATAAAGATGAATAGTATTTATCAATTCCAGCTTCTTCTGCGATTCTAGAAGCAGTTTTCTCGTTATCGCCGGTAAGCATGATGATCTTATCGACATTCATATCTCTTAATGAAGATAAAGCTTCTTTTGTATCTTTTTTAAGTTTATCTCTAAAGATGATATATCCGACAGGATTATCATTCACTGATAACCCTACTAATGTTTCACCTTTCTCTATATTATCATCTAAAGATACAAAAGATCTGTTTCCTACTTTATATTTAACTCCGTCTATAAACCCTTCAACTCCTTTTCCTGGATATTCTTTGATATCAGACGCTTTTAATAGATTTGTTTGATTTGATGATTCTATTATAGATTTAGCAAAGATGTGATTGGAATTAATTTCAAGGCTAGCCATATATAAGAGCAAATCATCTTTTGAATAATCATTTATAGTTTCTACTTTTGAAATCGATGGTTTTCCAATGGTTAGAGTTCCTGTTTTGTCGAAAGCAAAAGTCTTAGTATTTGCTAGTTTTTCAAATGCGATAGGATCTTTTATCAAGATGTTCTTTTTATAGGCTTGTGATATTCCTGAAATCATTGCAATCGGAGCTGCTAATAATAAAGGGCAAGGAGAAGCGACTACCAATACTTCAACAAATCTAGTAAAGCCATCCATCAATGAGATTGATGGATTTGTAATATAAGCAATAAGCCAACCTAATCCTGCTAGTAGATAAGAAACAATAGTGAATGGAATTGCTAATTTATCAGTCATTTTTACAAATTTAGATGGCTTTTTATCCACTTCTTTAGCTAATTTAACGATAGTTTGATACTGAGAATCAGCATCTTTTTTATCGACTCTAGCAATAATAGGAGAATCACCATTTATAAATCCTGATAGTATTTTGTCTCCTACTTTTTTTGATTCTGGAAGACTTTCTCCTGTTAGAGAAGACATGTTGAATGGTGAGGTTCCATCTGTTATCGTCGAATCCAATGGAACTGTTTCATTAGGCTTTATCAAAAACAAATCACCTATTTTTGCTTCTTTTATGTCTATATCCATACAATACCCGCTATCGGTCAATAGATGAACAACTTTAGGTGTTTTATTTATGAGCTCAGTCAATTCTTTATTTGCTTTCCTTGAAGAAAAAGACTCTAAGGCCTGACCAGAAGCCATCATAATCATTATCATAAGACAAGCCCAATAACCTTCGATAGTAATTCCGTTTATGGTGTCATTGACAAATAGAGTAGAAATAATAGAAGTCAAAGCTAAAATATCTAATCCTACATGTCCTTTTATTAAATCTTTTATCATACTTACGACAGTAATAACTACAAAAATTGCAGCACATGAATGGATGAGGATAAGAGAGACTAGATTCAACTGGAATCCAAATTGAAATATTAAAGCTAATATTCCAACAACAATCGTCAAAATAATTAAGTAATAATTAGATAAGAACTTTTTCATTGTAAATCACCGGTCCTTTCAAGAGTTCTATCTTTAAATAGTTTGTCGCCTGAAAAGGATTGCTCCTTTTCTGCCGTCGTCACCTTATATAAGGTCTAACGGAATCTTGTAAGTCACCTGTGGATTTACCACTACACACCCTTTTGGGATAGCACTTTTAATATAATGGTTTGATAAATGGAAATCAATATCCAAATAAAAATAAAAAAGTCTTAGGATTGGCTAAGACTTTGACATATATATTTAATCTGATAGCAACTCTTTTAATTGTATGGAATTGATTCCTATGTTTTTCTGCATGAAATCAGCTATTTTAATTATTTGTTTCTTTTCTTTCTTTAATTGTTTATATACTTTGTTGAATTCGCTTTTTAAATACTTCCTTTTAATTCTTTCGTATTTAAATTTCAACAAATATGATATTTCTTCAGAGTGGGCATAATGGCATGATGGATCCAAAATAGATCCACGGCATAGCAAGGTGTCGATTAGTTTTAATGCCTTAGTCAAATCACTACCACCTCCTACATCATACTTGCCAAAGATTAATTTTTCACTAGCAATTCCAGCTAGACTTGTGTCGATACTTTCTTCTAATGTTTCTCTGTCTAATCTCTCGGTAGAGAATTTATCAGAAGATAGAGTTTCTGCATTGACGTTATCTACTATTCTAGTTCTTAAAAAAGTTATTCTTTTACAATATGATTGCAAATAGAGTGCATGACCTGCTTCGTGTATTGCGGTCATCCTTTCGATATTGTCAGGCTCTTCGTGGTTATGGTCTACTAAATCCATCTCATCTAATATTTTCAAAATATCATTCAGCTTTGTTTTTTCACCGTATTTTATACTTGCTTGACTAAATATGGATTCTATTTTAGCAATGTTTATTTTCTTGAACTCATATTTTAATTCTTCTTTTTCATCGGCAGTTACAGGAACATTGTATTTCTTGCTGAATCCATCTATTAAATCTTCAACTATAGATGAACTGCTCATACAATATTTCTTTTCCAATCTTCCGACTCTAACTAATGATTCAGGCCAATCTTGAGGAGATGAGTTTGATGTTGCAAGTGTGATTACAGAAGTGTTCTTATCAAATCCATCCATTTGAGATTGAAAAGTTCTAAGGAATTTAGGATCTACTTCACCCCAACAATTTAGTCCTAACAAATTGTCAATTTCATCGACTATTACTATTGATAATTTGTTCTTTCTAGCTTTAGTATATGCATCGACTATTTCTTTGTTTATATTATCTAGGTCACATTGAAGATTGATAACTGGGCAGTTAAAAATCTTTGAGAATTCTCTACATATCAAAGTTTTACCATTTCCAGGCTCTCCATAGAAAACAAATCCTTTGGGTAGATCGGAGATATCCTTTCCATCTCTTAATCTATCCATATACTGGTCATAAACTTCTTTTAGTTGTTTTTTGATAGTGTCGTATCCAAACACATTAGGCAAGAAATCTTTGATTTTGTTTTCCATTTCCGTTTCCTCTCTTTCAAAGTTTCACCATTTTCTCATAGATTAGATTCAACTAATGGATAAAATGAATGATATTAAGCCTAATGTGTATAAAAATACACATTTGTTATTCTTAATGAATTCATTTTAGATAAAGAAGATGATAAAAATGTTTTTAGATTTAGAATATAGGGTTTCATCGATTTTGATTGTGGAGAGTCAAATATAATTGTTTGTACTATTAAATTAGATAATCTTATGCTCATATTAAATTATCTGCTTCAACTACAAAAAATAAATATTATAAAAATATTTTTGGTTGTTTATGAATACTATTATCCATATGAGAAAATATTTGATTGGATTGAATTTGCCTTTGCTCTTTTATATGAATGCCTTATCAGTTTTTATTTCATAAAGAAGTTTGATGAGGACAAAAAGGAAATGAATGAAAAAGATAAGAAATAAAGCTCTTTTATATTGTATTTTATCTTTGTGAGTGCTATTGTTCTTTTGCCTTAAGCAAGGCCAGGTTACTCAGTCGGACATGGACTTTCGCCGGCTATTGAAGGAGACTTCTTTAGACGGTCAGCATCCCTTAATCGAAGCCAAGGTATGGGATAGAAAAGTTCTAATACCACTGAGAGCGTAAGCTCAAGCGTCATAAGGTTTACTCACGAGTAAATTATCCTTATGGCATTTGACTTGCCATAAGTTTTTTATTGAAAGGAGGGTAAACCCATGGGTCTCAAAGATTGGAAAGAAGCCAAGGCTAATAAAAAAATAGTCAAGGAAGAAAATTTGATTAACAAGGCTAATGCTCAAAAAATAGCAAAGACTGGAGTTGTTCAAAGTAAAGAAGATCGAGATAGACTTTTGAGAGCTAGTAGTTTGTCTATAGCTGATTTTTTCAAGGATATCGGTGTGGATGAGAAGACGGGCTTAAATGACGAAACTGTTGAAGCCAATAGAGAAAAATATGGAGCAAACACAGTTACTAAGATCAAAAGTAATGGTGTTTTTCATAGACTTTTCAAAGCATTTACTTCTCCTTTTTCATTAATTTTGCTAGTTGTAGCTATCATATCAGCTATTGTCGCTTGGCTTCCTGGAGGTACTGCTGAAGATAAAGCTACTTGGTGGGTTACTCCTTTGATAATAATCATAATGGTTCTTCTCTCCGGAACTGTAAGTTTTGTGGAAGAGACTAAATCTCTTCGCTCAGCTGCTTCATTGAAATCCATGACAGAGAATACTTCGACAGTCATCAGAAATGGAAAGGTAATCGAGCTTCCTAACGATCAATTGGTTGTTGGAGATATAGTTAGAATCGGTGCTGGTGATATGCTGCCAGCAGATGTTAGAGTTGTAGCTGCTAAAGATTTATTCGTTTCACAATCTGCTTTGACTGGTGAACAACAACCTGTTGAAAAGAATACTAATTCATATAATGGAAATTTAGCAAAAGCAAATCCTTTCGATGTCTCTTCTTTAGCTTTTGAAGGATCTAATGTTGTGTCTGGAAGAGGCGAGGTTTGTATAGTCAATGTCGGAAATAAAACAATTTTTGGTGCTTTGAGAGAAAAAGTAGTAGAGAAAAAAGGAAAGACTGCTTTTGAAAAAGGTGTCGATTCAGTCGCTAAGATGCTCATGAGTTTCTTGGTGGTTATGGTTCCTCTTATCTTTATCATCGATGGTTTTGGTATTCATATAGCATCAGAAGGGTTGGTAATTTCAGGATATAACGATTATAAGCAATGGATTCAAGCTTTGATGTTTGCTATGTCAGTAGCTGTTGGACTCACTCCCGCACTTCTTCCTATGCAAGTTGCAGCTAATCTAGCTAAAGGTGCGGTCAAGATGTCTGGAAAGAAAGTTATAGTAAAGGATATCAACTCTATTCAAAACTTTGGAGCCATGGATGTCCTTTGTACGGATAAAACTGGAACACTTACTGAAAATAGCTCGACATTAGCTGAGTATTTTAACTTTGATGGTGTTTCATCTCCACGTGTTCTTCGCCTCGCTTTCTTAAATTCGTATTCCCAAACTGGAATTAAGTCTGTTATAGATAAATCGATTGTGGCATATGCTGAATCAGATAGATCATTTTATGAATCGTTGACTGAAGGATTAGTAAAGCTTGATGAAATTCCTTTCGACTTTGATAGAAAGAGATTAACTGTTTTATTAAAGGATCACACCGGTGCTAAATTTATGGTTGTGAAAGGTGCTACTGATTCTATGATAAAGACATTGGGCTTTATCAAAACAGCACAAGGAAAAAGACCTATTACTGATGATGATATAGCTAAGATTAAGATCACTGCCGATAAAGAATCTTTGAAAGGTAGAAGAACAATATTGATGGCTACTAAGGATACAGATAAAGATACGATAACAGTATCGGATGAATCTGACTTGGTCTTTGCTGGATATATATGTTTTGAAGACACGCCTAAAGCCTCGGCTAAGGAAGCTTTGGATGGCCTTAGAAACTTTGGTGTTACAGTCAAAGTATTAACCGGAGATAATGAGCCGGCTGCCAGAGCTGTTTGTAGAGCTACCGGGTTTGATGATATTAAAGTGTTATCTGGTGATGAGATTAGAGAGATGAGCGATGATGAATTGACTAAAAAGGTTGAGGAATGTAATTTGTTCGTTAAGTTGTCACCCGATGACAAGAGCAGAATTGTTACAAGTCTTCAAAAAAATAAACATACTGTCGGATTCATGGGTGATGGAATCAATGATGCAGCTGCTTTACATGCTGCTGATGTCGGAATTTCATTCAAGGATGCAACTGATATAGCTAAGGAATCAGCCGATATCATCATGTTGGAGAATGATTTGAATGTTTTGAGAGATGGAATTATCGAAGGAAGAAAATCATATGTAAATATGATGAAGTATTTGAAAGGCCAGACTTCTTCAAACTTCGGAAATATGATTTCTCAAATGATCGGAGCTATTTGGATTCCATTTATTCCGATGCAAGCTTTACAAATCATCTTGTTGGATATCATCACTGATGTTTCTTGTTCTATGATTCCTTTCGATTCGGTAGATGAGAGAAATATAATGCAGCCTTTGGATTTTTCAGTCAAACAAATACGATCGTTTATGTTTGCATTCGGACCGTTATCTTCTTGCATCGATATGATTACATTTGCTTTCTTGATGTACTTCATCTCTCCATTAATGGTCGTGAATATGAATTCAACTGGTGACACTATCAACTGGGCTTTCCAAAGTGGAATGTTCAACTGGAACTGGGCTGAGACATCCGATGAATATATAACCTTTATGATGACTTTCCAAACCGGATTCTTCTTAGAATCACTGATAACGCAGAACGTCGTCTATGCTTTCTTGAGAACTGATAGAATTCCTTTGATCCAGTCTTGGCCTAACGTCACATTGTCTTTAGGAATAGTCGTATCATGTCTATTGGGATTCTTTGTAGTTTATGTTCCTAATGTCGATGCTACTTTCGATATGGTTTCTATTAATCCAATATTCCTCGTCATTATATTTGGAGAAGTGCTGCTGTATGGATTATTGACTCAACCTGTGAAGTATTTCTATAAAAAGCATTACGGAAGATTGCTATAATGTTTATTTGATAAGCATGATTGTTGACACTTTTTATATAAGTTATTATTCATATAAAAAAACTATCTGGATTGTACTGCACCCCTCTCACTGGACCAAGGAGCAATAGCAATGATGGATGGATTCCATGGAATCCATCCATCGGCGCCGCTCCAAAGCCATAGGAGGGGCTTTTTAGATGAAATTCACATTCGAGCAGAAACTCACGGCAGTGAAGCTGCACAAGGAAAAAGGAACCTACAAATATCCGAAAGGATATGAAGCCAAAAGCAAAAAACAAGTGTACAGATTCTACGTCCAGTTCTGGGAAGCACAGTATGACCGCAACGGCGAGGAAGGAATCAGGCATGGACTGAATTCCGCCTATTCGCCCGAGAAGAAGCTTTCAATCATAACTCCCGTTCTGATGGGGGAGATTACCGGCAGACAGCAGGCGATAAGATGTGGCGTGAGGCCTTCGTCTATCGTTCTATGGATCAAAAGATATAGGAAAGACGGGCTGGAAGGCTTAAAATCTTGTCATCCAGGGAGGAAGCCCAAGAACATGCCTGTCATCAGCGAAAAGAAAGAAGAGACTGACGAGACCGTCGCGGAAGACAATCAGGAAGACCTGAGGAAAAGACTGAAGGAGCTGGAACACGAGAACCTGCTTCTCCATGCGGAGCTTGACTACAGAAAAAA
>OMAG01000127.1_pt1 | contig 37689 bp, 28 predicted proteins | sample 1673781 | NCBI WGS metagenome assembly OMAG01 (sample SAMEA103958127, study PRJEB25191) | human gut metagenome | biome: human-associated habitat [ENVO:00009003]; feature: intestine environment [ENVO:2100002]; material: feces | place: Germany | collected 2013/2015 | reverse complement strand
GTGCAGGGACAGCGTCCCTGCTGGGGTCAAGGGGCAAAGCCCCTTGCGCCTCCCCTACCTTCGCACATTCTTTACCCCCTTCTGCCGCGCCTTGTCCGCGTACATGGCTTCGTCCGCGCGCTGCATGATGTCACGGATAGATAGTTCGCTCTGACTTGTGGCGTAAGCGCTGCCCAGCGCGGCATGAACCGCCCACCCGCAATCAAGGTGCCGGCTGCGCAGGTTGTCGCGCGCCGCCTGCATCTCCGCAATCATCACATCCTCATGCTGATTGACATAAATCGCGGTGAACTCGTCGCCGCCCGTGCGGTAGACCCCGTAGGCGCTCACCAGCTCCGCGCGCAGGACGCGCCCAATTAGCGCAATTGCTTCATCACCCGCCTGATGTCCGTGCGTGTCATTGATGCGCTTCAGGTCATTCAAGTCGCACGCCACCACGCCAATTGATCCGTTGCTGGAAAGCTGCCAGTTGTTCGCCAGATTCACCGCATCCTCCTGAAGCGCATTGTGGTTGCGCAGCCCGGTCGGCAGGTCAATCATGGCACGATCGTGGTATGTGCCAATGGGATTCTCGACGATGAAGTACATCATCAGCGTAATCACCGTCAGCTTCACCGCGGACAGCATCAGCTCCGGGAACGCCATCTGCAGGCACGTCATTGCCGCCATCAGCACCAGCACCGATGTCATCAGCACGCAGACCAGCCGATCCAGCTGAAACCGCGCGCGGAAAAGCAGCACTGCGCTTACCAGACACAGGGCGATGCCGATAAAGAAATACAGGTGCATGAACGCGCCGTCGGGGTAATTGATAACAAGCCCCTGTGTGAAGTGCATCGGAAACAGCGGTGCAGCAAACAGAAACAAGAACGGAATCAGGATTGTCACGATACGAACTACCTGCAGCGAGCGCCCCTGCAGCGGAGTGATGCTGGCAATGTACCAGCACATTTCGCAAAGGAAAGCGATCGCGGTTGCGCAGCAGAGCAGATGCAGCAGACGGTTCACCAGCAGCGGCGTGGTATCCAGCAGATTGGCAGTAACTTCCGTAAGGATAGTCAGCACGACGTGACACAGCGCGTAAATGCACATCCTGCGGAAACGCCGGGACGCGCTGCTGGGGTTATACAGGTGGCTGAACACCAGCAGCAGCGCAATGGTAATCAAGCACACAATCCCGGAGCGCTGCCGAAGATAAATCTCCATAAGCACACATCCTTCGGGGGAATATGGGAAAATACGCAACCATTATACACGATTTTTCACCAAAAGAGAACCACCCTCAGGTTGATTTTTTGCAAAAAAAGCCAAATGGAATGAAAAAAACATCAGCAGAACAAAAAATCATACTATTGGGAGGATGAAAATTCGCAGGCGGCGCAGTTGAATCCGGAAATAGCATCAATAGCGGATTTTCGCTTGAACCTTTCCCCCGGATGTGCTATGATAAGCGCGGGAGTGTGAACAACATGGAACAGTTTTCCCGGACGATTTCGCTCGTCGGGCAGAGTGCCTTTGACCGCGTGCATCAGGCGCGCGTAGCGGTGTTCGGCGTCGGCGGTGTCGGCGGATATGTGTGCGAAGCGCTGGTGCGCAGCGGCATTGCGGAAATCGACCTGTTCGACCGCGACGACGTGAGCATCAGCAACCTGAATCGGCAGATTATCGCCCTGCATTCGACCATCGGGCAAGATAAGGTGGACGCGATGGCAGCGCGCCTGAAGGACATCAACCCTGATGTGCGCGTGAACTGCCGCAAGATATTCTATCTGCCAACAAATGCGGACGAAATTGATTTGTCTGTGTACGACTTTGTGGTAGATGCGGTGGATACCGTTGCTGCCAAGCTGGAACTCGCGCGCCGCTGCGAGCAGGGCGGCATCCGCTTCATCAGCGCGATGGGCGCGGGCAACAAGCTCGACCCGTCCTGCCTGCGCATTGCCGACATTACGAAGACGAGTGTCTGCCCCTTGGCGCGGGCGATGCGCGTTTCGTGCAAGAAAAAAGGCATCCGGCACATGACCGTTGCCTATTCGCTCGAACCAATGCATCCGCCTGTCCAGCCGATTGCGGAAGAGAGCGGTCGCCGCAAGGATATTCCCGGCAGCACCGCGTTTGTGCCGGGAGCAATGGGGCTGCTGATTGCCTCCCACGTCGTGCGGACGCTTATGGCAGGGGATGAGCCAGCACGTCCTGAAGGGTAATCCCCTCAAGATAGCTCTGAATCACGCGGTCAAGCCCCTCCCAGACGAATAGCGTCTGACATTCGTTGCAGCGCTCGCACTCATTCGGGTGACGATCCAGACACGCTACCGGCGCAAGCGACCCCTCCATCACGCGGATAATTTCCGCCACGGACAGCTTTTCCGGCGCAATTGCCAGCCGATAGCCGCCTTGATGCCCGCGCGCGCCGCGGAGAATGCCCGCCTGCGACAGCACGAGCGCAATCTGCTCCAGATACTTCTTGGAAATGCCCTGACGCTCCGCGATTTCCTTGAGCGTCACCGTTCCGCTGCTCTGATGCTGCGCCACATCGACCAGCATCCGCAGGGCATAGCGTCCCTTTGTCGAAATTTTCAACAGGAACACCTCCTCTGATAGCGCTATAATACCATAGATTTTGTATGATTACAAGCCCATTTTTCGGCGGCGCGGGAATTTGCGTTCCTTCGCCGCCGTTTTTATCTCATTCCGCATTGCTCATTCCTAATTGCGCATTGATTACAAGATTGCCGCCAAGCCCAGCATCACCGCCAGAAACAGCGCGTTCACCCCTGTGAACACCGCGAAGTACCTGCCCTTCCGCGCGCCCTCGCCCGCCCCGTACAGCCGGAACGAAATCAGGCTCGCCAGCGACGCAATCAGCGTCCCCAGCCCGCCCAGATCAACCCCCAGCGCCAGCGCTTTCGCGTCCTGCGTGAACGGCGACAGCAGCAGGCACGCCGGCACGTTGCTGATGACCTGACTCGTCAGCAATGCCACCGCCATCGGGCTGCGCGCCATCATCGCTTCCAGCCACGCGCGCACCGGCACGCATGCCTTCACCGATGCCACAAAGACAAAGAAGCACACGAACGTCGCCAGCAGCGTGTAATCCACCTGCCGGATTGTCCCCCTGTCCAGCGCCAGCGTACCAAGGAGCACCGCCGCCGCCAGCGCCCACGCGGGCAGCACCTTCGCAATCGCCAGCAGCGCCAGCGCGCTCAATGCCCCATACAGCGTAAGCATCTTCCTCGCCAGCGGCGCGCGCACGGACGCATCCACCGCAACGCGCTCCTTCGGCAGCAGCAGGCACAGTGCCAGCAGCAGCGCAAGTGCGACGGCGGCATACGGCGCGAGCAGGGTCAGGAAATCCAGCGCCGTCAGCCGCCCGGACGTGTACAGGTACAGATTCTGCGGATTGCCAATTGGCGTGACCATGCTGCCCAAATTCGCCGCGACCGTCTCCAGCACGACTGTCCAGATGGTGCTTTTCTGCCCGCCAGCGCGGAAGAGCAGCAGCGTCAGCGGCACAAGCGTCAGCAGGGCAACGTCATTCGTCACCAGCATTGAGAGTACGAAGCACAGCGCCACCATCACCGCCGAAAGTCCGCGGAGCGTCGTCACACGCCGGGTGAGTTTCCGGCTGACGGCGTCCAGTGCGCCCATGCGCCGGAATCCCGCGACAATCGTCATCAGCGAGAAGAGCATCAGCAGCGTCGTCGTGTCAATGCCCTGCAAGTGTATGACCGACGGCGGGGTCAGCAGGAAAGACAGCAGTGCGCAGACGAGTGCCGCGCTCAGCACCGTTTCCCGGCGGAAATACTGCAAAATTCGTTTCACCATGTGGTTTTGCTCCTTGTGGAAGATGCAAAAAGCCAGCGGCATTGCACCGCCGGTTCATTAGGGTAACACCTCATTTGTGCGGTGTTGCATAGAATACTTTTAACTGAAGCGTTCCGCCGTCATCGACGCAAGATACCGAATTCTGCTCTGCGAATCCTCCAAGCATTCAATCAGCAGCGGATTGAACGCGCCGCATTCGCCATTGCGAATCATCTGCATTGCCTGTTCATGCGAAAAGCCTTCCTTATAGACGCGCGGCGAAATCAGCGCATCATACGCATCGGCAATGGAAACGACCTGCGCAGCAATCGGGATTTCCTCGCCCTTTAAGCCGTCGGGGTAGCCGCCGCCGTCGTAGCGCTCGTGATGCCAGCGGCAAATCTGGTACGCCGTGCGCGCCAATTCCTCATCTCGGTAGTGGTCCAAGCGCGCGAGCATGGATGCGCCAATCAGCGTATGCGACTTCATGACAATGTACTCTTCTTCGGTCAGCTGGCCGCTTTTGTTGAGGATTTTCTCGTCGATGCCCATTTTGCCGATATCGTGGAACGCCGATGCGGTCACGATGACCTTGCGTTCATGCGGCGTGAGGGTATAGCGCTTCGTTTTGCTGACGAGGGTATCCAGCAGCACTTCCGTCAGCAGGCAGAGGTGGCGCATGTGCGCGCCGCTTTCGCCGTTGCGGGCGCTGACGACTTCGCTGATAATCTCCAGCATCAGACGGTTGCTGCGCTCCTTCTCGTGAATCTGGTCGCGCACCTGATTGCTTAAGCCCCGCTGGCGGGCATAGAGCTTGATGGTATTGCTGATCCGCTGGCTGACGACATCGGCGTCGAACGGACGGGTGATGTAGTCGCTCACGCCTAAATCGTAGGCGCGGTGGATGGTGTCCGCGTCGTTCTCGCTGGAAATCATGACGACGGGAATTTCCTCCAGCCACTGATTCGCCGCCATCAGCGACAGCATATCAAATCCGCTGAGCGTCGGCATAAGCAAATCCAGCAGCACAAGAGCGATTTCCGTGCCGTAGCGCCGGAGCATATCCAAGCCCTCCAGCCCATCGGCTGCTTCCAACACGTCGTAGCGGTCGGGAATCAGCCCATTGAGGATGGCGCGGTTCGTCCGGGAGTCATCGACAATGAGAATTTTCATGCGCGGTCGGGTATCCTTGCGCGGCGCAATATCTTCCGCGGCGATTTCGGAATCCGTAACAACGGCATTGCGGCTCTTTTTTGCCTGCATCATCAGCTGATTGGCGCGTTCAACCGCGCAGTCAATCGGCTCGCCGCGGTTAATCAACCCGCCGATGCTGACAGACAGGCGGATGTCCTCCAGCCCCGGCAGCCGGGTTTCGCTGATTTGGCAGCAGATATCCTGCAATTTCTGCTGAAAGGTGGCTTCCTCGATGTGCGGCAGGAGCAGCAGAAACTCATCCCCGCCATAGCGGATGATGGTGTCCGAGCGGCGAACGCAGTGGCGCATCACGCCAACGGCGGCTTCCAGCATCTTATCGCCTGCCTGATGCCCATACGTTTCGTTGCATGCCTTGAAGCCGTCCATGTCCAGGACAGGAACGCCTGCTTCCATGCCGCGCTTCTTCAGGGCATCCTCATAATAGCGGCGATTATACAGCCCCGTCAGCGCGTCGCGGTAGAGCTTTTCGCCCATGCTGCCGGTCTGGGTGAGCATCTGTCGGCGCTGCACCACGGCTTCGGGGGTATCCTGCTGCAAGTCCTGTACGAGCTCCAGCACGCAGGGTTCGCCGTCCACCTCGACATAGCGGGCGAATATTTGCTCTGCCCGCTGCGGGGTAACGTCGAGTGTAGTGAGCTGTCGCTTTTCGTGCAGCACGCGGCATTCAAGTTCGGTGCGCTTGGAATGCGTCTGCGGTGCGTGCAGAACGGTCTTTTCGTTCAGCAGCCGCACACTGGAGAACGTCTGCCGGAAGCACGCCATTTGGACTTCCGCTTCTTTGCGCGTCATTTTGATTTGTGCTGTCATGGTTCTCCTTCTCCCGGTTATTCCTTCCGTCTTTCCATCCTACAAGGGGACAATAAATGAAATTGCCCCGTAAGCACCTTCAACGCGTTTCCTGCGGTCATTTCCCTGTTGCGCAAGGGAAACGGAATGCTTCAGCCCTTCCAGTACTTCCCGTCGAGTTCACGGTACTGGATTGCCTCCGCAACGTGTGTCGTGCCGATGGTGTCCGCGCCGTCCATGTCGGCAATCGTCCGAGCGACCTTCACCACGCGGCCGTATGCGCGCATACTCATGCCCATGCGCTCCACTGCCATGTGCAGAAGCGCCGTTGCTTCCGGGGTCATCGGGCAGTATTTTTTGCTTAAGCCCGCGTCAAGCTGCGCATTGCAGTGGATGCCGTCCTGCGCATAGCGGGCTTGCTGCAATTCACGCACCTTCCGCACGCGCGCGCCAACTTCCGCCGAGGATTCCGCCGCGCCGCCCTCGCTGATTTCCTTCACCGGCACAGCGTCTACCTCCACCTGAATGTCGATGCGGTCAAGCAGCGGGCCGGAGATGCGGTCGAGGTAGCGGCGGATATCCTTCGCGGAGCAGCGGCATTTCTTCGTCTTGCTGCCATAAAATCCGCAAGGGCACGGGTTCATGCTGGCAACCATCATGAAGCTGGACTGGTACTGCGCCTGATTGTGGATGCGCGTCACACTGACGACGCCGTCTTCCAGCGGCTGGCGCAGCGCTTCCAGCGTGTTGCGGCTGAACTCCGGCAGTTCATCCAAGAACAGCACGCCGTTGTGCGCCAGCGATACTTCACCCGGTTTTGCATTTGAGCCGCCGCCAATCATGCTCGCGACGGATGCGCTATGGTGCGGCGCGCAGAACGGGCGCTCCGCCATCAGCCCCGTACCCGGCGCAAGGCGGCCGGCGATGGAGTGAATGCGCGTCGTCTCCAGCGATTCGGAGAAGGTCAGCGGCGGCAGAATGCCCGGCAGACAGCGCGCCAGCATCGTCTTGCCCGAACCGGGCGTGCCGACCATCAGCAGGTTATGTCCACCGCTGGCCGCAACCTCCAGCGCCCGCCGTGCGCCAACCTGCCCCTGCACCTGTGCCATATCCACCGCGCACTTGACCGCCGATACCACGTCACTGTACTGCCGCTGCTGCTGCACGGGGATGGGTTCGCGCCCCTTCAGGTGATTCACCACCTGCCGCAGGCTGCTCGCCGGATAGACCCGTAGCCCTTGAATGCACGCCACTTCCTCGGCGTTCCCTTCCGGCAGAATAATGTCCACAATCCCCTGCTCGCTCGCGCTGATGACCATCGGCAGCGCGCCGCGCACGGGGTGCAGCGAACCATCCAGCGACAATTCGCCCAGCATCAGCGTCTGCGTCAAGTCCATGCCCTCCAATTGCCCCGACGCCATCAGGATGCTGATGGCAATCGGCAAATCGAACGCGGGGCCTTCCTTTCGCTGGTCGGCGGGCGCGAGATTCACCGTCAGGCGCGAAATAGGCATGGTAAATCCGCTGTTGACGATGGCGGCGCTCACGCGGTCGCGGCTCTCCTTGACCGACGCGTCCGGCAGCCCGATAATCTCCAGCGCCGGCATCCCCGTCGCCGCGTAGACCTCCACCTTCACTGCGAATCCGCTGACGCCGCTCAGGCCGTATCCCAGCGTTCGTGCAAGCATGAACGTTCAACCCCTTCACCATGGTATTCTGTTTCGATTGTACACCACATTGCGCACAATTACAAGAGAGCGCTTTCCTTTTGGCGCGATTTTGTGTACAGTGGGGAGAAAAGGATGCGCCCAGCTGTACGAATTGCGATTTGAGACGATGTGCCGCAGGATGCCGCCCATGCAGAAGCGCTGGCGATAGGGCGTATGATGCACTCAATCGCGCGAAAGGGACGCCCCCTCGTTCTCCCTCTTTTGAAAATTATTCCATTATAAAATTTGCCCTCCCGGCGCATCCTGCTTGCGAATGGGAGGGCATCGGCATGAAGAAAGATCCTTCACCCCTGCGCCGCGCGGTCGGGCTTGTCCTGACGCTTCTGCTGACGCTGGGGTATTTTTCGCCCACGCAGCAGGCGCTCCGGGCGCTTCCCGCGTCCCTGCGGCTGACGCAGGATGAGCCGATTTCGCTGCTGACGGGGATGCTGCGCGCGTCGGGCGAGGGCTTAGAGGTCAGCGCGTCGCAGGACGAGACGCTCAGCCAGTACGTCAGCGTAACCGGGCAGAAAAGCGGCACGTCGGAACTGCTGCTGAGCATCCTCGGCATCCCGCTTCGCCGTGTGGAGGTGGAAGTCAGCCCGGAGAAGCGGCTGATTCCCGGCGGGCAGGCGCTCGGCGTTGCCATGCGAACGGACGGCGTGCTGATTGTCGGCTTGTCGGACGTAAAGAAGGGTGTCTGCCCCGCGCGGGACTGCGGACTGCAACCCGGCGACGTCCTCCTGCGCATCGGCGGACACGCCATCGAGCGCGTTGCCGACGTCAGCGAAATTGCCCAGCAGAACGGCACGTCGCCCCTGCTCATCGAATACATGCGCGACGGCACGACCACCCACGCAACCCTCACCCCCGTGCAGGATGACGCCACCGGGGTTGTCCGCCTCGGCGCGTGGGTGCGCGACAGCACCGCGGGCATTGGCACACTCTCCTTCTACGACCCGGATTCCGGGCAGTATGCCGCGCTCGGTCACGCGATTACCGACGGCGACACGGGCAGCATCTTGACTGTCCGGGAAGGGCGCGTGCTGAAGGCGAGCATCGTCGCGGTACAGAAGGGGCAGCGCGGCGTTCCGGGCGAACTGAAAGGCTCATTCCTGCAAAACGCCGCCGTGCTGGGCGACATTGCGCAGAACACGGCCCTCGGCATCAGCGGCACACTCACCACCGCCGTGACAAACCCGCTCTATCCCGACGGCTTGCCCATCGGCACGCGCTCGTCCGTCCATACGGGCGCGGCGACCATCCTCAGCACCATCGGCACTGGCGGCGTACAGGAATATACTGTCGAAGTCACCCACGTCAGCCAGCAGAACGCTCCCGCCGCCAAAAGCATGGTGCTGCGCGTGACCGATACGCGCCTGCTGGACGCGACCGGCGGCATCGTGCAGGGCATGAGCGGCAGCCCCATCATCCAGGACGGCAAGCTGATCGGCGCGGTGACGCACGTTTTCGTCAGCGACCCAACGCAGGGGTACGGGCTGTATGTGGACTGGATGCTGTCGCAGATGCAGGGAACTTCGGCTGACCAATAATCAGGCGAATGCAGGAAATCAGCATATCGACAAAGGCTCCTATTTTTCCGGCAGGAATCCCCGCCTGATATATAGAAAACCTCCACCGACATTTTCGTCAATGGAGGTTCTTTTCATGCTGCCGCGCCGTTTTCTGCTTCTGGCGGATAATCCGCTGACGCTTGCCCAGCTTCGGGCGGAAATTGAGGATTTGGGCGAGGAAACCCGCTGCCAAACCGCCCTGACCGCCGAGGAAGCGCTTTTCCGCCTGTCGCAGGAGTCGGTGGATGCGGTGCTGCTCCTCCCCTGCCCGGCGGCGGACTGCCTGACGCAATCGCTGATTCGCCATCCGCCGCTTGCGCCGCCGTTCCTGCTGGGTGGTCTGGACGGCAGGCTGCCGGAAATTTCGCAGCTGCCGGCGTGGTTCTCCGTGCTCCGTCTGCCCGCGCTGGCGGCGGCACACCTGCCGGAATGCACCGAACTGGCACGTCAGCTGCTGACGGCGCTGGGGATGCCGCGGACGCTCCGGGCGTGGGCGTTCCTGCCGGAAATGGCGGCGCTGACGGTCGTGCATCCGTCACTGTTGACAGACGTGACGCACGGCCTATACCCGCTGATGGCGCACCGCGCGCAGCTGACCCCGTGCGCTGTCGAGCGTCGGCTGCGCCTTGCCATTGAATCAACATGGAATCGCGGCGACTACGATGCGATTGCGCGCTTCTTCGGCCAGTCGGTAGACCCCGAACGCGGCAAGCCCACGAATCGGGAGTTTTTGTGTCAATTGCAGGAGCGATTGACGCTCAGCGCGAGGAGAATGGAGAGAAGGGTGGGGTGAAAATGCGTCATCTGCGTCTGTTTTTCGCTTCAGATATGCCCTGTTTTCCTTTGCAGGCTCACACAATCGCCGTTTTCTTCATCGCGACCGCCATGACCCCCGCCGTGATCGCCTCCGCCGCGCAGAACGCCAGCCACACACCCGTCATGCCGAAGAGTGCCGCCATCACCAGCGCGCAAAGCACAATCGCAGCCACACCGCGCAGGATGGACGTAATCATCGCCCATTTCGCCGCGCCGACCGCGCTCAAATAGCCCGTTCCGGCGATATTGAACCCCGCAAACAAGTAGCCGAGGAAGTACAGCCGCATTCCCTGACATGCCAAATCCGCCATCACCGGGTCATGCTCGCTGTTGAACACCGCCACCAGCGGCTCGGCGAACACCTCGAAGCAGACAATCATCAGCACTGAAAGCGTCAGCGCCGTCAGGATGCTCATCATCAGCACCTGCCGCACTTGTCCCGTTTCACCGCGGCTGTACGCGTCGCTGAGCAGCGGCTGCGAACCCTGCGAGATGCCGGAGAAAATCGCCGTTGCGACGATGGCGACATTCGCCACCACGCCATACGCCGCGACGCCGATGCTGCCCGAAAGCCCCAGAATCAGGAAATTCAGCACCATCGTCGTCATGCCGCCCGCGATTTCCCCGATGAACCCGGAAACGCCCACCGCGCTGACGTGCGCCAGCAGTTTGAACGTCGGCTTATGCCAGCGGAAGCACAGCGTATTCGTCTTTTTGCGGAAGTGCAGGGCGTTAATCCCCATGCCGACGATGGGGGATGCCGCCGTTGCGAGCGCCGCGCCCGCCATGCCCATTTTCAGTGGGAACATCAGCACCCAGTCCATGACGATGTTGAACAGGCTGGATGCCATCGTCGCGGTCATGGCAAGCGACGGATCGCCGTCGTTGAGGACGAAGGAGCGCAGGATGTAGTTGCACATGAAGAAGGGCGTGAAGAGCAGGAAAATGCGTGTATACGGCGCGCCGACCGTCACGATGTCCGGTTCGCCGCCAAGCAGCCGCACGATGCCCTCCGCGCTGAAAATGCCCAGCAGGATGAACGGCACAGACAAAATTCCCGCCCATGTGAGGGCTTCCGCAAGATAGCCGTCGGCGTGTTTTCCTTCGTGACGCTCCAAGGCGAAGCGGGTCGCCGCGCCGGTCGCCAGCATCGCGCCCAAGGCAAAAATCAGCGAATAAACGGGCAGGACGAGGTTCAGAGCGGCGATGCCGTCCGCCCCCTGCGCCTGTGCGATAAAGAAGGTGTCGGCGAGGATATAGGCAGAGACGCCAATCATGCCGAGGATGTTTTGAGAAACGTAGCGGAAGAACTGCTTCCGCACGGTGGAATGCTTGTTCATAGTGGGCTTCTCCTTCTGCTTTGTTCAGGGCAGCATTCCTATTGTAAGGGGGAAAATCATCTTCGTCAAGGGAAAATTGCAAGAATCGTTCCTGCTGACTATCCAAATGACGAAAAATGCGGTATAATGGTGCGAATACCCATCATGCTGTTCCCGGATGCTTCATCGAAAAATCCGCAACAGCATCAGGAGGAATCGTATGAAGCACTTGTACCCCTACCTCCGACGCTTCCGCAAGGAGAGCATTCTCGCGCCCCTGTTCAAGATGCTGGAAGCCACATTCGACCTGCTTGTGCCGATGGTGGTGGCGGACATCATCAAGGTCGGCATTGCGAACGGCGATACAACGTACATCTGGACGCGCTGCGGCCTGCTGGTGCTGATGGCGCTCATCGGACTGCTCTGCTCCTTCACCGCGCAGTATTTCGCGGCGCGCGCCGCCATCGGCACATCCACCGGACTGCGGCATGAGCTGATGGCGCACATCCAGTCGCTCTCCTTCTCCGAACTGGACACGCTGGGCGTTTCGACGCTGATTACGCGCATGACCAGCGACGTCAATCAGGTGCAGAATGGTCTGAACATGTTCCTGCGCCTGTTCCTGCGTTCGCCGTTCATCGTCGCGGGCGCGATGATTGCCGCCTTCACCATTGATACACAGATTGCGCTGATTTTCCTCGCGGCGATTCCCGTGCTGGCGGTGATTGTCTTTGGCATCATGCGCATCACCTCGCCCATGTACAAGACCGTCCAAGCCCGGCTGGACGCGGTCACAGGCGCAACGCGCGAGAACCTCTCCGGCGTCCGCGTCGTGCGCGCATTCGGGCGCGAGGACGCGGAGGAAGAAAACTTCGTCCAGCAGAATGGCAGCCTGAACGCCATGCAGCTCAAAGTCGGCCGCATTGCCGCGCTGATGAATCCGCTGACGTATGTCGTGGTCAACCTCGGCATCATCGGCATTCTGTACTTCGGCGCGAACAAGATTGGCAGCGGCGCGCTGCTCTCCGGCGACGTGGTGGCGCTGGTGAACTACATGAGCCAGATTCTGGTGGAACTGGTGAAGCTGGCGAACCTCGTCGTGCTGCTCACCCGCGCAATTGCCAGCATGGGCCGCGTGTCGCAGGTGCTGGATACGCCCTCGACAATGGCGTTCCCCGAAAAGCCTGTTTCGGCGGATGCTGCTTCCGATGTGGGGGTGGCGTTCGACCATGTGTCCCTGCGCTATCAGGGCGCGGGTGCGGAAAGCCTGTCCGATGTGACCTTCACGGCAAAGAAGGGGCAGACCATCGGCGTTATCGGCGGCACGGGCAGCGGCAAAACGACGCTCGTCAGCCTGATTCCGCGCTTTTATGACGCAACGAAGGGGCAAGTCACCCTGCTCGGTCAGCCGATTACCGCCTATTCCAAGGAGGAGCTGAACCGCCACGTTGCGGTCGTCATGCAGAAGGCGCAGCTGTTCAAGGGCACGATTCGCTCGAATCTGCTCTGGGGCAACGAGAATGCCACGGACGAAGAATTGTGGCACGCGCTGTCCATTGCGCAGTCGGAGGACTTTGTCCGCCAGAAGCCGGGCAAGCTCGATGATCCGGTGGAGCAGGGCGGACGCAACCTGTCCGGCGGTCAGCGTCAGCGCCTGACAATCGCCCGCGCGCTGGTGGGACATCCTGACATTCTGATTCTGGACGACAGCGCCTCCGCGCTGGACTACGCCACAGATGCCGCGCTCCGCAAGGCCCTGCGCACCCTGCCCGCGGAAACGACGCTCTTCATCGTCTCCCAGCGCACCTCGTCCCTGCGCCACGCCGACCAGATTATCGTGCTGGACGACGGGCATGTGGTGGGCATCGGCACGCACGATGCGCTGATGCAGACGTGCGAGGTCTACCGCGAAATCCACGAAAGCCAGTTCCGGAAGGGAAGTGACGTGCAGTGAAGACCAATAAGCTCAAGCAGCAGAAGGGCACGCTCCTGCGCGTCCTGCAATATGTGAAGCCGTATCGGGTGCTGGTGATTGTCAGCCTGCTTTGCGCGTGCGTGAGCGCGGCGGCGCAGCTGCTCATCCCGATTCTGACCGGCAAGGCGATTGACCAGATGATCGGCGCGGGTCAGGTAAATCTGTCCGGCGTACTGGTCTTTGCGGTGTGGATTGCCGTCGTTGCGGCGCTGTCCGCCATTGCCCAGCAGTTCCTTGCCACCAGCAACAACAAGATTGCCTACAACATCAGCCGCGACCTGCGCAATGCGGCATTCCACAAGCTCCAGCGCCTGCCGCTGAGCTATTTGGACGCGCATCCCTCCGGCGACCTCGTCAGCCGCATGATTGCCGACGTGGACACCTTCTCCGACGGTCTGCTCATGGGCTTCACGCAGCTGTTCACCGGCGTTGTGCTGATTGTCGGCACGCTGACCATCATGCTCATCAAAAACTGGATGATTGCCCTGCTGGTCGTGGTGCTGACGCCGCTGTCGATGTTCGTCGCGTCCTTCATCGCCCGAAAGACGCACCATTACTTCACCGAACAGGCGCGTGTGCGCGGGCAGCAGACGGCGCTCATCAACGAGCTGATTGAAGGGCAGAAGGTTGTGCAGTCCTTCGGGCACGAAGCCGCCTCGCTGAGCGATTTTGACTGCATCAACGATGAACTGGGGCGCGTCAGCCTGAACGCGACGTTCTTCTCCAGCCTCACGAACCCCTCCACCCGTCTGGTCAACAACATCATCTATGCGGCAGTCGCGCTCGTCGGCGCGCTGTCGGCGGTCGGCGGCGGCATCTCCGTGGGCGACTTGAGCGTTTTCCTCAGCTACGCCAGCCAGTACGCCAAGCCCTTCAACGAAATTTCCGGCGTTGTGACCGAGCTGCAAAACGCCCTCGCCTGCGCCGCGCGCGTTTTCTCCCTGCTGGATGAGGATGACCGCGTGCCGGACAAGGAAAACGCCGCCGTGCTCTCCCCCAAGGGCACGGTTGACCTCAAGGACGTCTGCTTCCGCTATGTGCCTGATCGCCCGCTGATTGAGGGCTTCAACCTGCACGTCAAGCCCGGTCAGCGCATCGCCATCGTCGGTCCGACCGGCTGCGGCAAAACGACCACCCTGCGCACCATCACCGGCTTTATTGAGCCTGTCTCCGGCACGGTGTCGGTGAACGAGCAGGATATTACCCATGTGCCGATTGAAAAGCGCAACATCGGCATCGTATTCCAGAGCTACGCGCTGTTCCCGACGATGACGGTGTACGACAACATCGCGTTCGGCTTGAAGCTCAAAAAGCTGAAAAAGCCGGAAATCGACCAGAAGGTGCGGGAAATTGCGCGCAAGGTCGATTTGTCCGACGAGCAGCTCAAAAAGGCGGTCAGCCAGCTGTCCGGCGGTCAGCAGCAGCGCGTCGCCATCGCCCGCGCCCTCGTCACCGGACCAAGCATCATCTGCATGGACGAGCCGCTGTCCAATCTGGACGCGAAACTGCGCGTTCAGCTGCGCAACGAGCTGAAAAAGATGCAGCGCGAGTTCGGCATCACAACCATCTACGTCACCCACGATCAGGAGGAAGCGCTGACCCTGTCCGATCGCATCGCCGTGTTCAACAAGGGCTATATCGAGCAGATTGGCACGCCGAACGAGATCTACAACCACTCCAAGACCGAGTTTGTCTGCAACTTCATCGGCGACATCAACCGCGTCGAAGCGCCGATTGCCGCGAAGATGAAGCTGGCGGCAGGGCAGAATCACTTCATCCGGCTTGAACGCCTGCACGTCAACAAGCCCAAGCGAGACGATGAAATTCTCATTGACGGCGTGGTTGAAAACATCGAGTACTACGGCCTGTACATCAAGTATTACATCGATGTGGGCAGCCAGATTTTGAAGGCAATCGAAAAGAACGACGGCATCAACATCTACGCGCCGGGCGAAAAAGTGACCGTAGCCATGAAGCCTACGGACGTCATGTCCTACGACGCGCAATGACAGGAGGAAGCAATATGACGCAAAAATCCTCCAAACTGACGCTGGGGATGCTTGGCAAAGTGTTCGGCGTTGCGTTCTTCGTCTACCTGTTTTTCGGCTTCATGCTCCTGCCGTGCCTGAACACCATCACGCAGATTTTCACGACGACGGACAGCACGGGCAACATCGACCCGCTGGCGGTCATCCGCTTCTTCTTCGCGGGCAACATGCCCAGCTACGTCCTGAACTCGCTGAAACTGGCGGTCTGCCTCGTCATCACGGTGAATATCGTTGGCATCAGCATCGTGCTGCTGACGGAATATTTCGACATCAAGGGCGCGAAAATCCTCCGCCTCGGCTACATGACGACGCTGATTTACTCCGGCGTTGCGCTGGTGACAGGGTATCTCTTCCTCTATGACAGCGACGGCATTATGACGACGTGGCTCTCCGGGATTTTCCCCAACATGGACAAGAACTGGTTTTCTGGCTTCAACGCCGTTTTGTTCACGATGACGTTCGCCTGCACAAGCAATCACGCGCTGTTCCTGCGCAACGCCATCCGCGCGATTGACTACAACACGGTGGAAGCGGCGCGCAACCTCGGCGCGAAGCCATTCAAGGTGCTGCTGAAGGTCGTTTTCCCGACGCTGATTCCGACGCTCTTCTCCCTCACGGTCATGACGTTCATCACGGGTCTGTGCGCCATGAGTGCGCCGACGCTGCTGGGCTATGACTCCATCAACCCGGAAATCGTGCGTCTGGCAGGCTCATCGTCGGCGGACGAAGCGTTCCCGCAGGCGCGCGCGGCGCTGCTGTCCATCATTCTGGCGATGTTCACCATCATCCTGCTGACCGTTCTGTCCTCCTACGAGCGCAAAGGGCATTACCTCTCCGTCAGCAAAACGAAGGCGAAGCTGGTCAAGCAGAAGATTACGAACCCGGTTGCGAATGTGCTGGCGCATATCTACGCCTATGTGCTGTTCATCATCTACATGACGCCGGTGGTCATGATTGTGCTGTTCGCGTTCCAGAATTATCCGGCAATTCGCTCCAAGACGCTCTCGATGGATCAGTTCACGCTGATTAACTTCTTCGGTCAGCAAGACTATGAGTTCCTGACCAACCGCGGCAAGCTGAAAACGAGAACGGGCGCGATTTCCGGTCTGTTCGCCAACGCGGATACCGTCGGCGGCATCCGGCTGAGCTTCGTCCTGTCCGCGATTGCGGCGGCGCTGGCGTGCGTTATCGTCGTCGTCGCGGTCAACTACATCTTCAAAAACAAGGGCAAGAAGCGCGGCACTGTGCTGGAATACAGCCTGCTCTTCCCGTGGCTGCTGCCAACCATCCTGATTTGCTACTCCTACCGCACCTACTTTAACTCCGACAGCGTGTGGTATGTTTTCAACAACAACTTGTACATGCGCGAGAACGTGCGATTCCTGATTGTGATGGCGTACACGGTGGTGAAGCTGCCGTTTGCCCTGCGCATGATCAAGGCGGCGTTCTACGCTATTGACGAGGAATTGGAGGATGCGGCACGCAACCTTGGCGCGAGCAGTCTGGTGACATTCCTACGGGTGAAGCTGCCGATTGTCCTGCCGAGCGTGCTGGCGGTGTTCGCGCTGAACTTCAATGCGCTGTTCACCGAATACGACATGTCGGCGACGTTCCAATCCAGCTACGGCAAAACGTATGCTATGATTATCCAGAACATGTGCGCCGAAGAAGGGCGCGACGGCTACAACGTCAACGCATCGGGCCGCCGCTGCGCATCGACGGTGTTCATCATGGTCATTTCCGGCTTGATTCTGTATCTGGTGTACGGTGTGGGTGCGCGTGATTTGGGTGAGCGCATCGAGCGCCGCGAGAAGCGCCGGAAGCGGATTCAGGCGATCAAGGCGAAATTTACGGGCAAGAAAAAAGCGACGGAAAAAGCCGCCGCGTGAGATGGAGCGGCGTTGTCCTCTGATTGGGAGGGGGCAGCGCCGCTTTTTATTCGATCTCTGTGATGATTTCCTGGACGTCCTGCACGAATTCCGGCATGTCCTCGAACACAATCTCGACAATCATTGTCCAGTTGATGCCGTCGTATTCATGTACCAAACGATGGCGCAATCCTGAAACAGCATTCCACGGCTGCTCTGGATATTTCGCTTTCAGCCCGCGCGTCAGCTGATATACCTGCTCGCCAATGTTGTATAGCGGCGTCGTCACCGCCCACTGTGCAAATTCGTCCGTCATCAGCACGTCGCGCGTGATGTTTTTCTGCGCCATCTGTGCCGACAGACTTTCCCATGTCGTAACGATTTTCCGTAGCCGCTCCAAGTCTGTTTTCTTCATGCAATCCGCACTCCTTCCCGCATGACCGTCCGGTAGAAGTCGGATTCGCGGTTGATTTCGCGCAACTCAAACGCATCGACGTCCTTGCAAGTCAGCTCCCGCAGCTCCTCGCCGAACGCGAAAACGTCCCTTGCGCGGAAATGCGCCCCGCCGACCAGCACCACGTCAATATCGGAATTGGCGTTGGCGGAATTGCGCGCATACGACCCGAACAGAATCGCGTAATCCGCGTGGTACTTGCCCAGCAGACTGCGAATCGCCTGTTCCACTTCCCTGCGTGACAGCATCTTGCTGCACCTCCGTTCTTTACAATTCCCTAATTGTATGATACCATTCATGGAGGGAAAAGTCAACAGAAACGCGGCGGCGCGATTCCGGACATGCGCGACTACGCGGAGAGAAAGAGGGAGAAGCTATGAATTACACGCAGCTGATTCCGTCGCCCTTGGGCAATATTCTGCTTTCAGCGGATGAAATCGGGTTGACGGGATTGTGGTTCGAGGGCGAAAAATATTATGCGGACGCCTTGCCGAGGGAGCATATCGAGCGCGAAACGCCCATTTTGATGGACACGAAGCGCTGGCTGGATGTCTATTTCACCGGGCGCGAACCCGACTTCACGCCGCCGCTGCACCCGACCGGGTCGCCTTTCCGGCAGGCGGTCTGGCAGCTGCTGCTCGAAATTCCATACGGGCAGACGACGACATACGGCGCGCTGGCGAAGCGGCTGAACGCGGGGCGCATGTCGGCACAGGCGGTCGGCGGGGCAGTCGGGCATAATCCTATCAGCATCATCGTTCCGTGCCATCGGGTCGTCGGCGCGAACGGCAGTCTGACGGGGTACGCAGGCGGGCTTGACCGTAAAATCAAGCTGCTGGAAATTGAGCAGACGGACATGCACGGGCTGTTTCGCCCGAAGAAAGGAACGGCGATATGAGGCAAATGCGCCCCTGCACGAAAAACGGAACCATCCATTGCTGAACCCGCAGGGGGATTTTTTGCCGTAATTCCCAATTCTGCGGAAGAAAACGCGCCGCCCGTTCGTTTCATTGTCAGAAAACCGAATCAAAGGGGGATGCCGAATGAAGAAATGGTGTGCGCTGCTGATGACCATGCTCCTGATTTTGACGACCGCCGGGGCAGAGGAATTTTCGGGTGGCAAAGACTTCTGGGATGATGCGTACCGCTGCACCGTCGAAAATGGCTACTTGACCTTCCAGTCCGACGACGGCACGACGTATCAGCCGATTGCCGTCAGGGAGGGGTTTGCGAAAGCCGCCCAAGCGCTCGCTGCGCAGGGGGATACGTTCGCTGCCGCGCCGATGGGGCTGACGCAGGCGCTGCTGCCCTATGTGGCGGATGAGCTGACCGGCGGCGCAGAGCTGGTCGAGATTTACTGCACGACGGCGCTGGTTGGGATGCACCTGCGCGACGCGGCGAAGGGCGATGTGCTTCGCGTGGCCTGGTGGACGGGCGACGGCTATCAAATGGTTGATAAAGTCGTCGGGGAGGATTTTTCGCTGGACACGGTGCACGTCTCGGCAGGCGAAGTCAGCATGGAAGTCGAAGGACAGGAATATGCCTTGAAGCTGCGAAATGGAAAACTCGTTTTGTGGTACACCGCCGGCAGGAAAATTGTGTACATTCAGCCACATGCTATCGGTAATATGGAAGAAGTGATTGCGATGCGAAATGACAGCTACGTTTACGGCGCACATCCCTTCTACAACGTGGAAGCGGTGGACTTCGCAGCCTTCCCCGAAACGTATGCGGAAATGCTGGCGCAGGTGGATAGCACAAACTGGGCGGTCGTCAACAACCCAAATCCGACCGATCGTCTGCATCTGCGTACAGAACCCGACCGCAAGTCGGTATCATTGGGCAAGTTCTACAACCGCACGCCGGTCTATGTGGACGAAATCCGCGGCGAATGGGCGCACGTTACCATCGGGCGCGACCTGTCTGGGTGGATGATGACGAAGTATCTCGCATTTGGTGCGGATATGGACAAGGTGGAATGCGCCTTCCCGCAGCTGTCGCTGATAGAAAAGTATCAGGAGAATGTGGCGGATGAACTGGCCTATGACTATTATGTGTTCGATGCGCCGAACATGTCGGCGACAAAAACGCTCTGGAATTGGGGTGAAGAGTGCTATTTGATTGGCGTGATTGACGACTTCTATATGATCATGGACACCGACGAAAACGTGCGCTACATCCCGCAGGACTGGCTCTGGGCGGGCAACGGGTAAGGGGAGAAGGCCAATGAAGAAACTGCTTGCGCTGCTGATGATTTGGCTGCTCCTGCCCATTGCTGGCGCGGAAGAAGCGTATACCATGCAGGATGGTTCGCTGATTTTGTTGGACGGCGCTGGACGGAAATGTCAGCCGATTGCCATGAAACCGGACTTTCCGGAAGCACTGCTGGCGGATGCGGACATATCGGGCGCAATCCAGCTGAATCTGCCGGAGACGCTGCTGCCGTATGTGTCGGATGAGCTGACCGGCGGCGAGACGCTGACGGCGCTGTATTGCACGACGGAACTGATTGCCATGCACACGGTGGATGCGGCGGATGGCGACGTGCTGCGCGTGGCGTACAGGACGAATCTGGGGAATTATGTTATCCGCAAGGTGATTGGCACGCCGTTCTCCTTCGACCGCTACCACGGCGGCGTGGCGTCCATCCTCCTCTGCGTCGATGAAATAACGTACTGCATGACGTGCGAAAATGGTTATCTGACGCTGCGTGAGGTCTGGAACGGAACGGGCGGCATCGGCATCAAGCGCCACGCCATCTACGATTTGCAAGCCTGCGTGGAGTCGGCAGGCGGAAACGCGGGCTTCCGCTACGGCAATCACCCGTATTCCGACGTGACTGACCTGCCGTTTGCGGACTTTCCGACGACCTATGAAGAAGCCATGCAGCACCTTGACCGCACGAACTGGGCGGTTGTCAACAACCCAAATCCGGCGGATCGACTGTACCTGCGCGGCAAGGCGAGCAAGGAAGGGCGCAATCTCGGCAAGTTCTACAACCGAACGCCCGTGTATGTGGAGGAAATCCGCGGCGACTGGGCATATGTGCGCATCGGGCGCGCGACGACGGGTTACATGTTGACCAAGTATCTGGCGTTCGGTGAGGATGCGGACAAAGTGGAATGCGCGTTTCCGCAGTTGGAGGTGCGCGAAGAATATCGGCTGAACGTGGCGGACGAGACAACGTATGAATTTGAGGTGCTGGATGAGCCGAAAAAATCCGCACCGTACACGCGCTGGCACAGCGGGGACAACTGGGTCGTTATCGGCATCAAGGGCAATTACTACATCGTCATGAACGACAACGAGAATGTATGCTACATCCCGCAAAGCCACCTTTGGGCGGGCAATGGGTAAATCAAAAGCGTCGGACAGCCATGAAAACTGTCCGACGCTATTTTACTGCATGTTTTTGAGGTACGCGAAGATATCGCGGGCAATCGGCGCAGCGGTTGAGCCGCCGCCTTGACCATCGTCGATATCCTCGACGACGACGCACAGCGCGTAGGGGACGTCCTGTGCGAAGCCGATGAACAGACCGTTCGTGATGGCACGTCCGTTCAGTGATGTTTCCGCACTGCCGGTTTTGCCGCAGATAATCATCCCGCTGACGGCAGCGCGTGTGCCTGTGCCGCTGGTGACGACTGCGCGCATGTACTCCGCCAGAATCGCGGCTTGCCACTCTGTCATGGCGGTGCGGTAGACGCGGCTGGAGCGGGTATAGCGCGTCACGCCGGACGGGCTGGCGACGCGGTCAATCAGCACGGGTTCCATCATCACGCCCTTGTTCGCGACGGCGGCGGCGAGCAGGCACAGGTGCATCGGCGTGGCGGTGATGGCGGACTGCCCGAAGCCGCTCATGGCGATGTTGAAATTGCTGCGGCTCGTGGTCGGATAGACGCTGTTCTCTACGACGAGATCGCGGAAAAGGAAGTTGTCGTTAAAGCCAAAGGATTCCGCCGCTTCGCGCAGCGCCTTGTCGCCCATGGACAGCGCGTACTGTGCAAAGGCGTTGTTGCAGGAGCGCATGAAGGCGGTTTTCAGGTCAATCGCGCCGTGGCTGGCAGAGCCGTAGTCATGGATGACCTGCCCGTCCACGGTCAAATTGCCGGTGCAGTTGACTTGCATCGTCTGTGCGGAGGGGTTCACGCGGAGCTGCGCGGCGGCGGTCACAAGTTTGAACGTGCTGCCGGGCGTGTAGGGATTCTGCGTGACGCGGTTCCAGTAGGCGTTGGAGGAGGCGGACACGGCGCTGCTGCTCATGGGGTCGAACGTCGGTAGGCTGACCATCCCCAGCACTTCGCCTGTCTTGTAGTTCATCACGACCGCCGCGCCGGCTTTGCCGGGCGCGCGCCGCTGGAAGGATTGCAGAATTGCCGTGCAGAGGGAACTGTCCACGGTCAGCGTCACGTTGTCGCCGTGACGCTTCTGTCCGGTCACAAGCGCCTGAATCCGCTCCCAAATCCCGGTCTGGAAGCCGTAGAGGTACGCCGTTTGAAAACTTTCAACCCCGTTGGCAACCTGCCCGTCGGAATCGCCCAGCAGGTGCACAACGGCGCGGCGGGCAGCTTCATTCGCCTGATAGATGCGGGTGACGGTGCCGTCCTCGCTGACGGAAGAGGTCGCCAGCACCACGCTGCTGCGGTCGAGAATATCTCCCGGCACGACGTTCTGCTTCTGCGCCCGTACACGCGGATTCTTCGCGTAGGTGAACCAGCGGTTGCCGTAGAGGGCGATCGAGTGCATCCCGTATGTGCCGAGCAGGGCAAAAAGCGCGAAGAGGAAGAACGCAAGAAGCTTGAATTTGAACCGCTGCCGCTTCATGCCGCACCTCCGCCGTAATCCGCCAAGTCCGCGTCGCGCGCCAAATCATCCTCATTGACGCTGGAAACGCCCTGAATCAGCCCAATCAGGCACAGACACGCCACCAGCGACGTGCCGCCGTAGCTCACGAACGGCATCGTCACGCCCGTCAGCGGAATCAGCTTAATCACTCCGCCGATGATGATGAACGTCTGCAAGCCAAGCATGGCGGTGCAGCCCATTGCCAGCAGCCCGTGGAAGCGGGTGCGCGCCGCCATTGCGATGGATGTGCCGCGCCAGATGATGGCAACATACATCAGCAGCACGCACGAGCCGAACAGCATCCCGAACTGCTCGCAGATGACGGAGAAGATGAAGTCCGTGTGGTAAACGGGAATCGTCGTCGGGCTGCCCAGTCCCAAGCCGACGCCTAACACGCCGCCGCTGGCAATTGCCATCAGGCTTTGAATGAGCTGATAGCCCGCGTTGTCGTAGTCGCTCCACGGGTCGAGCCAAATCGCGACGCGCTTTTTGACGTGCGCAAACTTCTGATAGCCCAGCAGCGCCGCGCCGACGCCGCCGCCGATGCCGCACAGCATCAGCACCGGATTCCCGGACGAAGCGAAATAGAGCATCAGCGCCACGCCGTAGTATAGCAGCGCCGTGCCGAGGTCGGCTTGCAGCATCAGCACGCCAAGACATGCCACAGAGAAGCCAAGCCAAGGAATCAGCCGCCGATCCGCCATGAATCGGCTGATGACGATGATGAGCGTCAGCTTGACGATTTCGCTGGGCTGAACGGAGATGCCGCCGACATAGAACCAGTTTTTCGCGCCGTACGTCTCCTTGCCGATGAACAACGGGAGGACGAGCAGCACGAGCGAGAGCAGCATCATCGGCCATACGAGCAGCCGGAAGCTGCGCCCGACGCGGATGAGGTAGATGCACACGACCATCGCCGCCAGTCCGACGAAATAGTAGATGGACTGGTGGTAGGCATACGTTGGGTTGGTGTCGTAGAGGACGAGCAGCCCCAGTGCGCACAGGAAGTTGGTCAGCGACAGCAGCAGCTTATCCACCGGGAAGAGCCGCGGCAGGAAGCCAGTTGTGAACGCGCCCGCCAGCGGTACGGCGACGGCGAGTGCGAGCGCCTGCCATTGGAAATCGCGCAGGAAGAGAAGGCAGAATGCGCTGATGTAGAAAATCGAGACCGCCCGCGACAAAGAGCGTCCGGGGTCCTTTTGCTTTTCACACCCGCGCCGGCGGTCACGCGCCAAGGAAATCACCTCGCAAAAATGAAATGGGCGCCTTCTGGCGCGAAAATCTGATTATCATAGAAAGGTATTGTGCGGAAAGCGTTTTGTAACCATAAAAATAAGCAACACGCCAATACAAGTATGGTAGTGTGCACTCGAAGGTTTCCAAAGGGCGATCGCAAACTTCGCTTGTTTTCATGCCCTTTGGTCGCGCCCGCAGGCGCGAAATCCCTCTGCAATAATAAATAGTTAGTGAGCTTTTTGCACTGCCAGAGTTGACTTTCCTATTGTAATGGTAAAAAGAGTAGCTTCCAGAGGGCTTTCCGATCGCCCTCTGGACTCCTTCGGCGGTCGCCTCCCATGTTACTTGAACTGTATTGGAAGGCTTTTTAGTTACTGGCAGGGACGCTTCGCTGCCTGCGCCTTTGTTGGCTGTTCTCTTTGAGTGAGCACCCGAAAAACAGTTGGGGCGTTGCCCCAAACCCCACCAGAGGCGCCGCCTCTGGACTCCGCAAGGGGCATTGCCCCTTGACCTTTTTTTGCCGCCTGGCTTGAGCGCGATTTCCATCAATCGGGGTATTGAGGATTTTCCTGCTCATCATCCCCATCCTCGCGCCGTTCGGCATAGGCGCGCACATCCTCCACATCCAGTCCCGCAAACACGCGCAGCCGCAATCTCGCCTGTCCGACCTCCAGAATGCTGTTATGCTGCAGCGGATGCGCCATCCCATCCCGCCGGCTCGCCACCGTCTCCCCATCGACAATGCAGCTGCACCCGCGCCACGGGATGATATACAGCCCATATCCGTTGCGGAACATCACATCCAGATGCCGGGGGGATACGCCGCGCGCAGGGACAACAATGTCGCAGCTCCGCACGCTGCCCAGCGTCCCGTCCGCCGGGACAGGCAGCAGCGTATCCTGCGGGAGTGCGGCGCAGTCGCTTTCGACCACAAATTCCCCGATGCTGCCCGCGTCCGGCAGGGAACGCCGCTTCTTCTCGCGGCTTCGGTGATCCTTCCACAGCCACCAGAACGCGCGCAGGACAATGAGTACCCCCAGCGCGGCGAACCAGTAGCGCATCATCAGAGAGAGAATCTCGTAAATTTGAGAGGGCATGGGTCGCTCCTTACAGCGTTTCGCGCAGCTTTTGCAGCAGCGGGCGCAAATCGCCGACTGTCTCCGGGTCGTACTGCACGGCAATCGTCAGGTTTTCCGGGCGGAAAACGGTCTGCGCCGCGTCCAGCAGCTCTTCGGCGGTCAGCTCGTTGTACTGCGCGGCGGCAGCATCCAAATCCGCCTGTGCCGTGTCGCCGCTCATCCACGCCCAGCCGAGACGGTCGTTCAGCGCGGCGGTGTCGTCAGTCAGCATGGCGTTGTTGGTGGTGAACTGCGTCCGCAGCTGATTCAATCGCGCGGGGCGGACGTACATCGTCAAGCGGTGCAGGTACGCGAAAACCTTGTTCAGCGTGTCTTTCAGCCATTCCGACCGCACGTCATAGCGGATGACAAGGCGGCTGAATTGCCCGACGCGGCTGATTTGCGACTCGATTTCCGCAACGAGCGCCTGCTCCTCGCGCAAAGCCTGAAAGAGCATACTGTCGTCGTTCCCGGCGGTGATGGTGCTGAGAACCTCCGCCGCGACGGGGTAGACCTGTTCGCTGTCCACGTCGAACGCCAGCTGAACGCTCGCAAAATCGCTTTCAACCTCTTCCAGCAAGTCACTCTGCTCGTCGCGCATACAGAAGCCGATGGGCAGTGACTGCGTGAATGGCGGCTGGGCGGTCGTGTTGCGCAGCTCGCTCAGCGCTTCGATGGCGGCGAGCTCCATGCCGTCGGAGAAATTGCCCGTCATGACCAGACAGGCGTTCTGCGGCTGGAAAATCATCTTCTGCCAAAGCTGAATGTCCGCTTCGGTCAACGCCATCAGGCTCTCCGGCGTGCCCAGCGGGGGGAACGCGCCGTTTTCTGTCCGGCGGAAATCGCACGCCGCGCGGTCGAACAGATCGCCATCGCCGTCCGCCTCCAATTGGCGCAGGACGACTTGCTTCTCGGCGGCAATCTGCTCCGGCGTCCACGCTACATTCGCGAAAAAGCGCAGGAAGTATTCCAGCGCCGCGTCAAAGAAGCGCGGCAGGCACTTCAGGCGGAACACCAGCCCTTCGGCATACGTCGCGGCATCGAGGTTCGTGCCGAAGCGGTTCAGTTCGCGCAGCAATCCTTCGCGGTTCAGTCCGCCCAGCCCGCGGAAGCACAGGTGTTCCAGCAGATTGCTGATGCCCTGTGTTTCTTCCGTTTCGTACAGCGGTCCGCCCTTCAAATACAGCCCGAATTCCAGACCGTGCAGGTGGCGCTGTGGCCAGCACAAAAGCGTCATGCCGTTTTGCAGGACATGCTCATGAATCGCGGACATGGGTTCGTCAGCTCCTTTGGCATAAAAGTTGTTTCATCTATTATACCGTATTGCGCGCGGGTTTGCAAGGGGAACGGGGGCGTCTCACGCGCAAGGGGGAGGTTTTCGCGGGCGAAAAAAGTGAACAATCTGAAAATTGTTAGCACTCTTTTGCGTTGAGTGCTAATTTTCGCTTGCATTTCGATGGAAATCGTGCTACAATACATCCAGCGGTCAGAAAGACTGCAACAATTATTACCGCTTATTTTCCGAGGAGGAATGATGTATGGCGATTGAAATGGAAAAGGGCTCTGTGTCGATTGACGCCCAAAATATTATGCCGGTCATTAAGCGTTGGCTGTATTCCGATAAGGACATTTTCCTGCGCGAGGTGGTCAGCAACGGCTGCGACGCCATCACGAAGTATCGCATGACGAATCCGGATGACGAGAGCGAAATGTCTGTCATGGTCACGGTGGACAAGGAGAACAAGACCCTGACCATCAGCGACACCGGCATCGGCATGACCGAGGACGAGGTGAAGCGCTATATCAATCAGGTCGCATTCTCCGGCGCGTCCGAGTTTATGAAGAAGTTCGAGGGCGACGAAAAGAAAGGCGACATTATCGGCCACTTCGGGCTGGGCTTTTACAGCGTGTTCATGGTGTCTGAGAACGTCGAAATCGAAACGCTGTCCTGTCAGGAGGGCGCGGAGCCGGTGCATTGGGAATCCAAGGACGGCATGGACTTCGCCATTAGCGAAGGTCACCGCACCGCGCACGGCACGTCGATTATCCTCCATATCTCCGATGAAGAGAAGGAGTTCCTCGAACTCTACCGCGTCCGCGAAGTGCTGACCCGCTACTGCGGCTACATGGCGTATCCGATTTACCTGATGGACGCAAACGCCAAGCCGGTGGAGCGCGAGGAGGAAATCCCCGGCGAAACCAACGAGGACGGCACGCCCAAGAAGCGCAAGGTCGTCGATGAACCCAAGCCGAGCCTGATTAACGACACCAAACCGCTGTGGCTGAAAAAGCCGAGCGAGTGCGAGGACAAGGAGTACATCGACTTCTATCACAAGATGTTCGGCTGGGAAGATCCACTGTTCTGGGTGCATCTGAACGTCGATTACCCCTTCAACCTCAAGGGCATCCTGTATTTCCCGAAGCTCCGCAACGATTTCGGCAAGTACGAAGGTCAGGTGAAGCTGTTCGCGGGTCAGGTGTTCGTGGCGGACAACGTGAAGGAAGTTATTCCGGAATTCCTGACGCTTTTGAAGGGCGTTATCGACTGCCCTGACCTGCCGCTGAACGTCAGCCGTTCTTTCCTGCAGAATGACGGCACGGTCAAGAAGCTGTCTGCGCACATCACCAAGAAGGTGGCGGATAAGCTCTGCGGGCTGTTCAACACCGAGCGCGAGACGTATCAGAAATACTGGGACGACATTGCGCCCTTCGTCAAGTTTGGCGCGATGCGTGATCAGAAGTTCTACGAGCAGGTCAAGAAGGCGATTCTCTACAAGACCACCGATGGCCGCTATCTGACGCTGGAAGAGTACAAGACCGGCAACGCCGACAAGGCGGACAAGAAGGTCTACTACACCAACGACCCGAAGCGTCAGGCGGCGAGCGTCGCGCTGTACACCAACCGCGGCATTGATGTTGTGGTGATGGATCACATCATCGACGGCAACTTCCAGTCCTTCATGGAATATTCCGGCGGCGAGGAAGGCTTGACCTTCGCGCGTGTGGACGCGGACGTGTCCGGTCTGCTGGAAGATTCCGAAGAGGGCAAGGAGCTGAATCAGGAGACGATTCAGGCGATGTTCCGCAAGGCGCTGGGCAAGGATGACCTGCCCGTGAACCTGCAGAGCCTGTCCGACGCGGAGCTGCCTGCGATGGTCACCGAGGACGAGCAGATTCGCCGCATGAAGGAAATGAGCCGCCTGTATGGTCAGTCCTTCGACATGCCCGACCGCTTCACGCTCGTGCTGAACCGCCGCAACAAGGCGATTCAGGAACTGGCGGCACGCGATCCGGAGAACGAGACGACGCAGCTGCTTTGCCAGCAGATTTACGATTTGGCGCGTATGAGCGCCCAGCCGCTGGAAGCGGACGAGATTACGGCGTTCCTGAAGCGGAGCCAGAAGCTCGTCGCCATGGCGGTGGAGAAGGAATAAGCGAAACCAATCCACAATTCAATAGAAAGCGCCCGACGCGGGGGAAAACCTGCGCCGGGCGCTTTTTGATGCACTTTGATGCACTTTGTATATTCCGCCCGAAACTGGAGCAAAAGTCTGTGCTGAAATTTACAAAAAAAAGGACTGGATTTTCCATTGTTTCTTTTTGACTGTGACGGTATAATGAAATCAATAAGGCGATTGCCTTACGTCGGTTGGCAATGCGATGCGCATTGCGGGAATTAAGGAAAGGGGAAAACAAAATGAGAAAGTTCTCAAGGGCACTGTCTTTCGTGATGACGCTGGCAATGCTGCTCAGCGGGATCGCGGCTGCGGAACAGCAGTACTTTAACAACGGTGGAGGCGGGGAATTCGTTGATCCGCATACCTTCACCAAGCCCTATGCCGTGAATGAAGTCATCGTTCCGGCGGATGAGGCGACAGGGCAGGTTGCGCTGGAAGCGCATGTGAAGAACATCATCGAGGTCGATGGACTGAAGTTCAAGGATTTGAACGGCAACGGCACGCTGGACGTGTACGAAGACTGGCGGCAGCCTGTGGACGCGCGCGTGGACGATCTGCTCAGCCAGATGACGCTGGATGAGGAAATCGGTCTGCTGTGGCACGCCTCTACCGGCGGTACGTTCACCAGCATGTATCCCTACACGGAGGAATGGCTCTATTCCAACGAACCTACGTATACCGCCGCGGATGGCAGCTGCTACGTTCCGATGTATCACTCCATCATCAGCGATAACGTGACGACGTACCTGCACAACGTCAATGGTACGCCGGAAACGCTGATTTATGAAAACAATGCGTTCCAGGAAATCGCGGAAACGGCGCGTCTGGGCATTCCCGTTGTGCTGTCCTGCGACCGCAGCTACAACACATGGGCTGGCATGGTCAACATGCCGAACTACGCGGTTGGCATTGCGCATGACCCGGAACTGCTGTACAACCTTGTTGCACAGTACGCGAAGGAAGAGCGCGCCATCGGCTTCCATGTGCCGTTCCATTCCTATGGCGTGGAAATCGGCTCGTGGTACGGCGACGATGTGAACTACATCGCCAAGATGGTCGGCATCGAAACCAAGGCGTATGAAGAAAACGGCGTGAATGCCTGCACGAAGCACTTTGTGGCGCGCGGCGGCCGCTCCAACTACTTCAATGCGAAGTCTCCCGCGAATCTGGTGGATTCGTGGCTGGTTGGCTGGAAGAGCGCTGTCATCGACAACGGCTCCGGCTGGATCATGCTGAACAACGGCAAGTTCCTCAATGACTGCAATGTCTGCTACGACTCCGAGTCCATGGCGGTGCTGCGCCAGCAGCTGGGCTATGATGGCTGTGTCGTGACCGACTGGCCGATGTGGATGCAGGTTCCTTCTGCTTCCGGCACGACGCCTGAAGGACTTGACCTGAGCACTGCTTCTGTCGGCGAACTGTATGCGACCATCTTCAACGCGGACGTTGATCAGGTTGGCTGCTTCTTCATGGTGGAAGACGATGTGCCTGTGGACTACGACGCGGTAATCGCCCGTTATCCCGGCATGATGCAGCCCATGTGGCCCAACGCTGTGAAGGAACAGCTGGAACTGGGCAACCTGACGCAGGAAACGATTGATAAGCACGCCAAGCGTGTGCTGCGCAACAAGTTTGAACTGGGTCTGTTTGAAGATCCCTACGGCAATCTTGAAGACGCGCTGGAACTGTGCGCTTCTGACGAATACAAGGCGCAGGCGTTCGACATGACGACGATTGAAGACGTTTATCGTGCGCGCACTGCCGAAATGAACGCCATGGAAATCCAGCTCCAGACCGAATCCACCGTCCTGCTGAAGAATGATAACATTCTGCCGCTGAAGGCGGAGCAGAATGTGTATGTTGCGGGGACAAGCAAGGACACGGTTGCCATGGATAAGGAAGCCATTGCCGCGTATGCGACGGTGGTGGACAACATGGAAGACGCAGACGTGATTATTGCCCATGTGACCGCGATGGACGACGCGACGGAACTGCTGTTTGAGGATGCTGCGGATGCTGAAAAGCCCGTTGTCCTCTGCTACGACGGCGGCGTTTCCAACGAGCCTGATGCCTATGCGGTGAACAGCAGCGCGGCGGTGCTGTTCCTGACCTATGACTGCACACCTGACCACGGTTCTTCTATGGGCAACTTCTATCACAAGACGCTGCCGTCCGTGCTGGCGGATATGCTCTACGGTGTGAAGGCCCCCAGCGGCAAGACCGTGTTCGAGATGGCATGGACGAGCGAAGATGCTGAACTGGATTGGGGCGAGCTGCAGTTTGACACTGGCGTGGATACCAAGACTCGCCTGTACATGGCAGCCGTGGTTCGCAATAACCCGACTGCTGACCTGCCCACGAATCTCGGCGACGTGATGTATCCTGCGCACTTCGGTATGTGCTACGACCAGCCTGCTGACATTACCTGCAACACGCTGATTGCGCCGCAGGGTGTCCGTGAAGTCAGCGAAGAGACGTCTTCCGGCACCAGAATGGCGACAAAGGTTCTCAACCTGGCCAAGGCGGGCGAGACCTTTGAAATCAACTTCATCGCAGAAAACAACGGCGCTGACGGCTATATCAATGTCGAAGTGCTGGTGGACGGCGAACTGGCCGCGACGAAGATGATCGCTGTGTCTGCTGGCAGCTTCCGCGTTGTGACCATCCCGCTGACCCTCGATGCCGGCGAGCATGTGATCACCGTGGGCGGCATGACGGCGAACCTGACGGTTGAGTAATACGATGCACTGTGGGAGGGGAGATTCCGGAAGGAGTTTCTCCTCCCTTCCTTTGTGCAAACGCAGAAAAAAACGGTGCTTCCCATCACACGCGGGAAGCACCGTTTTGCATTATTCGCCTGTTTTCCGAACTGCACCTTTCCCCGGAAAATGCTCCTTCGTGAGCTTCACGACCATCCCAGACAGCAGCAGCAGCGCAATCAGGTTCGGGATGCTCATCAGCCCGTTGAATGTGTCCGCAATGTCCCAGAGCAGTCCCAAATCAAGCGTTGCGCCGAGAATCGACACGAACGAGTAAATCACGAGGAACGGGCGGACGACCTTGTTGCTCCTAAACAGAAACTGCACGAAGCGTGAGCCGTACAGCCCCCAGCCGATAATCGTCGAGAACGCGAAGCAGCACAGCGCTACCGCCGTGAAAATCGACGACCAGCTGCCGTATGTCGTCGTGAAGCCGGAAATCGTCAGCTCCGCGCCCGCTGCCACGCCGTAGGTCACCGGCGTGCCGCTGCACAGGATGACAAGCGCCGTCAGCGTGCAGATGATAATCGTGTCCGCAAACACCTCGAAGATGCCGAACATGCCCTGCGTGACGGGCTTCTGCGTATCGGCGCAGGCGTGGGCAATCGAACCCGTGCCCAGACCCGCCTCGTTGGAGAAGATGCCGCGCGAAACGCCCTTCTGCATACTTACGAACAGGCTGCCGATGATGCCGCCCGTGAACGCCGCCGGGTTGAACGCGCCCTCGAAGATGGACTGAAGCACGCCCGGCAGCCGTTCAAGATTCAGCAGCACCACGCCGATGCCCAGCACGACGTAGAACAGCGCCATGAACGGCACCAGCTTTTCGCTCACGCTGCCGATGCGTTTGATGCCGCCGAGCAGCACCATGGCCACCAGCATCGCGCAGAAAATGCCGATGATGAGGTTGAGCGTCGGCACGAAAGCGTCGCTGACGAGGTGGAATTGCGTCAGCGCCGTGTTAATCGCCGTCGTGATGGTGTTGACCTGCGTCGCGTTGCCTGTGCCGAAGACGGTCAGCGTGCCGAACAGTGCGTAGAGGATGGCGAGCCACTGCCAGCGCTTGCCCAGCCCGTTTTTGATGTAGTACATCGGCCCGCCGATCCATTCGCCAGTGGCGCTGCGTTCGCGGTAGTGGACGGCGAGGGTGACTTCGGCGTATTTCGTGCACATGCCCAGCAGCGCTGAGCACCACATCCAGAACACCGCGCCCGGCCCGCCGATGGCAATTGCGCCCGCGACGCCTGCGATATTGCCCGTGCCGACCGTGCCCGCCAGCGCGGTGCAGACGGCTTGGAACGGGGTCATCGCGCCGTCCGCGGCTTCCTTCTTGTGGAACATGCGCCCGATGGTGGTTTTGAGCGCGAAGGGGAATTTGCGGATTTGCAAAAAGCCCGTGCGGACGCTGAGCAGCAGCCCAACGCCGATAATGCAGGCCATCGCCGGCACGCCCCAGACGAAATCGTTGACGACCTTGTTGATGGCGGCAATCGTATCAAAGAACATGGGTGAATCAATCCTTTCGGGAGCAGAGAATACTTTATTCTATCAGATTGCCGGACGAGGCGCAAGGGCGAGGGAGGGCGGAATGTGCGGAAAAACGGCAAAAATGCAGGGAAAAATGGCGAAAACCGTTCGTTCATCTACATGCCTGCCGAAAACGCCTTTTTCCACAAAGAAAAGAACCCTCCGCCGAAACGGAAGGTTCTTGCAAGATGCCAGAATTACGCGTTCTTCTGCGCTTCTTCGACAGCGACAGCCACCGCGACGGTCGCGCCGACCATCGGGTTGTTGCCCATGCCGATCAGACCCATCATCTCAACGTGCGCGGGCACGGAGGAGGAGCCAGCAAACTGCGCGTCAGAGTGCATACGACCCATGGTGTCGGTCATGCCGTAGGAGGCAGGGCCAGCCGCCATGTTGTCGGGGTGCAGGGTACGACCCGTGCCGCCGCCGGACGCAACGGAGAAGTACTTCTTGCCGGCTTCGATCATTTCCTTCTTGTAGGTGCCGGCAACGGGGTGCTGGAAGCGGGTGGGGTTGGTGGAGTTGCCCGTGATGGACACGCCAACGCCCTCGTGCCACATGATGGCAACGCCTTCGCGGACGTCATCAGCGCCGTAGCACTTGACCTTGGAGCGTTCGCCGTTGGAATAGGCGACTTCCTTGACGACCGTCAGCGCATGGTCTTCCTTCACGTCAGCAGACAGGTAGTCATACTTGGTCTGCACATAGGTGAAGCCGTTGATGCGGCTGATGATCATGGCAGCGTCCTTGCCCAGACCGTTCAGGATGACGCGCAGGGGGTTCTTGCGAACCTTGTTGGCATTGCGGGCAATGCCGATAGCGCCTTCCGCGGCAGCAAAGGATTCGTGGCCAGCGAGGAACGCGAAGCACTCGGTCTTCTCGTCCAGCAGCATCGCGCCCAGATTGCCGTGGCCCAGACCAACCTGACGCTGGTCAGCGACGGAACCGGGGATGCAGAACGCCTGCAGACCTTCGCCGATGCAGGTGGCTGCTTCCGCAGCGGTCTTAACGCCCTTCTTCAGCGCGATGGCAGCGCCCAGCTCGTAAGCCCACTTCGCGTTCTCGAAGCAGATAGGCTGAATGCCTTCGACAATCTTATAAGCGTCAACGCCCTTGCTGTTGTTGTAAGCCTTCAGCTCATCAAAATCCTTGAAGCCGTACTTTTCCAGAACAGGCTGGAGCTGAGGCATGCGTCCTTCGTAGTTTTCAAACAGAGCCATTTCAGCATACCTCCTATATTACTGCTTGCGCGGGTCGATCCAAGCGACGGCGCCGTCTTCCGCCTTGAAGCGGCCATAGGTGCCCACGTTCTTCTCGTAGGCTTCGTTCGGGCTCATGCCCTTCTTGATGGCGTCCATCATCTTGCCGAGCGACAGGAACTGGTAGCCGCAGACCTGATTGTCCTTGTCCAGCGCCAGCTTCAGCACATAGCCCTCAGCCATTTCCAGATAACGCACACCCTTGAGCTTGGTGCCGTACATGGTGCCGACCTGAGAGCGCAGACCCTTGCCCAAGTCCTCCAGACCAGCGCCGACGCGCAGGCCGTCATCGAGAAATTTGTTGACCGGCGCAACGCCGGAGGCCAGATTCATGTTTGATTCCGGCGAATGCGCGATGAATACGCCGTTTTTCTTCATCAGCGCCTGCTCATCCTCGTTCGAGTGGACGCAGTGCGCCATGATGCACGGATATCCGCCGCCGAAGAGGCCAAACTGCTCATACGCGTCGCCGTAATGCTTCGAGCGGGGACACAGCTCCCGGATCCACGCGATCTCGGAGTAGTTTTCCGACAGATGGCTCTGCACGGGTACGCCGTATTTTGCCTGCAGCCGCGCAAGGCCGTACATCAGATCGTCTGTGCAGGAGGGGATAAAGCGCGGCGTCAGAATAGGCTTCACGGTCCGGTATGCTTCCTTAGTCTCGCAGAGCCACCGTTCCGTGTCCCGCAGGGCCTGATTGGTCGAGATCTCGCGCAGATAGACCGGCGAGTTGCGGTTCATGTTGACCTTGCCGACATAGCACGACAGGCCCGCACGGTCCAGCTTCTGCATGAGAAGCTCTGTGGCGGGCACGTGGATGGTGGCGAAAATGGCTGCGCGCGTGGTCGTGCTGTGCAGCAGGTGGTTCACGAAGCTGCCGTAGGCCCGGTCCGCGTACTCCAATTCCTTATATTTGGATTCCTCCGGGAAGGTATAGGTATTCAGCCATTCCAGCAGTTCCATATCCATACCGAGACCGCGGAAGGCAAACTGCGGCGCATGGACATGCAGATCGGTCATACCCGGCAGGATCAGCTGCTCGCCATAATCCAGCACCGGCAGCTGCGCGTATCGCTCCGGCAGCGTCCGGAAGACGCCCGCGACGCGGCCGTCTTCGACGACAATATAACTGGGCTCCATGCAGACCAGCTCGTCCATGCTGCGGCTGAAGCAGAGATTTCCCTTTACAACAAATGTCCTCACGATTTTGTGCTCCTTTGCGAAAAGCGCCTTCTATGCGGCAGATCAGGCGCGGGCCCGCGGCCCTACTGAAATATCATATCATAATAGCCCGCAGAATTTCCACTTATGTTCTTGGGCGTTCTTCACGAAATCGAACCGCCGGAATCGGGCAATTATAACAAAGCGCCGAAAAAGCTAAATATTTTTTAGCTATTCCTGAAACTTTTTGTGTGTTTCTGCCCATAAACCCGAAAAAACTGATTGCTTTTTTGCATAGAATCAATTAAAATACAGCTATCCGGATTTGCTGTGCATATTCCGTACAGCAGGATTGCGGCGTTCACCGCAAAAATTTTTAGGAGGAACGAATACATGAAAAAGATCATCGCTCTGCTTCTCGCCGTGGTCATGGTCTTCGCTCTGGTTGCCTGCGCTTCCACTGCCAAGACGGAAGAAAAGACCGACGCACCCGCCCCGGCTGAGACCACCAACGAAGAGACCACCGCTCCCGCGGAAGAAACCGACGCTCCGGCTGAGGAAGAAACCGCTGAGCCCGCTGGCGACGCTGTCGGCACCGACATCAAGATCGGCGTCGTTCTGATCGGCGACGAAAACGAAGGCTACACCTACTCCCACATTCTCGGCATCCAGGAGGCCACCAAGGCTCTGGGCATCAGCGAGAACAACATCGTCTGGAAATACTCCATCGGCGAAGACGAGAGCTGCTATGACGCCTGCGTTGACTGTGTCGACCAGGGCTGCCAGATCGTCATCACCAACTCCTACGGCCATCAGTCCTTCTGCCTTCTGGCAGCTGAGGAATATCCCGATGTGCAGTTCGTCGCGATGACCGGCGATACCGCCAGAGCCAACGGCCTGGCCAACTTCCACAACGCCTTCACCGGCATCTATCAGGCCCGCTACGTCGGCGGCGTTGTCGCCGGCATGAAGCTGCAGCAGCTCATCGACGAAGGCAAGGTCGAAGACAAGAACAAGACTGCTGACGGCAAGATCAAGATCGGCTATGTCGGCGCTTATCCGTACGCAGAGGTCGTTTCCGGCTACACCGCGTTCTTCCTTGGCCTGCAGAGCATCGTTCCCGATGTCGCCATGCAGGTGCAGTACACCAACTCCTGGTTCAACATCACCGCTGAGAACGAGGCTGCCAAGGCTCTGATCGCCGACGGCTGCATCATCGTCAGCCAGCACGCTGACTCCACCGGCGCTCCGGCCGCCTGCCAGGAAGCCCTCGACGCCGGCACGACCGTCTACTGCGTCGGCTACAACGTCGATATGCTCGCAGTCGCTCCGACCGCTGCGCTGACCTCCCCGACCAACGTTTGGGAAGTCTTCTATGAGTACGCATTCCGCGCTGTTATGAACGGCGAGTCCTTCGATCAGAACTGGTGTCAGGGCTATGAGGCCGACGCCGTTACCCTCACTCCGCTCGGCGAGTCCTGCGCTCCCGGCACCCAGGAGAAGGTTGACGAGACCATCGCGGCTATCAAGGACGGCAGCCTGCATGTCTTTGATACCAGCAAGTTCACCGTCAACGGTGAGACTGTTACCACCGCTCCCATCGACCTGACTTTCTATGATTACTCCACCGGCACCCCGGTTGCTGTGTACCAGGGCGATACCGAGGAAGCCATCACCGATGGTTACTTCTCTGAATCCACCCTGCGCAGCGCTCCGTATTTCTCCCTGCGCATTGACGGCATTACCGAGGATGCAGACCCGGTTGCCTGATCCCACAAACTGAACTGACATGGAGGGAAGCTCTGCCTGTTACTGAACAGAGCTTCCCTCTATTGGTGTTTACGGCACCGCATGATGGATTTTTACAGAGAGGAGCATTCCCATGCCGCAGACTGAGTACGCCATCCAGCTGGAACATGTAACCAAAACTTTTGGCCCGGTCATTGCAAACCATGATGTTACCATGAATATCCGCCGCGGGGAGATTTTGTCCCTGCTGGGCGAGAACGGCTCCGGCAAAACAACCCTGATGAATATGATCGCCGGTATCTATTACCCGGACGGCGGGCAGATCATCGTCAACGGCCAGCCGGCAGATATCCGTTCCCCGCGCGATGCCCTTGCCCTTGGCATTGGCATGATTCACCAGCACTTCAAACTGGTGGATGTGTTTACCGCCGTGGAAAACATTGCCCTGAGCATGGACAAAGGCGAAAAATTTGACCTGCGCCGCGTGCGGGACAAAGCCCGTGCGATTTGCGAAAAATACCAGTTTGCGCTGGATCTGGACCAGAAAGTGTACGAGATGAGCGTGAGCCAGAAGCAGACGCTGGAAATCGTAAAGGTGCTGTTCCGCGGTGCAGATATCCTGATCCTGGACGAACCCACCGCCGTGCTGACGCCCCAGGAGATCGACGAGCTGATGGCCATTATGAAGAACCTGACGGCGGAGGGGAAATCCATCCTCTTCATCTCCCACAAGCTCAACGAGATCATGGAGGTCTCCGACCGCGTGAGCGTTCTGCGCAAGGGCAAGTACATCGGCACGGTCAACACGAGCGAGACCACGAAGCAGGAGCTTTCCAACATGATGGTCGGCCGCCCCGTGCAGCTCGAGGTCACGAAGGACGAGGCCAAGCCCGCGGGCGAGGTCTTGAAGGTCGACCACCTCTGCGTCCACTCCCACGTGCAGAAGCGCAACGCCGTGAACGACGTTTCCTTCACCGTTCGCGCGGGAGAGATCGTCTGCATCGCCGGT
>OMAG01000116.1_pt1 | contig 38846 bp, 43 predicted proteins | sample 1673781 | NCBI WGS metagenome assembly OMAG01 (sample SAMEA103958127, study PRJEB25191) | human gut metagenome | biome: human-associated habitat [ENVO:00009003]; feature: intestine environment [ENVO:2100002]; material: feces | place: Germany | collected 2013/2015 | reverse complement strand
GTTTATTTTATCTAAGTTATCTTTTATATCTTTTCTTTCTCTTATAGCTTTATTAAATTCTAAACGATTTGTTTCCAGTCTTTTCAATTGCTGGTTCAAAACATTTATTTTTGAACCTAAATCTAACGGGGCAATCAAAATAGGCGTATAAATATTTTCTAATCTCTGGTTAATGTATTCATTGTATTTGCATATTGTCTTATTACACTCTTGAATCGCTAAAACTATATCTGCAATAATTTCGTTATCAAGAGTTTTATAAAGCTCAGTATTAAAAGATATTTCTTCTAACTTAGTTCTTTGTAATCTCTCCTCAAAATTTTTAATATCTTCATTTAATACATGATTTATACATGTAATTAGATATTCTCTGTATTCATCAGATACAGATTGATAACAGCACGGACATATATTCTTTTTTTCTACAGCGAAAACCTCATTTGTTCGCTCTACTATCCTTTGCTTACCTTCTAAAATTGTTTCATGTATTTTTTGTTCAAGCTCTGAAAATTCTATTTTTTTAACTTCTTCGCTCAGCAATGTTACGATACTATGATCTATATCACTCGGAATAACAACGGGTTCAATTTTGTCCCTATACTCTGTTTCAATATTTCCGGATTTCTTATATAATTCTAAAGTTTCGTAAAAACTTTTTCTTAAATCCGCTTCTGAATCAGAAACTTTTAATGGACTTAGCTTATTCACCATAACATCAAAAACAACTTTAGACTTATTTGCATTACCTTTGATTTCAGAATCTCTTTTCGCCCAACCCTGTTCAGATTTCAATGTTTTAAGAAACTTTTCTTTGATATTTAAAGGCGAAGATATTTCATTTTCATCTGATAATTTGTCATCTTCTTTTTTCACTTTATCGTAATTAGCCTTAACTTTATTTAATTTTTCTTTATGGTTATCAATTTCCTTTTCAACATCATTTTGCTCACCTAACATAATAATTGTCGATAAACCATCGTCGCTGATAGATATATTTCTATTTATGAAATCCTCATTGAACACAAAAATATTATTTTTTAGAATTTCATCCAATGATATTTCATTGCCCTCAAAATCGACTAAAGATACTTTGTTTATATTATCATTTTGGGAATGTATAAAATCGATTGCCTCTCCCAAAGTACTTTTGCCTGATCCGTTTTTGCCATATATTATAGAAATTCTGTTTTCAGGTTTTTCATACAGTAATATTTCTGTATCTTCTGTAAAACACTTTCCGTTTATAATAGCTTTATTTATTTTCTCAAACATAGAAACTTCTCCCCAAATATTTTTACATACCTATTATCTTAAGAATAATCGGTACAAGAATTCCAAGTATATCCGTATTGTTAATCAACATATCTTTAAATTTTTGTAATTTACTTTTTTCTAACACTTTTTCGTTAACTAATAATTCAATTAATTCCTGCAATAACTTTGCATCATTATACGACATTTGATTATAATAACTTTCAAAATTATTGATACGTATTGAATTATCTATAATAGTACAATTATTGTATGTGTTCATATTACTGTGAGCAGAATTAAACTCTAGTTCAGGCACTAAACTAAAAGAAAATACATATCTACATTTTTCAAATTTAAATGTATGAGAAGTAATAATATACCTTGAATGAGTACTTTTATCAATTAGTAAGGTATTATCTTTAAGTTGACTTAAACATTTAAAATTATCTCTATATTCTTTAAATATTAGGTCAATTATATCAATTGATATTCGTAATTTATTTGATTCCAAAATATTTTGGGTATTTGATAAGTAACCAATAGTAAAAGTATTGCCATTATTATCAAATTCAAGATTTAACTGCATAAAACACGCCCTGCAATCTAGTAATTTAATTAAATCCAAGAAATTCTTTGCTATTTTTAGAATTCGAGGCACTTTTAAAACAACAAATTATTTCTTCCATTTACTAAATTATACGCTTTTCACCAAAATATATCAATATTTTTGAAAATAAATTGTGCATAAATTTCACTAGAAGTATTTGTGCAATATAACCAAATTTATGTGTGTACTTTTGTGTACACACTACAAAATCATACAAAACACAAAGTTATACTAATAAGCTAAGATTATATATAAACATCATTATGCTTATAAACACAATGTAACGGATGCTTTTTTAATAATTCTTATATTACAATATTCTGAATTAATATTTTTATATGAGCAATGAACATACAGTTATTTACTTGTATTTAAAAACTGCTCATAGTTAAGATCAAACACAATTTCAATCTCATAACCCCGTGATACTTTCACTTCTCTTATGAGCTGACAAGCTATCATTTTCTTCTGTTCCGTTGTGGAGTTATCAAACTCATCAGCCCAAGTTCTGAATTGTGAGTAATAAAAATCAAGCTTACCCATCGCATTTTGCTGATTGGCAAGCTTGAACTTTATATCATTTAATTCAGTTTCTTTTTTATGGAGTAAATCGTTTGTGTTATCAATAGAAGCTGACAGTATATCGGGAGCGAATCGGCTCTCACCAAGTAAAGAGCGTCCTATTTCGGCAGATAATTCAACCACCTGTCTTTTAAGCTTTTCAATTTCTTTCTCAAGCTTTGTCTGCTTTCTCTTATACTCCGATATTTCGGATTTATAGCGTTTTCCAACGCTATATCTTTTGGTGTTGATTTGATTTTGGCGAGATAATCTCTCAGCGTTGCAAGCACGGCACCGTCAATTCTGTGTGCCACATAAGCCGACTGTCCGTCACAAGCACCTCTTTTCATCGCTTTATTGATACATATATACCTTTGTCTGCGAACTCTGTACTGACTGCCGTCTGCCCTGTCGTATCGGTCGATATAGCTTGTTGATACCATCTTCTGACCGCAGTGAGCACAGTATATATTTCCTGATAGCAATGTACTGCCTTTGGTAGTCCTTGCTATCTGTTGCTTTTCCTCATTCTTTGATGAGCGTTGTTTCAGTATAAACTGAGCTTGCTCAAAAATATTTTCATCAATGATATGAAGTCTTTCAATATACGGTGATTCAACACCGCCTGACACAAGATAACCGCAGTACAGCCTGTTCTTTAGAATACGATTAACCGTATTACATTGAAACTTGCTGTTATTATGGGTTTTGATTCCGTGACTGTTCAGATAGTCAGCCATGCGATATGAGCCGTAACCCTCTTTAACTGTCATCTCGAATATCTTCTTGACTATCTGAGCTTCATCATCGTCAACGACTATGTCCATAAGCTCTTTTCCCTTTTTGTTGATTTCACCGCTTTTTATAAGTTTGTAGCCGAATGGTGCAACACCTCCGGTAAATTTGCCGTCTAACGTCATCTGGTTAAGGCGAGTTTTAACACGAGCGGACGTTTTCTGACTCTCACCGTTGGCTTGCCAAAATCGTATGTAATTCATAAGCTTGTCCACATGATTATCCATACGCTGTTCGCCCTCATTAACGCTCCACACCTCTATGCCGTGTTTGATAAACCATTCGACGACAAACGGAGTTTCATCATCAATTCTGCCTATTCTGTCAAACATAAAGACAAGTAGCACATCGAATTCTTTCTTTTCTGCGGCGGCTTTCAAATCCTGAATAGCATCTCGGTCGCTTGCCGAAACCTTAAATCCCGACACGCCCTTTTCCTGAAATTCTTTCAGAATTGTCCAGCCATTGCACTCTGCGAATTCTCTGCACGAGGTTTTCTGCATTGGAATATCATCTTTATCAACCTGACCTTTAGTTGATACTCTGTACAAGCAATATACTCTTTTCATTTTATCACCCATTCATACGATTTTTGCAAACCAACAATACTACATAATTCCTATAATATCCAGCAAATCTGAAAAATAACTTAAAGAAATTCAGCATCCAATCTGAGCTTTCATTCTGTTCTCAAATGTATCCAAAAGATTTTCAAGAACATTTCTTTCAACATGGTTATTTCTGTTTTTAGAAAAGTAGATTGTGACCTTACAGTCATTTATAACAGATTCTATTTTGTGTTCAGAATCAATTTTATTTTCATTTATATAGTTTTCGTTCAAATTACCACCTGTTCCTTATTTTTTGTTTTTGTCGTTTATATGATCTTCCATCTGCTCATCAGCTTTTGCCGCTGCATTGCACAGGCACATAATGCATACGCCAATAAATACTCCTATAAGAAGTCCTATAATAAATCCCAATTAAAACACCTCTTTCATAAAGTTTATTTTTCACCGCCCGACAGCAGAAGATTTTTAATTTTTTGCTGTCGGGATAACATCAATCGTTTGTGATAACTCTAAATTTCAAATTATCCCTTTGTCGCTATTTATCCTCTATACCCTGCGACAAGGAACACATCAGACGGCTATTGCATTTATAGCCTCATTGGAATTTCACCACCGTGAGGATCTCCCACGGCCGCCCTCTTTGGTTACGACGGTTTTATCACGCTCGACTTTTGACTGGACGGAAGTATCATTATCCCCTCTGCCTGTCATCGCCGTCATTGAATTTGCCTTTCAATGTCTGAGTCCTGAAGATATATAAAATATGTTCGCTCATGTGGCTTGTCCATACCGAACAGCAGAAGGAATGTATCTGATGTGCTGATATTAAATTTTCAAAGAACAATGCCTGCTCTATTTTTGGCGAGTATAGAAAACAGGCAAAAGAGAAATAATCCCTTTCACCTGTTTCCTCACTTAAGTGCCAAAACACACCCCTATTTTATAAATTTTCTAAAATATTTTTTATTTTTCCCACTGCACGATATACCGATCTTTGAACGCATTGATATGTACATCCTTCTTCAAGTGCTATTTCTTCAAAAGTTTTTTCTTCAAAATAATACTTGTTCAGCCTGTGTTTCTGCACCTCGGGTAATTTGCTTATTGCAATATGCAAATTTTCTGTAACCTGAACATTTTCAAAGTATTCTTCTAACGACCATTCACTTGCATCTTTCTTTTTATGCAAAGTATGTTCATATATTTCGGAGTGTTCCAAATGTCTGTCGTACTCATTCATTTGGGAAACATCTTCAAGTTCAAATTTGTTAAAGCTTTCAAACACTTCCTGTGATATCTCTATCTTTTGAAATTTATTGTTTGAGTCAATAAAAGAAACATAGTATCTTTCATTTTCCTTATGTAATGTATATGGATTGTACTTATCTTTTCTTCTTTTCGGACGTCTGTCCATTAATTTTTCCTCCAATCAATCTGAATCTTTTATAATTCGGATTGATTGGAGCACTTCTGTTTCGAAAAATCATAATTGCCCTTTCTGCTTTCAACACAAAAAGGGCAAAAAATAATGCCGACAAAATATAGCATTAAAAGCTATAGCTTGTCGGCATATCATTAAATTATATCAATAATCTTCTGTAACTGAAAAAAACAACGATATACTTTATATGCAGTTATAAATCAATTCTTATTATTTTTTTAACTGGGGCTCTGGATACAACCAGATCATAACTTTTCTCAATAGGATAATCGTTATGCATTAACTCGTAATCATTATTTGTTTCAAAAGGAATACTTAATCTCATTTCGGAATTCGGTTTTAATGTAAAGTTGGAGCTTTCTGCGGTTTGCTTAAACTCCATATTCCATAATTCCATGCACGGAATCCATTCGTCATTTTCACTTTGTAATCCCCAGTTTCTAAAATATATATATCCGTCGGAATTACCTTCATTTTTTATACTGACATCTAATTCAATAATTTTACTCTCTTCTGTGAGTTCATATGCACTTGGCTCGGTATTTCCTTTGTATTTTTTAGCAAACTCTCCAAATGTTGTAAGTTTACCGGAATGAACAGTTATTGAATATCCCTTGGTGTTTTCATCTACAATATTAATAAAGCATCCTTCTAGTTTAACCTCTTCATTCTTTTCATAACATTCTATTTGCTGCTGAATTGCAGTGGTATTTACAAAATATATTCTAATAACAATTAAACCTATCAAAACAAATGATAGTACCAGGAATGCTATTTTTTTCAATAATTTATTCATTATTATCATCCTTATCCTTAATTTTAACTACCTTTCCTTCGGATAAATAAATAATTTTATCAGATAATTCTGTTATTATACTTTCATCATGACACGACACTACTACTAAAGCGCCTCTGTCACACTCACGCTGAATTAAATTCTTGACAAGTTCTACTCCATTATCGTCCAAGGCATTTGTCGGCTCATCAAGTAAAATTATCTCGGGTTTTTCCATTATTGCCGCTGCAATTCCAAGTCGTTGTTTCATACCCAATGAATATGACCTATATTTTTTTGATAAATTCGGGTCAAGACCCACATCAGACAGTGATTTTTTTATATCGTTATCATTAATTTTATTCTTAATAGACGCTAAAGTTTTTAAATTCTTAAATCCTGTCATTCCGTCTAAAAATGACGGAGTTTCAATAAGAATACCTATACTTTTAGGAAAGCAAACATCTTTCCACAACTCCTTACCGTCAATAATTATCCTGCCCTTGTCAGGCTTTATCAACCCTGCTATCAGTCGCATAAGCATAGTTTTACCGGAACCGTTTATTCCCTTAAAGCCCCAAATCTTACCGGATTCCAATTGGAGTGAAACATTGTCTATTACACATCGTTTGCAAATAGTTTTACTCACACCATCTATTTCAATCAGCATTTTAATCCTCCTTATTCAATATATCCATTCTGTTAACCCTGATTAAGCCTATCACGAATATTGTTACGCATAAACTAAAGCATATAATAAATCCCAAATTCAGACTTATAGGTCTATCCATTATTATATTTTCCGTACGCAGTGGCATTGCTAAGTTGCCAATAAGCAGAGGCGAGGAAAAAAATACAGAAAATAGAAGCATTGTCGATATTATCAAAAAGCTCATCAACGGTCTTATAAAAAAAGATAAAAGCATTTGTAGCATACAGAGCACATACACCGTAAAAATATGAAGCAACAAAGGAAGAACTATATTCCATGGCATCGGTACAAGTTCACGAAAATTAAGCATAAGCAGGCGAACCAAAAACTCGTTTATATTAAGATTGAATTCAGCTCCAACAAATAAAGCAAAGCTCGCCGCTGATAGCAACATAATAAAATAATATATACAAATGTTAATTATCAACCATACACATTTGGAAATCCACCATGCTCTGCGACTATCCGACAAAATAATTATATGCCTTCCATAACCGGAAAGGTTGTCAACAGGATAGCGCAAGTTTGCAAAAGCAATAATTAAAATAACAAGCATCCATTGCACAGGAAAGGGAAAAGCAACGGATTCTTCTATTACAAAGTGCTTAGCTCCCCCCAATGCATATAACAACATATCACCTATTGTAAGCTTATGTTCAATTAATTCGGGAGTATCAACACCCATATTCATTCTCTGCATAAAAAGAACAAAATCAACAAGCCAGAAGAATAGAAATAAAATAACATACAGCCATAGTCGCTTGATTATGCCGTTCTTAATATCAAATTTTAATATTTTAATAAACATTGTCTCTTTTTCCTCTTATATATGTTATCGCAGCAGATACAAGCACGATAATCATTATATTTGCAAAAATAACTAACCCGCTTACCGTGTTTGAAGCTTCGTATCCTTTTAAAAAATTAAACGGCGATAATTCAATATAAAAACGATAAGCAGATACAAGCATACAAATGAATTGATGTAGCAATAACAGTATATATGGTAATATAATAATTGCCGCCTTATTTTTAATAAAAAAGCCAAGCGATAGACAAAGCGATGCCCAAAATCCTGCGAAAATAATATCAATTAATATTATAATTAAATCGTATAACAACGGTAAAGTATAAAAAAGCTTTGAGCAGAAGCTCGACATAAAAACTGCGTACCATATACTTTCGCCCGGATCAGGCATTCTTGCTGGGATAAAGCACGCAACAATTATATAATTAACTATAAGCGGAATCGCTACAACCAAAGCACCTGATATAAATGCCGTTATATATTTTGAAAAATAATATTTTTCTCTGCCACATCTTACTATGGCTTGTTTGCGATAACCACTTTTAATCTCATCCGCAAGTGACCAAGAGAATGGAACAGCTGCAAGCAATGGCAGAAAATAATAAAAAGCCATAGAAAACTGAGAATAATTGCCCCCTATCCAACACCTGTACAAAGTAGACACAGCTATCTGCGGGTTTTTATTCATACTTCCATCGGAATTTATCCAATATTTATCCCAAATATCCCACCTGAAAAATTCAGTGAAAATTGCCGATGCAGCGGCTGCAATTGCTATTGCAACACCAAGCACCAAAGCAAATTTAAAACTTTTTCCTGTCAGCGCTCTTTTTATTTCAGTCCTAATCATTAGTATTCTCCTTAAAGTTGAGCACAATTCCGTATTTATTATGATTGCTTGTTCCTATCTTCAATATAATATTATTACTTTCAGCAGTCTTTTCATCTATATAAAAGCCCAACTTAAATCGATAGCTTTCTCCTACGGCTAAATTCTCATATTTTGTTGAAAAATAGTTTTTATAATTTTCCTTTGCAAGTTCAGACAAAGGCCGGTGCTTGTCAAAATACAAACATTCACTCAAATAATATTCAAGGCTTACATTATTTTCATAAAACGCTTCTCTTGACATAGGATAAAAGAAATTTACAAGCATATATTCATCTTTATCAAATACCGCATTAACATTTTCTACAGTAATATCAACAAGCATAAAATCAAGCTCACCAAACATTTTCTTATCTGCCTTCGTGAAAAAATGGGTGCTTTCTATATATTTTTTATCCTCATCTGACATACTTTCAACTTCATTTAAGTTGTCAAATATTTTACAGGAATTTACTTTTAGCTTTAATTCCCCGCTTTTCCATGGGAGACCGGCTGTAAAGCCAAAAAAGCCGGAGGTTTTTTCATCATTTTCAACCGATAATGTGATACTCTCTGTTTGATTTACTGCAGTAGGTTTCACAAAAAAATGATTACATATAATAACTATTGATACAATGATTACCAAAGCTATTATTGATGCAACTATTATTTTAGTTCGCTTCATTATTTTTCTCCTTCGTAAATAAATTTATCATTCACTAATCTTTCAACAGGACTTTTAGTCGTATTTTATATTCGACTAGTGAGTGATTTGTTTACGGATTTAAAACTGGATAGCTTCCGACACTATCAGGGCTCCAACACCCTTTAGCGCTTTGAGAAGCCATAAAACAATAACCACCAAGCCTTGCATATCTTTCGCCGTTTTCATATACAAGCTGATTAATTAAAAACTCATCAGTACGAGTTACTTTTGGTTGTCCGATAGTTCTATCGGTCCATGAACCGGTACTTGAAGTAGCTCCGTCAACATAAACCTGAAATCCGCCATTAGGCAACTGGTTACACTTTATATATGTACTGCTTGCATCTTGCTTTGCTCTACCGCTCGTGTTTGCTTGTCCAATCCAGTTAAAATTAAATGTGTATCTGGTATCACTTATATTGGCAGCACTAACAGGCAAAGAAAAAGCAGATACTGCAATCATAGATATGCCCAGAATTGCTAATAGCTTTTTTGTTTTTTTCATATATATCACCTCCTCCTATAATGTTTTATTGATTAATAACATATAATTGAATTTTTACCAATAATTTGGTGATAGAAAACAAAAAAGCGGTGACAAAACGCATTAAAGTACAAAAAGACGGAATCCGTTAAGAATCCGCCTTTGGTATTATAATGCTTACTATAAACATTCCGTTTCTTTCGCTTATATCAATAACTCCATTATAGGAAAGTATTTTTTTCTTGACTCCTTCAATTCCAAAACCGTGACTTTGATTATCTCCTTTTGTTGTTTTCAAAGATGGATTTTTACTTAAAATTGAATCTTCAATTTTATTTTCTATTTTTATTACTACATTCCCTTGGCTTTCAAATACATTGATCACCACAATTTTTTCCGTACTCTCATTACAATAATAATCATAAATATTATCAAGTAGATTGCCGAAAATTACACAAATATCTCTACTGTCAATAAAATCCAAATCTGTCATAATTTCAAGCTTGACATCTACACCCAAAACATTTAGTTTTGAGAGCTTCGTATTCAGCAACAAGTTCAATGCATGATTTTTTGAGTAGAGCACATTGCTCTTCATAATATTTGTTTCATTGTCAAGCAGTAACTCCTTTGCTTTATTGTAATCACCATTCTCAATAAGAGCAACAATAGCTGTATTTGAATTTTTCAAATTGTGCCGCAGACTACAGTCCTTGTTGTAAATTGTTTCTACCTCATTAAGGCTTTGCTCAATTAACTTTTCCTTTTGCTTCAATAAGACTTCTTTTATTCTGATTTCCTCTTCACATTTAAGTTTATATATCAAAACATAAGATAGTACGGTAAGCAACAATAATGAAATTATCAACACAAAAACACACCATTGAGTTAATGATTCAACAGGGGTACATAAAAGCAACAGCATTAATGCAATTATTGAGAGGAATGCAATTGTAGGCACAGTTAATACTAAGCTAAAATTCTTAATTTTTATTTTTTCGGTAACTTTGAGCATTATCAGCATAATAATAAAAAGGCACAGCAAATGAGCACACAGATGTGAAAAATTGAATAAATTTGTAGACGATCCAAAGGTATCGTACGGAAGTAAATAATCGTTGTAAAACACATTAACTATGGTATCAAAAAAGGTATTAACTATAAAACGCAAGACAAAAAAAGCAACAAGTACAGCCGATAAAAAAATATTGCGCACAACCACCCCTTTATATAGTATATTTGTATATAAAACAAATATAAGAATAAGGAGTATTGGAATCAAAAAATACTTTGAAGACAATGAGAATAAAATGATAAGTGATTCCGCCACTGCAGTCAAAACAATGATAATATGGGATGCTTTGCTTTTAACTTTCAGCTCACAAGACTTATATATAAAAAAATTCATAAGGCAAGATTGAGACAAGCATACAAGTACCGTAGAAATCAATATTAAAAGAGATGAAGCTATCATCAAAATCCTCCTCTCAAATAATTTATATAAGCTTGTTTTACTTCATTAATTCTATCTCTGCTTACTGACAAATGTTCTCCGCTTTTTAATGTCAATCCTGCCGTTGTAATCACTCCATACACTTCTGCTAAGTTAACAATAAAGCTTCTACTAATCCGAACAAACTGTATAGGAGGTAATTCACTCTCAATATCTGATATTCTCTTTTTTTTACTGTAAACTTCTTTCCCTACATAAAACAGAATATTATTTCCTTTAGATTCAATGTATCTAATATTACAAAGAGGTATTCTTATGAAGTTATTATGCTTTTTTATTATGTAAAATTTCTGCTTAAGCATACATGCTGACAATAAATCATCTACCATGGGTTCAAGTTCAGAATCAAGCTTGGATTTTCTTATAAATCCAAACGGGTGCTTTTTTATTGCCTCAAACACAAGAAAGTCATGGCTGGTAACAAACACTAAAAAGCATTGAGGAGATATTTTACTGATTCTGTCCGCAACAGAAAAACCATTTTCAGTAGGCATATCTATATCAAGAAATACGATTTGATAATCTTTTTTTGCAGCTTCATCAATAAACTTTTTACTGATAGTATATGTATCTATAATGATTATTTCAGCACAGTTGGTATGAAATTTTGTCAACAACTTGTTTTTTAGCAACTCGCAAAAACCGCTGTCATCATCACAAATCGCAACATTCATACTTTAATTTCACCTACACTTTGCTACTTAATAAGGTCATAAACAATAATCATTATATCACAATTAAATTATTGTTATCAATACATTTATTAAAAATAAGATTCTTACATTCTTATTTTAAACAGCAATGAGCTTTTACCACCCTTTTCTCTATATCGTTGTTCTGTTTTTATTAACCCGGCTTTTTTCAAATCTCTAATAGCTCTTCTTACTGTGGCAGGCGACAATTTTATGTCTCCTGCTATTGTTTTTACCGAAGGCCAGCATTCACCGTTTTTGTTCGCTCGGTCGTAGAGGTAGGTATAGACTGCTACGGCTCTGTGAGGTAAGTCCATTTGATAGAGAAAAGTTAATTTACTCATTGTCCAGCACCTCCTGAGGTGGTCTTTCGGTTCTTATAACTACTTTTCTTTGCTTGTCTGCGTTCTGTTCAACCATTGAATTTCCGGGTTCTTCTGTTGGCTCATATTTCTGTTCAGAATCGATAGTATTTCCACTGTCGGCTTGTTCCGCATTTGTTGAGGTCTTAAGATTTTCATTTTTCTTCTTTTTCTCACTGCTTGCCTCATCAAAATCCGAATCAGTTGCAGGCTGTTCAAGATAGTGAGGACAGTATGTCTGAATTATGTTATTGAACAACTCAGAACGATTGGCATAGTGAACTTCACGATTGCCGTTTTCCATGACCTCATACTTTTCCTCAAATTTTATACCCCATTTAAAAAACAGCTTTAGTTTTACTTTCATAGGATAAAAACCTGTTTTCATAACAACAAATGTGCCTTTCGGAAGTGACTTCAGCTCATCGGGAGTCATCAATGGTCGCTCAATCATCTGCAATGATTGTGACGGATCATTCTTGCTCCTGCTGACGGAACCTGACATCACAGTTCTTGAACCGAGAGCTTTTGACAGTACTTCTGCACTTGTACTGTTAGGAGCAAAGCCACCGAAGATTGTGAGCTGTGTGTTGTCTATGATAACATTAGCTCCTTCTTTGCCGTAATTTTTCTCCAACTGTGCAAAGGATTGAATGATTGGAACTATCTGCAACCGTCTTGAACGGGATGCAGAAAACATCATCTCGGCTGAATCAATCTTTGGCAAAGTTCCGAACTCATCGCAGAAGAACACACAGCGGTTTTTCAGTACGCCGTCGTTTTCGTCTGCAACTGACAGTATTTCACGGTAGAGTTGTTGAATAATCAGCGAAACCATAAAGAATGTGGTTGGGTTTTCCTCGGGCATCACAATGAATATCGCACACTTTTCATTGCAGAATTTTTCAGCGTCTATTTCTGTATCAAAACACAAAAGCTGTTCAAGCTCGGAGTCGAGAAAAGCATTCAACCTTGAAAGTGCCGTACTCATAACGCTTGACATACTCTGTTCGGCTGTGTTAAGCGCCGCCCCTGCAAACCATTTTGCTTTGTGGTCGTCTGGAAGATAGTCCATTAAAAGTTGAAACTGATTTTTGCCTTTCTTGTTGGTCGGAGCAAGTAACTCCTGAATGATTTTGAATACCGAAACAATATGCCGTTCTTCGTGTTCGCAGAATTCCGAAACAAGCAGAATAGTTGCTGTTAAAAGTCCCTCTGCCGCATCATAAAAGTAAGCGTTCTGTCCGAATGAAGCCGAGTCCATTCCTGATAGGATAATTGTTTTTGAAATGATTTTTGCATATTTTTCTGCTCTTGCCTTGTAAACAAGCTGTTCGGGTTCAGCTTTGTATAAGTCCATATATTTATTTACGAGGTGGAGAAGATTGTTGCCGTGGGAGCGAGTTGGATTTCGTAAATCTATGACGGATATTTTGTACTCATAATACTTTTCTGCAATCGTTCCGTAATTGCGAACAATATCACCTTTGGTGTCGGTTGATAAAAATGACATACCCGTTGCACAGGCATATTCAATGCAAGGATAAAGCCAATATGTGGTCTTGCCGACACCTGCCGCACCAATCATCAGAGCGTGGACATCGCCAGTATCAACCATTGCTGTTGTACCATTTTTTCTGTTCTTACAGCCGACAACTATTCCTTGTGCAGTTGGTCTGCTGTCGGGATTTGTACGCTATTCATCAGGGTTTGAAATCAATCTGCTTGTAGGTTTTCTTTATCTCTTTTTTGTTTGCCCAACGAGCCGTCCCGTGCTGACCTTGTCCGACTGTTTTATTCTTTATTCGGTTGAGTGAATAGTGATTGCCAACCGTTGAAATGATTATGAACAGAGCAAACATTGAGCCTGTTACGATTATCAAAGTTACAATGCCTGATGGCATATTGGCTCATCTCCTTTTTCTGAAAAAGTTAAATCCTCATTCCAATCTTTATACTTTGGAACGAGGATTTCGTTTTGGATATTCATTGAATTTAATTTTTCGGCTATGCGTTTATTTGCTGTCTGTCCTGCCTCATCATTGTCAAAGCAGAGAAACACATTTTTGATGTTCGGATTATCTTTCAGACATTGAAAAAGCACCCTGTCCGAGACGGAGCAGGATGCCGCATAGCTGTGTTCTTTCCAATTTTCCTTGTGCATTGAAATGTAAGAAAGCATATCAATGGGAGCTTCGAATAAAAATATCGTGTTGCTTGTGCCGTGCCAGTGAAAACTATATTCAGGCTGACTGCCTGCAACATTTCCTTTATACGGATTACTCGTCACCGTCCCTCTCTTGTGTGCGTGGCGAGGTATACCGTTTAAATCATAGCCGACAAATACTGCGTTGTGATAATCTGCCGATTCATAAATCATTTTATTTCTGACAAACTCAAAAAGCACATCTTTGTCAATGCCACGAGTCAACAGCAGATAAGAAAAAACTCTGCTCATTCTGTCATTCCTCGGCGGAAGTTCAAAGGGTTTGTGGCTTTTTTCTATGGGTGGTGAGGTTATTATTTGACCGCCGCAGTTATTCAAAAGCATTTCTACCGCTTCGGCATAATTCTTGTTATAAAATTTGCGGACAAAATCAACTGCATCACCGCCTTTCTGTTCGTACTGATGATACCAGAGGTGACCTCTGATTGTTACCTTTTGCGAGCCGTCAAGCCATTCATACTCTGAACCTGATTTCTTGACTTTCTCGCCCTGAATGATTAAAAAATTAGCAAGGTCGGTTCGCCTTGCCAGTTCTCGCTGTTCTTTTGTAAAATGAATATATGTTGATATTGTTATTACATCCTTATGTTTAATATATTTTTTCTTTTCTGCTGTAATATCTTCTAGTGGGTAGTTCTTCTCTTATCACTGTGACAGGTGGCACCTATCAGTGATTTGGGGCAGTTATTCCTTGGCGGTAGATGGATTTTTTGATAGACAAATCCACTTGTTTGTGGTATGATAATATTAAAATAACTGATTGATAAACTGGAATTTACGGAGGTAATAAACATGAAAAGAAAGTATAGTTCATTACCCAAATCTATTAGCAATATGGAAATGTATGGGTTCCATTGGATGGAGTTTGTTACCCAAATTCCATCTCCGCTTTTTATTATTACCTCATACAAAAGTAATGGACTGACAAATGCCTGTATGCAGTCTTGGACTACATTTACAGGCGGTAAGAACGGTTTTTATGCGATTGTTTCCGCAGTTAGCAAATACGGACATTTATATCAGACGCTCCACGAAACAAAAGCGGCAGTTATAAACTTTATGTCAGAAGATATTTACGATAAGTGTATGACGACCATACGGCATAATCAATTTGACGATGATGAAATAGCGACTGCCGGTTTGACCGCTGTCAAATCCGATATGGTAAATGCACCTATGATTGAGGAGTGCTTTATTAATCTTGAATGTAATTTCAAGTGGGAAAAGGAGATATCCGAGGGTGACGATTATGTTCTGATGTGCCTTGAAATTGTCAATGTGCATATTGATGAACATCATCTTGATGAAAACGATTTGGGAAGGACAGGTAAAACAGGAATTCTTTATAACATTCATCATCCAATTAATCCCGAACAATTCAGCGGTACTGCTCACGACTATTTGGGCGTTATAGAGAAAATACGGGATTATGCAGAATATTGAAAATTGATATGCAATTAAACTTCAGTTTATCAAACTCATATCTTCAATCCCTGATCTCGTTTCTTATCATTAATCTTCTTCTGTAACTTTTTATCCGTCCGTTGTTCTTTCTGCTTTTCGTCAAATCGAAGTTGATTTTGAATCATATTGCAGAGATAGCGCAGGAGATAAAGAGATGAAATTGCAACGCTGTTTTTGTTGGTTTTAATTGAATAATGAGGATACCGAACGCCTCTGTTTGAATCAAAGACTGATTCGGCAGAGGTGTTTTCTTCATATTTAAAGAGATTTGGAACAGATTCTTTGTCTGTATTCTCGCTTTCTTCCGCTTCATCTTCAGAGGTACTTAATTTCAAAGCTTCCTTGATTATTGCATTCTTGATAGACTTGAATTCCTTGTTTTGGGCAAGAGGAATCCTGTCAGGAATTTCATCTGTGTAGGTACGAATTGTATTTTCATTTTGCTCATACCAAAGGTCATATAATTTTTTAATCCTGTCATCATTTGAAAGCTCATCAACAATGGAATCCACAATCGCCTTTACATAAAGTTTAAGATAGCCGTAAACCTTTTTACCTTTTGTTTGTGAAAGCCTGTTCGCAAGTTCTAACAGCTTATGCTGAATTGATGCACTGATATATATTTCAGAGTTGATTTTTGACACCAAATTCTCTACAATATCACGAGCCTCAGCACGTAGCTTATCCCTGTGTTCGGTTTGCTTTTCATAAATATATAATAAATCCTGCTGAAAAATATCTTTTGCAAATGATGAACGCAGATTTTCAACTCCCTTTTGCGTGAGATACCCCTCGTTTTCAACAGTTGAATACGCAATTAAATGCACATGAGGGTGATGCGATTCGTTGTGAAACGCTGCATACCAACGCAGATTTTGCATTGGAATTTTCAAGTTCTTCGCAAGCGCTTCTGTCTGTGTGCGGAGCATATCCCGCCAGCGAGCTCCGGTATTAAATCCAAGCCGTTGTGCATCTTCTCTGCGAATAGAAATTATCGCAGTCCAGATATTTCCCTTGTGTTTGTCAAGTTCTTCCGTTACTTTACTCAACTGAACCTGCACACCGTCATCGGTAAAAAGTCCGTGAGAGCCGAATCTCTCGGCACGAGGACGGGTAGCGATGTAGTTTGCGTAGGTTTTTCTGCCTGAAATTTCATAAGCGTAGTCTTCCATAAATCGTGATATGAAGTCTGATGCTGACCCTACATTTTGCTTTTCAAGGTAATCGACATATTCAAACATATCCTTGCTGTCGGGAAAATCTTTTAAGATTTTTTCGATTAGATTCTTCTGTTTTGCTGTTGCAGGAGCAAATTTTTTAGTATCATCAATCTTTTCCACTCCCTCACGAGTTGCAATATATTTTGCATAACCGCCCGCACTGACTTTTCGATTCGGCTTGAGATATTTGAATTTTGTAACTAATCTTGCCACGAATAACTACCCTTTCTGCCAATCGTATGCGTCATCAAAGGAAAACGAACCGTTAAGCCGTTTGACTTCCTTGACGCACTCGCCACGAAGCTTTGTAAGTGTCAGTTTGTCTATATCCTGTGATGAAGCAATAATATTCATTGTCATAGCAAGCTCCACCGCCAACTTAAAAATCAATCTACTCATTCGGTTGTCACTCTCGGCAACGATTGATTTCAAGGTTGAAGTAACTACATTGGGAAGATACTGACTGTTGTCATTTGAGGAAAGGTAACCCACATAAAAAATGATTGCCTTTTCAATAAATTCACTTTGACTGGAGCAATTATCTTCCTTGTAAATACCCTCAACCATATCAATTGTTGACTGCTTTATCCACAGTGCAAATTTCCGCTTAACTTCTTTTCTGTTATCCGTTTCATTCAAGTGCAAAACCTCCTGTTTTGTCACAACCCACAGTTACGACTCCTTTATTTTTGGCATTTTATTCGGCTAATCGGGCAGTTAAACCCACAAGTACAACCCCAAGGCTGAAAATTAACCCCTATGGATTTTTGAGGCTGAAAAGTGCGAAAAACCGCATGGCAGTCGGCGTTGCCGTCTGCCGTAAACCGACACGAGGGAGCGACTGCAACCCCGTGTCTTTCTCCTGCTTAAAATTCCACCCTTGAAAAACTGCCCGAATTGCCGTAACTCCGATTTTTCACACCTTGCCACAAACCGCCCTGTTTCATTTTTTCTTTGAATTCGGATACTTTCCCGACTTATTGTTTAAAAGCCGACACAGGGCGAATGTGGCGAGAATATCACTGTTATTCTGCTTTTATTGATTTACCGTTTATCACTTCAAAATTGCACTCTGTATAGGACAGTCCGTACTCTTTGACTTCACGGTTCAGAATATCGAACATTGATTGTTCTATACTGTGAGGGGATAACTTGACTTCATCACCTAAAGTGTCATAGCAAATCCATTCTTCACTCTCTGGTTTGTCCTTTACAAGAATATCAAAGCCGAGGAGCATCTTATCGGGTGTGGGAAATACAACGGCATTGATTTTCACACAGCCGACTGTGAGTGAAGCAAAGAGAGTGTCGTGCTTGTCCTTTGGATTTTCGGAAAGTAATTTCTTGACATCGTTCACCGACAGATACATTTTGAAAATATATTTTTCGGAGAGTTGCTTTTTCAATTTCTTTCTCTCATTCATAAACTCATACCGCCCATTCCCATATTTTCATCTTCATCAGATGAATCAAACAGATTGTTATGTTCGAGGCTTTCGTAGAATTTCTCTGCACTGTCAGTTACAGCTTCGTTTAAAACTTTTAAATCAAAGTCGCAGTCCTTGTAACCCTGCGATACAGTATCGTAATAGCTTGCACTGGGCAATCCGAACTGCTGTTGCAGATTCATAATGTAAACCATTGCAGTCAGTTCAGAGCCGTTATTCAATTTCACAGGCAAGTCCTGCTTGAAGTAGTGGGATGGATAACCCTCGTAGCGGTCAAGGAGTTTTTCATCTCTCGGCTGAAGCTCCCACAGTGCAACAGGAACAGACTTGCCAACGCAAGGTGCGATTGTTGCATATGAGTAGTGAGGCATTCCCTTAAACTGCAATTCGTAATTTTCGACTACACCCTTTCCGATAAGCTTTGCTGTCGGGCAACGATATTTCATCTGATTGAGATTAAGGTTGCTGCCATAGGCAATGTATAATTTTTTACTCATAATAGATTTCTCTCCTTACATACTCATAATAAAACCCGAAGTTTCTTCCTGTTCATCATTTGGGACAAGATTGACTTCGGGTTCGTTGATATTTATATTTTCGTTTGTGTTATTAAGTTCTGCGGCTCGTTTTTGAGCAAGTCTTTCCTTTTGCTTTTCAGCCTGCGAAGGATCCTTCCACGCAATGTTGCCCTCGAGATTTTTCAGCAGATGATGACGAGCTGTTTTGAATTCGTCACCTATCAAACCTAATCTCAAAAGCCAAGTTCTGAAAGTATACTTTTCATTGTCCGATACAGTTTTAGCGTGTCTTGCAGACTTCTGTATCAATGCCTGATGACTGATTGCAAGGCACAGCTGAATCGCACTTTTGACCTCGCCTGCGTGTAAGGTGGAATTGAAAAGGCGGAATTCAATCGTACCCTTGTAGAACACGCTGTGAAGATTCAGTGCGTGATAGCGAGTGTCATCATAATGTCTGTAGCTGTAATCTTCGCCGTCATACCACATTGATTTTATCTGCTCCATTGACATAGGAGGACGGTTATTGATTTCATCAAGGAAACGAGTGTCCATCTTCTGACAGTAATGTTCCCTTGACACATTCACTTTCAAAGCCTTGTAGAGCAAGTCCTCTTTCGCCGCCATAATGTTTACGATGTTGCGAAGTGTTTTCGGGGTATGCGGAGCCGCATTAATATGACAATGTAAACCACAGCTTGAGTTGACTCTCGCTCCTGCACCACGAAGCTTTCTGACAAGTTCTTGTATCGTTTCTATATCATCATAGTTGCAAATCGGAGTGACAAATTCAACCGAGTACAGAGAGCTTGCATTCTGCCCCGAACGGTTTTCACAACGAACGCTTGCGTCACGCATAATCTTCCATATTCTGCCGTCATTATCACGAACAGAATATGCATCATAACAACCGCCGACATGAGTTGCGTCTGTATGAAAATAACCGGCAATCACTTTCGCCGCAGTACTGCGAGTGATGCCGGTCATCTCTATTTCTATTCCAAAATTTTGCGACCTCAAGTCTTTTCCTCACTTTCAATCTTTGGCTTTTTAGGCTTTGGCGGTTTTGTCTGCAAACCTTTCATATCAATAAACCCTCTGACATTTGCAGGAACATATTTTGCATACAAGCTGTCAACTGATTTTTCAAGTTCTTCCTTAAAATCTAAATCACGCTGTAACATATACAGCCTGATTGCATTGAGTTTTTCATCATCGTACATTATGCTTACGCTTGTTTTCTTCATAAAAAATCACCTCGTCATTTCTTATTGCTTTGATTTATATATTTGATATTCGGTATCTTCAGCCACTTCGTCCATCCTCGACCGTTAAGCTCTGTTTTGACAACGCCGTAGGCTGTGCCTTGTGCTTCGATAACTTCACCGTTGCCGATATACACTCCGATGTGTCCGTCCATCCAGACAGCAAGTCCGGGCGTGTCGGGCATAGTTGAAATCGGTCCGCTCTCGCTTACATTGCTCCAGATAGAATTTGCTCCGCAGTCCGTGAAACCGTTTGAGCCTGCGACAATTTCTCCGCTGTCAGCGTTGTACCAAGCGTAGGATTTTATCAAGCCTATGCAGTCGCATACTCTCTTGCCGAGCCACTTTTCTCCTATCTGTCGCATTTCACCACCTGCCTCGTTGTTGCTGGGAAACAGACTTGCCTGTTGGTCAAGGTATTGCTTTGTGCAGACTTGACCGTAACCGCCATACACATAACCCCAGCCATTTTTGTATGCGTTCTCGCACCACTTGACAAGGTCGAGATTGTTCTTCGTGGTCTTGCCAGTAAAGCCTGCGGTGCTGATTTCTGCACCCTTGATTGACTGCATCATCTTTTGGAACTCGTCATACTTAATCTCCGTTCCAAATTTCTGATTGACGGCATTTATCAAATCCTCATCAGACTGATTCTTCTTGAAACAGGATAAGAAGTTTTTTACAAAGTCCTTGTCCTCTGATTTATCGGACAAGGAGAATAGATAGATAACCTCTGCCTGCGTATTGTAGTCGGACAGTTTCTTGCTTTTGAGTTGATTTTCAACCTCTGTCATTGTGTCGTTGATAAGTTGTAGATTTTCCATCTGTTCTGCCGAGATATTTTCCTGTATGGACTGATTGAGCTTGTCGGTGTCAATATTCATACTGCCGTTGAAAACGGAAACAACAGCAATAATCGACATAACCACAATAATGATTATGCCGATTACTATTCCAAATATTGTTTTTATAACTTTCGGGTCGCTTAATAAAGCTACAAGTATTTTCTTTAGTGCTGCACCTACCGTTGCAGACATTGTATCACCTCCTAAATCAAAAAGCTAGTTGATATGATACATACCAACTAGCTTTAATTAAAATAACAATACTTTTATTTATTATCAATATTAAATAAGGTTGTATAGTTATCTACAATTTGCGACCCCAACAAATTAAATTGTTTTAATAGAGAATTTACATTTACAGGATTTTGATAATTTTCGGGCTTTACAACATTTTCAGCAAATTTCAATACATTAGTTTTAAATTTTTCAAGTAAATCCGGAGTCATAATACGTATATCCATATTTGGTGAACATGCATATTCAAAAGTTCTGCTATTATGAATCATTATAGGGTAACATTTGCAACATTCAGAATAGTATTTAGATTTAAACCAATTAATTGAACCATTTAATTGATTGCAATCATGTTTGCATATTGTATTAGTTATTGTACCATTTTTACACTCAATTACCAAAAATGCTGAATTCCCCAAATCCCAAAAATTATCTGGTCCTTTACCATATTCATCTTCAGGACGATTTGAATAAATACCTAATAAGAAAGATAATTCTTCTATGCTTTGTTCAAATTTTTTTGAAGTCTCTGGCTCAAAAACAAGCTTTTCTAGTAATGAATTTATCTTAATGATATACTGGTTTGCTGTTAAGTTCTTATCAGTTACAAATTTTATAAAATAATTAGCCTGAACACCTGTTTTGTTAATAACTTTTTCATACTGAATACCTGCAATAGGTAGCAGTAACATTCTATTATCTTTATGAGCTGATAATTGTATTTGTTGTGCTTGAGCTTGGTTATAAAAATTAGTATATGAGGCTATATATTGTTTAAACAATCCTTTAAGTTCAATATCATCAATATCATTTTTTACGCCTTCTAAAACTTCAACTGACTTTTGATAATCTCGATTTTCAGCACAATTAAAAGCTTTTCTAATTGCTGTACTCTTTAAATCAAAATTAGGTATGGATGAATATTTTATGGTGGCTAATCTTTCTTTACTCAACTCCATCCAATCAATATCTCGTTTAAATACATATTCCAATATACTAAATATTTCCTCAACACTTTTTTCATCTAACTGTTCCCAAATATCTTCAGATAGCTTAAATTGTTCTTTTGTAGCATCACTAAAAAAATCAATACCTCCAGATGTGTAGATTATATCTGCCAAGCTTTTCCCCATTAATACAACTGCACAATAATCAGTATTAGATCTTACGCCTCTTCCCATACCTTGTTCTATTTTTTGAATTTGTTCACTACATATTCGTCTGTTTTTATGATTAGCATTTTGTTCGTATGCATCGTATTCACTTCTTATATTAGGCAATCCATCTATAACTAGTAAACGACAAGCATCGCCTGGTAAATCTATTCCATCATATTTGTTTATTATGATAGCTAAACCTACATGACCAGACTTCAATTTTGAAACTCCTTCTTTTATATTTTGGGAATCTAAAATAATATTAGCCTTATCTTTCCAAAAATCAGCTCTACATTCAGAAGGAACTATTACAACAACATTATAATCTTGTGATATTTCTTTTAATTTGTTTTTAATATCCAAATCTGAAATAAATTTATTAATTACCTGCGGAAATATTATCATTCTATCTCCTATGTCATTTGCTTTTTCAGGAGATATTATACCCTTTATATCTTCTTCGTTAACATCTAACGCTGTTACAAAAGGACTATCATCAGGAAGAGTAGCACTCATATAAATCCTTCGAGATGCATTAACAAAACTTACTATTTTGTTAATAGGAATACAAATAGGTGAAATTTCGATTTTTCTTGAACTAACCATACAATTACACAAAGGAAGACAATCTTTTATTAATTGAAGTTTAAATTTTATATAATCCTTATTTTCATTCTTGCTTAAAATTCGATAAACTTCTGTTTGCTTTGATTGCCAATTCCAATATGGTATTAACATACTATTTTTTATATCTTGGTTTTCGACTATATCAATATACTTAGTCTCAGATTGTTGCTTTAAAGAAGAAGAAAACAACTCAATAAATTCATCATACATATCGCTAGTTGCTGGTATAGATATACAACACTGTGAATCAATTGTCGCTAAACACGCATGAACATCATCGATAATGATACTTCCTATATTTATATTACCTGATTCCCTCATACCGAATTTACTCTTAGCATTAAAAAGAGTCCATATATTAATAATCAATATAGACTGTTTTCTTAGGAAAGAATATTCTTCAGGATCATCTGTAACACTAATACCTAATTTTTTTGCTTCTTCACACACCTGACTTACCAAGAATTTATCTGGAACTACATAAACTGCTGGTCCTTTCTCTTCATTAAGACAACTCTTCAATATCATCAGTCCCACAACAGTTTTTCCGCTACCAGTGTTCATCTTTATAATACACTCTTTATTATCTCTGATATCATACCATTGTTTCCAAACTTCGGCTTGTACATCTCTAGGATATTCGTACTGTTTTAGTCTTTTGGGAAGACTCATAAATATACTTCTAGGATCCGTTTGCACACCATTCTGATTTCTATCTAACTTCTTAAAATCAATCATAACAAAACCTCCAAACCGTTCTATTTCATTATATCACCACCAAACTTTTTGTCAATATTTGTCACCTACCTCCAGCACTACCAAAGATAACAGACTTATATTCAGGTGCTTTTACTACGAGTAGATATCTTTCGTTACCACAACGGAACAGGCAAGTACCTTTTTCTCCGAATTTGATTAAGTCATATTCGTTTGGTTCTATCATTAATGCATCTTCAAAGTCCTTCGGGTTAATATTGCCGGGGTAAAACAGGAAGTGATGAGTAGGAATGGAGAACAAGGGTTTTGTGTATTCCTTAACATTTTGAATCAGGAAGTCCTCAATATTCTGCGAGGCAAGAATTACTGCTGAATCTTTCTTTCGGACACGCTTCATTGCGTTGCGGATATACTCAATGGCTGTAAGATTAGACAAAAACAAATAGAGCTCGTCTATTGATGCAACGGTGTTTCCCTCGCCGAGGAGCTTGTTTGACATATAGGAAAGGATATTAAAGAGCATTGCGTCTTTTAATCTGCGGTTAGTGTCAAGCAAACCTTTTACGCCGAAGCACAGGAATTTGTCATCGGTGATATTCGTGTGACCGTTGAAATACTTTAATTCTGAACCTACACACATACTGTGAATACCCAGACAAACCTCCTGCAAGATTTCTTCTGTATAAAGATACTTTCGCTTGTGGTCGTAGGTCATATATTCTTCCTCACACAAGTCGTAAAAATCACTCATCACAGGAAAGTCGAACGGTTTCTTTGTGCTGTAATCAGTTGTGTCGGTTATGCCGAATCGTGCGTACAGCTTCATAAGCAGAATTTCAATTGTATCAAGCTGTGCGTCCGTGAAATCCTTGTAGGTTCTGAAAAAGTCTTTCAAGAACGCAATGTGCTGTGAAAGTCGTGTTACCTTGTTAAATGCAGGCGGTGCGTCCTTATCGATCTCATCCTGACCGTCATTCCACGCTTTTGGCTCAAGGGGATTGATTTTGTATTTGCCTGACATAAAATCAATGTAACAACCGCCAAGGGCATTTGTCAGATCCTCATATTCCGCTTCGGGATCAAGGCAAATTATTTTCTTTCTGCTTTCTCTGATATTAGTTAAAATCAATTTAAGAAGATAACTTTTGCCCTGACCTGAGTTTCCGAGAATAAGAATGTTACTCGTTGTCTTATCCTCTGTTCGTCTGTCGAAATCAACGAGAATATTAGTGCCGTACTTATCTCTGCCGATATACAAACCGTTTGGATCTGTCTTACCACTGAAATTAAACGGAAACAAATTTGCAACAGATGAAGCAGGCAGAACACGCTCATATAGACTTCCGAACTGATTTGAACCTATTGGGTTCACCGACAAGAAGCCTTCTTTCTGCCTTAGCGTTAATCTATCCACTTCAATCTTGGAGCGTGTCAGCTCCATTGCAATATCGGTTTGCAACTCCTTCAATTTCTGCTTACTCTTGGCTTTAAGCTCTATGAACACAGAACAATGCAATAACGGTTCTTTGTTTTTTCGTAAGTTCGCCATCAGCGTGACAACATCCTGCAAGTTGCCCTGTGCTTCAATGGTTTCATTTACATCGTTACCGCTTGATTTGAGCTTATTTTTGCGTGTTGCGTTCTGTATGATTTTACGCTGTTCCATACTCTCCACAAGTCTGTGATAGATGCGGAGAGTTACTCCGTTTCTATCTGCAAGCTGTGAAAGAATCGCCTGTTCTTCAGTTGACGGCGGATATTCACGAACCGCCCATACACTGCGGTATGAGTCGCCGACAATGTAGTGATCTGTCAAGAATTTTATTGTTGACGGCAGAATCATATCAAAGAAATCTTTGGTATATATTTCTTCTGCCTGTTCAGGTGTGAGCACCTTTGGCTTTCTATCGAGAAATTTCATTTTCTAACCCCCTTAATTTCGTACTGCCAACACAAGTATACGGTCATCCTGATTGCATCCGTAACAGGTTGAAAGCGTTAAAATTTGATGACCGTAAACAGGTGTAATTTCTGTGTTATACAGAGATTTTGTTTTTGCATAACTGACCCATTTTTCATAGGTTTTGTCCAAATCTGTTGTTAAAAATTTGTACCAATCATCATAGGATTTTACCCTCATAACTGAAAAGACGGAGTAAGAAAATGCCCCATCTTTCGTTTCAAGCACAACTGTCGGATGTTCTGTAAAATAAGAATAATCGGTATAGTTGCAAAGGTCTGCAAACATTGTGCCGTTGTTCATATGGTGTCCGTAAATTATGAGATTGGTACTGTCGGCTGAACACCTTGCATCAAGAAATGGTGTACCGCTATAGCTGTACTCACCGTAAAAATTCCTATTCAGATACTTCTGCGGATTACTGGGTGTGTGCATAACAGGATAGTTTATGTTTGTTCCTGATATGTTGATCCAGCCGAAGCATTCGGAATTCATCGAAATGAGTTCCGATATTGAATGAGGTTCGTAATATGTCGTGAAATACATAGACGATTCGTCTTGAACATCATTATCACAATCACTGACTTTTAATAAATTTGGATTTATGAATTGTTCTTTTTCAGTATCATTACCTGTCGATTCCTCAGTAACAATTTCTGCAAGGTTTTTAAAACTTTCATTCTCTTTGTACTCTGTAAACACCTGCGAAAATATTGAAACCAGGCAGGCAATTATAACAACAGAAAATACGCCTATCACAATTCCTATTTTGATTTTTTCTTTATGTTTCTTCATAGGTATACTCCTTTTCATAATACTGTTCGCCGTCATAGTCGGGCATCAAATCGCCGTTCATACTTGCGTCAAAATATATTGCAAGAAAACGCTTGATGTCGGCTTTCTTCATTCTGGTTACTTCAAAGCCTTGGTCTGAAATAATCTTCTCAACCCTGTTTGCTTTCTGCAAAACATTTTCGGATTTTGAAGATTTACACCTTGCTATGAACAGAAACTGCCTTGCGGTTGAGGTTTCGGTCTGAATACTGTCGAGAAAGTCAAGATCTTTAGCAAGAATTTTTCTGACCTTATCATTCTGTTCAGCTTCAATTCTGCCTTTGATATAGCTTTTGTTCGTATCAAAGCACTCGCACGAGTCTGTACAGGTAATCTCAATATCCGGCACAGCAGAAAGCACCATCATCAGGTGGCGCACCTTGATTTCGATATTCGTGTGGGAAAGCACAGAAATATTTGTAGGCTGAACCATATAGAAAATAAATTCTTCCTTGCCGACCTTTAAACCGTTTTTCGTAAAGGTTTTTATGCCCATCAAATCCTGAACAGATTTACCTTTTTGTTTTTGCTTTTTCACTTTTTCTCCCTCCAGTAAAAGATTTGTTGTGTTGAAATAAAATACTTCACAGCATAGCGGATAAAATCAAGAATTGTTGTATCTTCAAGCCTTATTGACAAAAACCCGAAGCAAAGTGTCACTGCAAGCGGTACTATTATCCTCGTCTGTGCAAGTATCAGGATTGATAACAAAAGCGCTATGCTCATAATTGCAAAATCCCGCAAGCTCCACAACCATAGGTTGGCGGTAGCTTTGAGGTTCTGCGGATATAGATAAGTTGTCATAATATAAATTCTCCTTACTTTGCCGCCCTTGCAACACTTCTTGTCAGGTTCACGGCAGTTGTAGTTGCGTGAACAATGCTCGTCATATTTACCTTAACTGATGAATCCAGTCCGAATTGCTGTGCAATTCTCGGCACTTCGTTTGATGCAAGCATAATTCCAAGTCCTAAAAGCATATTGCCGGGGAATGTCAGCAAACCGAGGAACAGAAGAGTTGTCTGCATAAATGCCGTCAGGCACAACGCCGCTATCTGTTTCATCCACTGATTAAAGCCGTCCTGATATCCTCTCGGAACGCTGAACATATACAGCGCACCTACCGCCATTTGTATGAGCAGAATTCCTCCACGCTTGATGTTCGCAAAAAAGATTTTTATTACGCAGTAGGCAAAGGCTATCATGCATAACAGATTCAATAATCCGAATGTTGTCTGGTTTGCAACTGCAAAACTGCCCTCTAAAACACTTGTGCTTTGTCCTGCTAAATCAATGCTTTGCTGTCCTGCCATTATGGAGGACAAATCCTTTGAGAATATGTTTTGCAGGCTGATGCAAAATTTATACAGTTCCACAGGCACAACGCCGAACAGCGAACAGGCAAAGAAACCTTTTAATACATTTATTGCTGTTGTTTTGATATTTGCTCTGCCGTTCTGATATTCAACAGCCACATCAAATACGGCAACGACCGTTCCTGCGACGAACAATGCCCAGCCAAAAAGCGTAAACAGGTTTATTGTCGCCTGCACCCATTCAAGGTCGAACACATCTGCTCCCATATTTCCCATCATTGTGAAGAAGTCGGCAACAGCGTTGTAAATCGTTTCATAAAGCCACTGAATCATTGTGTTCCATATAGCATTTGAGATTTGCTCACCGAGGTAATCGAACACACCTCCTATGGCACTTCCGATACCACCGATAAAATCTCCTAACCAGTCAAAAATATAAATCACCTCGCAAAAGGCTGTTATGACTCAACACAACAGCCTTTGTTTTTATTGTTATTAGAGTACCGTCCAGATGTATAGCGGTGCAGTCAGAGAGAACACAAGACAGCCGAAAAGAATTGCCGGCGCGGTGAATTCAAACTGTCCGTGCTTGCGGTAATCGAGATAAGCAGTAGCAAGTTTAACAAAGAAAAGTATGGCAAGAATCATATCTACCGCAGGAAAGACAACATTGTTTACAACATTTTTAATCTGTGTTTGAGCCGATGTCCATGTGCTTTCGATTGCTGATGATACATCTCCTGCGGCAAATACTGTTACTGCCGATATTCCGAGCATTAACAGTATTACTGATACGCCTGTTAACCATTTAATTAACTTAGTTCTTCTTGATTTTATCATTTTTTACCTCCGATTTTCTTAAATCATTCTCCGATATATATCTGACTTCGATGTTCAGTTTTTCTGCAAAGCGAATTTCTGTTTTCATACTCTCAGTTATTTCATCTCCGAAAACCCAAACCGCATCACAAACCCAAAGCATAGAAAGTCCTGCGTTCATACCGATGTTCCTTTCTTTATCATTTCTGTCATCTAAAATCAGCGCATAAAAATGCGGTATGAACGGAGCCATACCGCACTCTAACGCATATCGGGCATATCGTTTTGCGTTTTCAATATTTGCAGATACATTTCCGCCCAAAGGCGAACAGATATACACCCTGTGCATTATTCATCGTCCTCATCTTTCTTTTTGAATTTGATGATGAGAAATGCAATTAAACCTCCGACAGCAACAGAACCTAAACCAATCCAAAAACCGAGATTTGAATTATCGCCTGTCTGCGGCTTTTCGGGTTCGGGCTGCGGATGAATTGTTACTGTCTGATCCTTGTCTTCAATGTCAGCGTGAACGGCGATTTCCGTTTCATCACGATAGAGAGTTTCAAACACAACAATTTCTGTATCTTTGGTAATTACAGAACCGTCAAAAGTAAAGGATACTGTTACTTCGCTGTCTGCTTTTTCTACTGTAAAGGTTACTTCTGAGGTGATTTCCTTATCGTCTGCAAGAAATGGTTTGCCTGTTGCTTTATCCATCAAAATACCTTTAACCGTGTATTCTTTGCCGGGTACAAGGTGCTTGTATGACACGACATCATCAATAGTTACATCGCCGTTAGCTGTGAATTCCTTTTTGCCGTCAATAGTTGCAGTTGTTTTCAGTTCGGGGATTTTTTCGTTCAGTACGGTAATTTCAACAACTTCATTGTTCTCTAAAATTATCACGGGATAGCTTTCACCATTTGGAAGATATCCCGTGGCAGGCTTTAACTCACGGATAATATATTCGCCGTAAGGAACATCTTCAAAAGTAAAGATTCCGTCCTCGTTTGATTCTGCTGTCATAATTGCTGTTTCTTCTGTAAATTCGGTTTCATTATTACTGAATAAGCCGAACAATGCGCCTGTGATTTTTTCGCCTGTTTCACGGTCTATCTTCAAGCCTTTGATTGTGCCGTAAATAATGCTGTTGATGATTGGCTCACCGTCATTTACAGAGATATGAACACTCGCTGTATCCTGTCCTGCATATTCAAATACAACGGGGTATTTTTTATCGGAAAGAATGTAGTGGTTATCTGTGCTGATTTCCTTAACATAATATTTCCCGATTGGAAGGTCGGTTGTAAAGGTTGCCTTACCTTTTTCATTACAGGTGATGATTTCAAGAAGTCCGTCCTTTGGAATGACCGTTCCGTTTGCGGCTTTCAAATCTTCATCAGCGTAAAGTCCAAATGAAACATTGCGGATTTCGCCATTATTGCCGATATTGAATTTCTCGTCCTGTTCAAGAATTTTGGTAAGGTTAATTTCAGCTTTTTGCCTGTCGTTTGTAAATGATGTTGAGGTGTTAGTTACCTTTTCATTCTGTCCTGAGTAGGTGAGCTCGATATGATTTACAGTCTTGTTCAGAACAAATCCGTAAGGAGCTGTTTTTTCTACAACACGGTATTTTCCGAGATGAATCTGTTTGCTTGTTGCTGTGCCTTTTGTGTTTGTTTTCAGTGTTGCGACAAGCTCGTCTTTCTTTGCTCTTACTGTTCCATCAGGTGTTGTAATGTCCTCATCTGCATAAATTTCAAACACTGCACCCGACAAACCGCTTACAGAATATTCAGGCTGATATATGGTCGTAAGTGCAACATCATTTCCGTTTTCATCAGTATATCCGCCGCCGATTGCCGTTACATTTGAGAAAATCTCGCCTGTCTTTTCTACGGTAATTGTACCTTTCTGCGAAGTGTTTTTCTTCTCGGCTTTTACGATTGTAATTCCGTTTTCCTCGCTTGTGTTTTCTGCCGTAATGTCAAAATATACAGGTGTGCTATCGAGGATATATCCGTATGGAGCCTGCACTTCAACGACTGAATAACCTTTGCCGTAGGGCAGAGTTTCAGGTGTGATAAGGTAACCCTCGCTGTTTGTATAGAATGTGTCAATCTTTGTAACAGTCGGATATGTGTACTTCATTGTTACCTTGTTTCCATTGGGATCGTAAATTTGAAAGCCTGCGCCTGCATACGGAATTTGTTTGCCTGTTTCGCTGTCAACCTTTATTATCTTTACATAGCTTTCAAGTGAAGCGTTGTTGATGAGATATTTATAGGTTTTGCCGTCCTCATTTACAAAGACATCAAAATCGGCTATATACTCCGTACCGTTCCAACCTTTGGTCTGATGAACCGTGTATGTTCCGTAGGGCAATTCCTTTGTTTCTGCAAAGCCGTACTCGTCACATACAAGATTATCTCTTTCGGATTCTTTTGCTTTTGCATAGCTTCCCGATGATTTCAGATACACCTGAAATTCAGCACCTTTTTCGGGAGTTTCAATTTTTGTACTGCCGTCATCGGTGTGCTTTATGATTGCAATTTTTCCTTTCAGTATATCTTCGGTTACTCCAATTGAAACGCTGTTGTTTCCAAGTGTATATTTTTTCGCCTCTGCACCGATATGATATTCGGTTTCGTCAAGCAGATAACCCTCGCTCGGCTCAATTTCTTTCAAAGTCCAGTTATCTCCGCACACATAGTATGAAGTTGTAAAACTGCCGTTTTTATCGGTGGTGTACTTGTCAACCAACTTGCCGTTATTGTAGATTCCGTAAACTGCTCCTGCAAGTGTTGCATCACCCTGTGCAGACTTTGTTTCAGCGTCTGTTTTTGTAACAGTAAGATTCCACCTTTTAAGAACATTACTGAAAGATACAGTTGCCGTTTTCCCACTTCCAACATTTACGGTCTTTGATTTTTGTTCCGCATACTCTGTCGGAGTATGCTCGGTAACCGTGTATTTTCCGGGGACAAGGTCAGTTAATTCAAATTCACCTTTTGAGTTTGTCTTAACTGTCTTACTGTAACCATCGCCTTTGACACTAAACTCAATATTTGCAACATTGCCGTCCTCGGAGGTTTTGACAAGCTTTAGGTTGCCCGAGCTTGTCTTGACCTTGAAATATGCCCTTATCGGGTCAGCGTCGTTTTCAACACCTGTGATTACATCCTGCAAAGTTGCATCTCCATATGGGATAAGGGTTGTATTTCCTACGCTTGGCATTAACTTTGCAGAGTTGAATGTTACTGCATTATTGACTGGCGAAGTTGAAGTTAATGTCAGCTTATTACCGGATTTTAAAACGGAAATTCCGCTTGTGGTTTTGAAGCTGAAATCCGAAAGAATACTGTTGCTGTCTGTTAAGGTTAAAGTATATTTTCCGTCCGAGTATTTCATTTCATAGGGTTCAGCCTTTGAAGCGATTGCACTTGCAAAACTCGGAACGGTTGAATAATTTGCAAGACTTTTTGAGATTGCATTGTAAACCGACTTAACTCCGGGATTTGCACCGCCTGCACATATACCGTCAATGAACTTTGTATTTGTGCATTTATAGCCTTCGCTTGTAGAACGGCATCCTGAAACAAACTCCCATACAATCAGCTGTGTTGCCACCCATTTCTGATCCTCTGTTCCGCTTAAGCTTTTTCCTGAACCGGGTTTGCCGTAGAGCAGAGCGAGGTTGATTGCTTTCTGCTTTGCAGAGCCTAAATTCTTCCAAACGGTTGAACCGTCCTCGGTCAGCGTATTGCCCGAATAGAGAGTGTGACCGGGTTCAATGCAGTAGGCTTCCTTGCCGTCTGCAAAAATCTTGCACAGCTCCTCACCGGGAGTACCGACTGTGTAGCCGTCGCTGACCGTTGTCTGCTGAAATTTGATTATGTTTCCTGTACTGCCATAACAGTAATCAAAGGTGATTGTAACCTTATCACCGCTTGCCGCACTTACAGGGAGCGAGAACATTGTTCCGAATATTACGGCAACCACGAGTAAAAGTGCAGTTATTCTTGTGAAATTCCTTTTAGCTAAAATGTTTTTCATTCTAAAAATTCCTTTCTTTGTAAAAAATAAAGCAAAGTCGGTTGACTCTGCCTGCTGATAAAATATTCTGTTTTTGCTTACTCAAATCATAATTTCATCGCCTGCCCTTCAACATAATCTTCATCTATATCATCAGATTGCCCAGCTTCAAAACCACCGAGCCTGTTGTCCACATAGTCGGACAGCCACATTCCTGCAAAGGCTGTATATGACTGCAACCGCCACATTGCCAGCTTGCCTATGTCAAGGTGGACATTTTCAAAGGGATAGAGAATACAGGTTACGCCGTCACTCTTGAACACCGAAACATTCTCAAACTTTGTGTCGTCAAGAAGTATTCCCTTATCCGTGAGCATTTTATTGATTCCGTCCACCCATTCCTGTGTTTCACCGCCGCATCCCTGCAAGATGAGTCCTTCCTTGCCGTTCATACGGCGGAGATCCGAGAGTGTAATATTATTGATTTTCATTGTCATTTTCCTTTCATAAAAATAAGCACCCACAATGAAGTGAGCGCTTTGCTTAATCGTCTGTTCAACAATAGACTACATATATTTTGTTGTTTTCTGTGATTACATTGAATGATAAGTTGCTCGGAGCTATGCCACTGCTTTGGTAGTAGTAAGCTACATACTCAACATCACTTTTAAGGTTTGAAGTCAGTTCTGAAGTGCTGTCATAGTATGATGTGTTTGTGGGCGAGAACCAGCTTGCGTTGCCTGTGTTCAGTGAGGAATCGTATTTCATTCCAAGCTGCTGACCGTAGGCTATGCAGGCACTCACCGCATACTGAACATCAACCGTTTTTGCTTTGGTAGGCGGTTGCGTAGGCTTTTGCGCAGGTTTCTGTGTTGGCTTTTCCGTAGGCTTCTGCACAGGCTTTTGCGTTGGCTTTTCAGCAGGCTTTTGAGTAGAATTTTCAGTTTCTTTTTTAGCAGTCGATTCCGATTTTTGCTTATTGCTATTTACTGTATTCCTTCTGTTGTTCTGAACTTCTGTTTGTGTTTTTTGAATCGGATTCGTTGCCGAAACAACCGCCGAATGTTGCCCACTGTCGGCTTTTTCTTCTGTTTTGGTATTCTGTCCCGAAGGCTCTGTTTCTTTTGAAACTGTGGCTTTTTAGGGAATTGTTATTTCAGTTGTTGCCGTTGCAGAAGTTTCCGTAGATTCAGAAACATCCGCAGCCTTTGAAACTACGGATGTCTGAATATCGTTATTTAATTTTTCTTCTGCTGTACAAGCCATAAATGTTCCTGCTGCTAAAATCAATGTCAGCATTATTGCGATTTTCTTTTTCATACTATCGCCGTCCTTTCAGCAACAAGTATATCCAAAGATTTTGAAATGTCCAGAGATTTTTGAATAACAAACTAGAAGTTGTTGATTTATTTGTGAATAGAAAATATCAAACTTATCACTCTACAATATCTGAATAGTCTCCTTCAAAACAGATAGCAGTGTATTCATCATCTCAACACCTGGAATATGTCCTGTATTGGCAATAACTTTATATTTTAAATTTGTATTATTACTAATAGACGCCATTTCTTTTACTGTTCGTGTTGACGCTACTATATCTGTATCTCCTTGTAAAATAATGTAAGGAATTTCAACTTTTTTCAGTTGCTCTGTAAGATTTAGTCTTAGTATCTCTTTCCATAACGATGTATTCTTCATGTAACCATTAATCATAGTAGCCTTAAAGTCCTTCATCTTGTAATCCGGACTTGTTATTAGTCCTTTAACAATCGGCATCATAGGTGCTTTTGCACCTATCTTATTTTGGTAGGCATCTGTATACTTTCGAAGCGAATCTGATATTAACTTTAAATCTTTACCCGAAAAATTCTCTACTGTTACATTGTTGATTCTTTCCAATTTCTTTTTTGGAATACCACTTTGACATAACGCATTCTTCACTTCATCGCAAATGAACACATTTTTTACTATCTGTCCACAAGCTATAACAGCATCAACAGCATGGGGATTTCTTTCTAGGAGTTTAGTGCTCAAAATAGAGCCCCACGATGTTGAGAATATCATCATTTTATTATTCGGAAATTTCTTTTTTATATGCTCTACCAATTCTTCCGTCATCTGCACAAACGAATCTATGGAAAAAGCATCATCGATAACATAATTGTTAATTCCACAACCAAGTTGATCCCAATAAACCACAATAAAATTGTCCGTAAACTCAGGAAACAATCCTCTACATCCAACAGACATTGGAATCGGTGTTCCCGGTCCTCCATGCAAGGTAATTATTATTGGAGAATCTTTTTTTCTTCCTTCTATCAACACCTTCTGTTCATATCCGCCTAAAGGAAATGAACACAATTCTGATATTTCATTGTTTGATATTACGTCTTTTCTTTTCACAATATTGACCTCTACTCGTTAAAAAACTGAAATTTACACCTCTACAAATTCCGATTCATCATACAGATATTATACCTTACTCCAAAGCAACGGTCAACTTATTCTCTGTTTTTCAGCCAACAGCAGAGAAAGGTGAATAAGTGCATCTCTCTGTTCTTCCTCGGACAGGCTGTCAATGAAATCTTCAAGTGTGAAATTTTCCTCAAAATCTTCTTCAAGGCATTTGCAGTTGTCGCAGATTTTCTCTTTCCTGACAACTACCGAGCTGTCATCAAGCTCCGTAAACGACAGCACGTCGTTGTATCTGAATCCGATTCGTTGACGGATTTCAAAAGGGATTGTAATTCTTCCTTTTTTACCGAGGACTCTGTATATTTTTAGCATTGCTCGTCCTCGCTTTCTGCAAGCTCTGCTCTGCACTCATCGCAGATACAGTCGCAACAACATTCTTCGCAATCATCATCGCACCTCTCAATCAGAATTGCTCCGTCCATAGCTGAAATCTGCACAGCACAGTCGGATGTGATTCCTGATACAATAAGTGCGTCAAGCGGTATGCTTACATAAATTCTATTTTCCATTGTTAATAATACACTCCTTCAAAATTTGTTCTAAATCAATTTGTTGTTCGGTTGTCAAGTCAAGCAGACTTAACTGCAACGGCTTGTTTCTCTGCCGTTCATACATATCGTAATTGCCGATAAGCAATTCGGGGAATTGTTCGCCTGCGTTTATTCGCTGTTTCATATTGTGTAACCTTGTGAAATCAAAGAATGAATATCCATCATATAAATTACGGATTTCCTCACAATCGTTATATGATACAAGCCATTTGCTTTTTGCTTTTGCAAGTGCGTTTTTCAGCCTTATATGGTCATTCCAAGTGAATCCGCACTGATACACATACTCGCTTGAGAAGTACGGAGGATCACAGTAGAAAAATGCGTTTTCTCTGTCATAATGCTTGATTAAAACCTCAAAATCCTGATTTTCGATTACCGTATTTTCAAGTCTTTTACCAACTTGTTCTATCAGTTGAAAAAGGCTCACTACTGAAAAAGGCTGACAGGCAAATGATTTTCCGCCACTTGAATAACTGTATCGCAAGAGTTTAAGAAACATTACGGCTCTGCGCAAATCGTAGTCCTGTTTCATTCTGACATATAGCTCTATGATTTCTTCTGATTTCAAGTCAGGCAGGATAATCTTCGTCAGTTCCAATTCTTCATCAAAGTACTTATCGTCAAACTTTTCCTGTCTAAAGAAATCCCTGATTGCATTGAAATCATCCCTTGAATTAAGCGGATAAAATCCGAGTTCATTTATGAACGCCATAGGTCTGTCACGCATACAGCGAAAAAGGTTTACAAGATTATGGTTATAATCGTTGTACACCTCGAACTTATCAGGCTTTTTCTTGCCTAAAAGTACGGCTCCTGAACCTCCGAAGGGTTCAATATACCTTTCGTAATTCAGAGGAAACAGAGCGTACAAAATATGAAGGATGGATGTTTTATTACCCATCCAACTCACAGGGGTTTTGATATTCTCACTTCCTTTTCAGAATACCAATCGCCCCTGAAACGACAAAAAGCCGTTGATTAAATTAAAAAATCTAATCAACGGCTTATATATAAAAACCAATACCAGTCGTTCGGAACGATTGATATCAGTTGTTGTTATTTAATTTTTATCATTTACTTTTTTGATAATCTTCCCGATTTCAGAGATTACATTTACTGTCACAGCATTTCCAGCCATCTTGTAGAGCCTGCTGTCGGATAGTCCTGTTGCTTTTGCTTTGTCGAACTGATCGTCCGTGAAGCCTTGTAATCTCCAGCACTCCCTCGGAGTGAGCTTTCTGATTCTGCCGATATGGACTTCGCCGTTTGGCTCAATAAAGGCTACTGCAAACTTTTCATTGTCATCAAGAACATCTGAATTTTCTACAAAAACTCCTGAATGCTCAGTCTTGCGGTTACTGATTCCCGAATCGTGTCTTGCCGTTATGCACCTTGCGATTTCTGTTAGCTTCGGATTGGGGTTCAGGTCAATGAAATAATACGCCTGTGTTGCGGAAGTTGTCAGAGTATGTGCTACCTGACTTCCAACTCTGCCACGCCTTGAATTTTGTCCCGAAAAGGCTGTATCAATGCTGTCACCGGGATATGCGATCTGATAACCGTCTTTGGTTTTAGATTTTATCGGCAAACCAAAATTTTCAGTATCTTCAATAAGATAAAGTCCCGAATGACCGCCGAAACCGCCCGAACCGCTTGTCAGCGTACAGCTTAGTCCCTTTGATGAGTAGATTTGCTCACCTTGCGTTGGGTTTTCTTTGTATAAGAGTTTTTCCGCTTGTTTGCGTGAAAGATAATACTTCTCCGGCACATTGTCCTCTAAGATATCCGATAATAAACACTCGATTTCGTGATTGGGGTACTCCAAAATTTTTGCTGTTAAGTATCTGCCAGCATACATCATACCCCTCGTCGGTGCAAGCTGTGCTTACTCGTTTTCGACCGCAAGCGATCAAAAACGAGTAAGCTATGCTGCACCTCCTCTCCCCAAAAAGTTTAATGCTTTTCGGGGATCCCGTATTCAATGTATTGAGAATTGTTGCAAATGTCCTGCCTTGGTTATGGTTAAGCAATCCGAGTACATTTTCAAGGAAGAGATACTTAGGTATTTTAACGGCAGCAATTCTAGCAATTTTGAAAAACAGTGTTCCTCTTGTATCATTAAATCCTTTTCTTGCTCCTGCAATACTGAAAGATTGACAAGGAAAACCACCTGTGATAAGGTCAAAATCGGGTAACTGTTCGGGAATAATTTTTCTTGCATCGTCAAAATAAATCTCACCTCCGGTATTATACATAGCTTCATATGCCTGTCTTGCATATCTGTCAATTTCACAGTATCCAACGCATTCAAAACCATCTAAAGTTTCAAGTCCGGAACGAAAACCGCCAATACCTGCAAACATATCAAAAAATTTAATTGACATAAATCTTCATCTATCCAAAGATTTATGTAATTATTAATTATCACCTCCTGTTAAGACAAATTGTTATGACTCTGCTCCAACTGTTTTTTACTTAAAATCGGCATAAGTTTTTTCTGTAATCAAAATCTACAATTTGATTAATAAAAATACCGTAAGTGTTGAGTAGAACAGTTCCGTCAGGTTTAGTAATTGTAAGATCACCGTATCTTCCTCTGTCACATATATACTCAGCTGTTTCTTCCACACTGTGAAGTTCCTTTTTGGTATTACCGTCAAAACCTATTATATGATCATATTTTTCAGACATTTCGGATTCTCCTTTCAATTAAATTTATACTAAGATTTAAACATTGCAGGTGGATTTCTGATTCTTATTTTCAATATTCTTCACTCCTTCATTTCTGATGAATAATTTTTATTTACAGAATAGTTTGAATCACTGCTTATGTTGTCACCTACTTTCTCTCTATCAAAATTAGGTACCTGTTTCATCTCCTTTTCAAATTTTCTCAACTCTGTTGTGTCAGTAAAATACATATCAATCATTCCTTTCAAATTTTTCAAATAAAAAAAGCAACCGCTTTAATAAAAATTAAA
>OMAG01000109.1_pt1 | contig 40103 bp, 29 predicted proteins | sample 1673781 | NCBI WGS metagenome assembly OMAG01 (sample SAMEA103958127, study PRJEB25191) | human gut metagenome | biome: human-associated habitat [ENVO:00009003]; feature: intestine environment [ENVO:2100002]; material: feces | place: Germany | collected 2013/2015 | reverse complement strand
TTGTAGCATATTTATTTATTTTTTACAATAATTTACCTAAACTTATTGCTCAGCCTGAGCATAGAAAATGCCATCTGCTTATTATGCATTTTGCATAAACAGATGGCAAATTTTTGTAATTATATAATTAATTCATTTGATTTTGTAGAACGCCGGCGATATATTTTTGTCTGCTACAGCACTATACAAAGGCTTACAGACCTAATATTTTGCTGTTGCCGTACAAAGCACCCTTTCCAAGCTGCTCCTCTATTCTTAAAAGCCTGTTATACTTTGCGGTACGCTCGCCACGGCAAGGTGCACCTGTTTTTATTTGACCTGCGTTTACCGCTACAGCTAGGTCGGCTATAGTGGTATCCTCGGTTTCTCCGCTTCGGTGCGATATAACCGTACTGTAGCCGTAGGACTTTGCAAGCTCTATAGTCTGCATAGTTTCACTTAAAGTGCCTATTTGGTTTATTTTGATAAGCACCGAGTTGCCTGCCCTTTGCTGTATGCCCTGCTGAACACGCCTTGCATTGGTAACAAACAAATCGTCGCCTACAAGCTGCACCTTGCCTCCAAGCTGTTGTGTAAGGCCTTGCCAGCCTTCCCAGTCGTTCTCTCCTAAGCCGTCTTCAATAGAAATAATAGGGTATTTATTCACAAGCTGCTTCCAGTAATCTATAAGCTGTTGGCTTGTCATATCTGTTCCTCTTTTAGGCAGAGTGTAGCTGCTGCCCTTTTGCCATTCACTGGCGGCGGCGTCAAGAGCGATTTTCATTTTGTTTGTATTAAGTCCGGCCTGTATAATAGCCTCTGTTATCAGCTCTATAGCCTCCTCGTCACTGTTAAGGCTGGGTGCAAAGCCGCCTTCGTCCCCCACAGCCGTAGTAAGTCCTCTTTCCTTTAGAATTTTTCCTAGGGTATGGTAAACATTACAGCAGCTGCTTAAGCACTCCTCAAAGCTTTTTGCCCCTACAGGCATTATCATAAACTCCTGTATGTCAATATTATTATTTGAGTGTGCTCCGCCGTTTAAAATATTCATCATAGGCACAGGCATAGTTTGGCTGTAACAACCGCCTAAATAGCTGTATAAGGGAATATTAAGAGCCTTTGCCGCAGTTTTTGCACAGGCAAGAGATACCGCCAAAATTGCGTTTGCACCCAGCTTGCTTTTGTTTGGGGTATTGTCAAGACTAAGCATAATATTGTCAAGCTCCGTCTGCCTTAGTACAGACGCTCCCTTTAGCTTCGGCAATATTTTAGAGTTAATGTTTTCTACAGCCTGAGTTACACTTTTGCCGCCGTACAATGCCATATTGCCATCCCTAAGCTCATGTGCCTCATGTTCACCGGTAGACGCACCGCTTGGCACTATAGCACCTGCCGTAACACCGTTTTGCAGTGTTATCTGTGCCTCTACCGTTGGGTTTCCTCTGGAGTCCAAAACCTGTCTTCCTTCAATTCTTTCAATTTTCAGTCCGTTCATATATAACAGCCTCCTAAAATTCTCTTACATTATTATTGACAAATTAAAAGCCTTTATTCCTTTTCACCATATAAATATCTTGCAAAAGGTAGTGAAAATTTAACTTCTATATGTTACAATATTTATAAATTAAATCCATTTTTGCAGAACGGAGAATAATTATGAAAAATGCTGTTATATTTGACCTTGACGGCACACTGTGGGACTCCGCCGGCGTTGTAGTTGAGGGCTTTAATGATGAAATAAAAAACCACAATGACACCGACTTTGTACTAACGGAAAAGATGCTGAAATCTCAAATGGGAAAAACCGCAAAGCAAATATCGAGGGTGTTTTTTCCGGAGCTTTCTGAAGAACGAGCCATGGAGCTAATGTCACTGTGTGCCAAAAGGGAGCAGAAGTATTTGGAGAAAAAGGGCGGAAAGCTTTTTCCACAGCTGGAGGAAACCCTTAAAAAACTGCAAAAAGAAAATATTAAGCTGTATATTATAAGCAACTGCCAGTGCGGCTATATAGAAACCTTTATGAGGGTACATAGGCTGGAAAAATATTTTGACGATATTGAGTGCAACGGCGGAACAGGTCTTTCAAAAGGCGAAAATATAAAGCTGCTTATAAAAAGGAACCGCATTGACAGAGCTGTTTATGTAGGCGATACTCAAGGCGACTGCGACGCAACGGCATTTGCCGGAATACCGTTTGTATATGCACAGTACGGCTTCGGAAATGCAGAAAACCCTGACTACACCATACACAGCTTTTGTGAAATGGCAGAATTAGCAAAGAAAATCTTTGTATAACACACACTGTAAAGGAGCTGCACCAATGCAAAGAGCAAAACTAAAAACAATAGCTGCCGTACTGGGGTGCTGTCTGCTTTTAGGCGGCTGTTCATACAAAGAAAATCAGCGGCTTACCACAGCGTCTATACAATATCCCGATGGAACGGTAAAAAGCTACCAAACAACAGAAAGTATAAATCCCTTTTACGGCTTGAGCGTTACCTTCAGCGGCAGTCCGGGACAAGGCACAGCCGTATTTGACACCTCCGGCTGTACAGAAATTGTAAGGGATAATTTTAAATTCACCTGCAAAAGCAACGGCAAGCTAAAGGGCGGAAGCAAGGCCACAATAACCGCTGAATATGACAAGGATTTATTTGAAAGTAGCGGTTATAAAATAACCTGCAGTCAAAAGGAATACATTGTTTCCGGCGTGGATTTTTATCCGGAAAAGCTTGAAAAATATAACAAGGACAAGCTGAACAAGGCCATACGCCGTGCCGCTAAAAGCTATATTGACGACAATGCAAAGAGTATAAGGCTTGAGTTCGAAAGCAAGCTTGACCATAACCAATGGAGCGAGTCCGGCTCCTTTAGCTTTACCTATAGCTACCACGACATATCTATGATGTACAATGTAAATAAAAATGATGCATCACAAAACGCCTACTACATAATCTATGAGTTTTCTAACAAGCTTACCTGTACGGAGGATATGGAAAGCACCACAAAAAGCCCTATGAAAAAGGGCGACAAGGACACCGGTCGGGCGTATGTGGTTGCAGAGGCACAGGGCATAGCTTCAAAAAGTGATATGACTCTTACCGATGCCTATGTGGACTTTGACACAGTAAAGGCAAGCATAAAAACCTTTACCACATTAGAGAGTGCAAAAAGCTACTGCACCTATGGCGGGGAGTATAAAACCTATACGGAAGACTTTGTTTAAGCCGTTTGCAGACTGTACTGCAGGATAAGTCCTTTTTCTGCCGCATAAAACAAGAAATGGCACTCCGCAGGGAGTGCCTTTAGTTTCTTGCTTAATAATAAAATCAGTGCATAAACTTGTCAACAATATTCAGAGCTACTACAAGCAAAGCAAAGCCAATAGACAAAACCTTTGTCCAGCGAGCAAGCTTACTGTTTACTGTACGAGCCTTATTTTTTGACAAGAATGTGTCGGCACCGCCTGTTACAACGCCTATGCCCTTTGAATTACCCTCTTGCAGAATAACAACAGCAATCATAATGATTGAAAACAAAATAAGCACTGCACCAACAATATAGTCAACTATATTCATATCTGTCCTCGTCCTTTCGTAATAATATGCCACTTTAACTATTCATACGGTCTTTATGATACCACATAAAAACCGTATTTTCAAGTAATATTATTAATTTTTACCTCAAATTTTTTTTACAAAAAGCTCAATTGCTCCGCCTTATCCTCTGCACTCAGAACAGAGCCTGCGGCCGGCAGGGTTTTTGTGCGGTATCGGCTTGGCTTTGCTAGGTCGCCCTCCTTGTACAGCTTGGCAGAAATAAGTCTGTGTCCCTTTTTCAGTGCAAGAACATTTACGCCTACGGTTGACCTTGAAGCCTTTTCGGCAATAGCACCTGTATTAAACAGCAACACCCTGCCCTGACTGGAGGTCAGCATAATTTCGCAGTCCTCTTTAACATATATGATGTCTGCTATAGGTGACTTGTCGCTGTAAGCACCTGTCAGCTTCTTACGGTTAGTTTTTGTTTCGTAAGCCGAAAGAGGAACCTTTGCAATTTTACCGTTCTCAAAGGCGAATATCATATAGCCCTTGTAGTCCTTAGTGTTTACCGCATAAATTGAATTTTCGCCTTCGTCCATATTCAGCTTAGCCGGCACATAGTCGCCAAGGGTGCTTGCCTTTGTTTCTTTAAACTCGTTCACCTTTGTTTTATAAACCTGTGCCTTGTCTGTAAAGAACAGCAGCTCGTCATTATTTGAGCATTCGTTGCTGTACGCAACGCTGTCGCCCTCTTTCAGCTTTTGCTCACTGCTCATACGAAGCGACTGTGGCAAAATTTTCTTGAAGTAGCCCTCTTTAGTATAGAAGATATTTACACTATAGTCCGGAGCTTCCTCCTCTTCCTCGGCTGTCTGAATTTCATCGGCATATATAAGTATGCTCTTTCGTGGCTGACCAAACCTTTTGCCAACCTCTGCAAGCTCCTTTTCAATTATCTTTTTAATTTTCGCCTTGCTTGCAAGCACACCCTCAAGCTCTGCAATTTCCTTTTCAAGATTTTCTATTTCCTCGGTACGCTTTAAAATGTACTCTCTGTTTAGGTGCCGCAGTTTAATTTCTGCCACATACTCGGCCTGTAGCTCGTCAATACCAAAGCCTGCCATTAGGTTTGGCACTACTCGGCTTTCCTCCGGGGTTTCCCTGACAATTTTAATAGCCTTGTCAATGTCAAGCAGGATAGCCTGCAGACCCTTTAGTAAATGCAGCTTGTCCTTTTTCTTGTTAAGGTCAAAATATGTTCTGCGGCGAACACATTCTACTCTAAAGGCTATCCACTCGTCTAAAAGCTCTTTTATACCCAGCACCCTAGGCACGCCGCCTATAAGCACATTAAAGTTGCAGCTAAAGCTGTCTTCAAGAGGCGTCATTTTGTATAGCTTCAGCATCAGCTTGTCAGGATCTGTTCCCCTTTTTAGGTCTATGGTAATTTTCAAGCCGTCCAAGCCTGTTTCATCACGAATATCAGATATTTCCTTTAGCTTTCCTGCCTTAACAAGCTGTATAACCTTTTCTATTATTGCCTCGCTTGTTGTAGACTGTGGTATTCCGGTAATATCCAAGCAGTTTGCAGACTTGTCATAGGAATACTTTGAACGCATTTTAAAGCTGCCTCTGCCTGTTTTGTATATCTCGTCAAATACCCTTTTATCGTAAATAATCTGACCACCGCCCGAAAAATCCGGTGCCGGCAGAGTTGACGAAATATCGTGGTCAGCATTCTTCATAAGTGCAACGGTAGTGTCGCAAATTTCCTTTAGGTTAAACGAGCAAATGCTGCTTGCCATACCTACAGCAATACCTGTGTTTGCATTTACAAGCACCGACGGGTATGTAGCCGGAAGCAGGGCAGGCTCTTTCATTGTGTTGTCGTAGTTATCAACAAAATCAACAGTATCCTTGTCTATATCCTTAAACAGCTCGCTGCATATTGAGTCCAGCTTTGCCTCGGTATATCTTGATGCCGCCCACGCCATATCTCGGCTGTAAAATTTACCAAAGTTACCCTTTGAATCAATATATGGGTGCAGCAAAGCCTCATAGCCACGGCTTAGCCGCACCATGGTGTCATATATAGCAATGTCGCCGTGCGGATTAAGCCGCATGGTCTGACCTACAATGTTGGCTGATTTTGTTCTGCCGCCTGTCAGCAAGCCCATTTTATACATAGTGTAAAGCAGCTTTCTGTGGCTGGGCTTAAAGCCGTCAATTTCGGGAATAGCACGGCTTAATATAACGCTCATTGCGTAGGGCATATAGTTTTCTTCTATTGTGGTGGCTATTTTCTGCTGTACCACCTCTCCGGCACCGTCTATAACACCCTTAATGGCAGTCGGTGCGGTTTCTTTTGGTCTTCTCTTTTTTGGTGGCATAATAAACACCGCCTTTCAAATACATTAAAATTTATACTGTCTGTTCTATACCTCTTAGGCTTAACTCTTTGCCGTTATGAAAGGTCAAGGGAATCGGTGTATTCTGCACCGTGGTCAACAATATACTGCTTTCTGCCGGACAGATTGTCACCCAGCAGAATGTCAAACATTTGAGATGTACGCTCTGCGTCATCGGGAAGAACCTCTATAAGTCGGCGTGTAGCCGGGTTCATAGTGGTAAGGTTCATCATATCCGGCTCGTTTTCACCAAGTCCTTTTGAACGCTGAATAGTAAACCTCTCGCTGCCTATTTCATTTATAAATTTTTCCTTTTCCTTTTCATTGTATGCAAAATAAACATTCTTCTTTGTGGTAATTTCATAAAGAGGAGATTCTGCAATAAACACCTTTCCCGCCTCAATAAGATCCGGCGTTAGGCGGTAAATCATTGTAAGCAGAAGTGTACGAATTTGGAAGCCGTCCACATCGGCATCGGTACAAATGATAACCTTGTTCCATCTAAGTAAATTTATATCAAAATTAGCAATGTCTTTGTTTGCCTTTGAGCTTACCTGCACACCGCAGCCCAAAACCTTCACTAGGTCTGTTATAATTTCGCTTTTAAATATTTTGCTGTAGTCCGCCTTTAGGCAGTTAAGTATTTTTCCCCTAATAGGCATAATAGCCTGAAAGTCCGGGTTTCGTGCCTGCTTACAGGCACCGAGTGCCGAGTCGCCCTCTACTATGAATATTTCCCTTTCGCTGTTGTCTTTGCTTCTGCAGTCTACAAACTTAGCTACACGGTTGGTCATATCCATTGTACTGGTAAGCTTTTTCTTTAGGTTTGCTCTGGTTTTTTCGGCATTTTCACGGCTTCGCTTATTAATAAGCACCTGATTTGCTATTTTTTCGGCGTCAAGTGGGTTTTCTATAAAGTATATTTCAAGATTGTGGCGGAACATATCTACCATTGCCTCCTGAATACCCTTGTTGTTAATAGCCTTTTTGGTTTGGTTTTCGTAAGAAGTAACGCTTGAAAACGAAGAAACAACTACAACAAGACAGTCAAGCACATCTTCGTCTTTTATTTGGCTTTCGTTTTTATTGTACTTGTTATTTGTTTTTAAATACTGGTTTATGCTGTACTTAAAGGCGTTCCTTACGGCCTTGTCGGGAGCACCGCCGTATTCCAGCCAGCTGGAATTATGGTAGTATTCCGTAAGCGACACACGGTTTGAAAAGGCAAAGGCTATGTTTATTTTTGTTTTATACTCCGGCTTATCCTGACGATCTCGTGCCATTTTTTCGGCACTCCAGCTTTGCACTGCAGTAAGTCCGTCTTCTCCTACTATTTCCTGTACATGGTCGGTAATACCGTTTACATAGTTAAAACGCTGTTCCTCAAACTCCTTGCCGTTTTGGTTGCGGAATATAAAGGTTACTCCTGCGTTTACAATAGCCTGTCTTTTTATCATTTCAACAAAATATTCTGCCGAAACATTTATGTCTGTAAAAACATCAAGGTCAGGTCTCCAGCGGATTTTTGTGCCTGTATCCTTCTTTTTGTATGGCTCCTTTTTAAGTCCGCCTATGTTTTCGCCTTTTTCAAAATGCAGAGTATACTTAAAGCCGTCACGCTTAATTTCTGCGTCCATCCATTGTGAAGCATACTGCGTGGCACAAAGTCCCAGTCCGTTTAAGCCAAGTGAATACTCATAGTTTTCGCCCTCGGAATTATTATACTTACCACCGGCATACAGCTCGCAAAAGGTTAAGTCCCAATTGTACCTGCCCTCGTTTTCGTTGTAATCAACAGGAATTCCTCTGCCATGGTCTTCTATTTCCACAGAATTATCTTCATATCTGGTTACAATAATTTCACTGCCGTAGCCCTCTCGTGCTTCGTCTATTGAATTTGACAAAATTTCAAAAACAGAGTGCTGACAGCCCTCTATACTGTCAGAGCCAAAAATAACAGCCGGTCTTTTTCTAACTCGGTCTGCACCCTTTAGTATAGTAATACTGTCATTGCCATACTCCTGAGTTGTTTTTTTCTTTGCCATTGTTTCACCTATTTCTTTCCTTTTAGTTTATTTATTTTATCACGCAAATATGCCGCATGCTCAAACTCCAACAGCTTTGCGGCAGCTTTCATTTCTTTTGTTAGTGATTCTATTAATTTTTGTTTTTCTTCCTTTGTCAGGCGTTTGCCCTTTTTATCGTAAACCTCTTTATCATTATGAGAAGAAATCTCCAGTATATCCGCAACCTTTTTTGTAATGGTTTTTGGAACAATTCCGTTTTCTTGGTTGTAGCTGTTTTGTATAGAACGCCTACGCTCCGTTTCCCTAATAGCGTATTCCATCTGCGGCGTTACAGAGTCGGCATACATTATAACCGTTCCCTCCGCATTACGGGCGGCTCTGCCTATAGTTTGTATCAGCGACCGCTCGCTTCTTAAAAAGCCTGCCTTGTCGGCGTCTAAAATTGCAACCAACGAAACCTCCGGTATGTCAAGCCCCTCACGCAAAAGGTTGATTCCTACAAGCACATCAAACTCCCCTAAACGCAGGTCACGAATGATTTTCATACGCTCTACGGTATCAACATCACTGTGCATATAACGCACCTTAATACCCATTGTTTCAAAGTAGACAGTTAAATCCTCTGCCATTTTCTTGGTAAGTGTTGTTACAAGCACACGCTCTTTTTTAGCTACACGAATATTTATTTCCGACACTAAATCGTCCATTTGACCGTCTATAGGTCTTACGGAAATTTCAGGGTCAAGCAGTCCCGTAGGGCGTATAACCTGCTCCGCCACAACAGCCGACCTTTCCAGCTCAAGGTCGCCGGGAGTGGCACTGACAAACACAGCCTGGTTTATTCTTTCGTAAAACTCATCAAAATTCAGCGGTCTGTTATCCAGTGCAGACGGAAGCCTGAAGCCGTATTCAATAAGGTTTTCCTTTCTTGCCCTGTCGCCTGCAAACATACCCCTAACCTGCGGCAGTGTTACATGGGATTCGTCCACAAACAGCAAAAAATCCTTTGGAAAATAGTCAAGCAGTGTGTAAGGCGAAGAGCCGGGTGCTCTGCCCGACAAAACCCTTGAGTAATTTTCGATACCGGTACAAAAGCCGATTTCCTGCAGCATTTCAATATCATAGCGGGTACGCTGTTCTATACGCTGTGCCTCAAGGAGCTTGCCCTTATCCTCAAAAAATTTAATTCTTTCCTCAAGCTCTGCCTCCAGCTCCTTTATAGCCTTAAACATTTTATCCTTTGGCACAATGTAATGTGACGCCGGATATATGGCGGCATGCTTAAGCTCGCCGTAAAGCTCGCCTGTAAGGGCGTTTATCTCGGTTATTCTGTCTATTTCATCACCAAAATATTCTACTCTGATTATTTTACCCTCGCTGTTTGCCGGGTAAATCTCTACAACATCACCACGCACTCTGAATTTATTACGAACAAAATTCACATCGTTTCGCTCATACTGTAATTCTACAAGCTTACGCAGTAAATCGTCACGGGACTTTTCCATACCCGGTCTTAGAGAGATAACCATATTACGATAATCAATAGGGTTACCCAAGCTGTATATACAGGACACACTGGCAACAATTATAACATCTCGCCGTTCCGACAGTGCAAGGGTTGCACTGTGCCGAAGCTTGTCTATTTCGTCGTTTATAGAGCTGTCCTTTTCAATATAGGTGTCGGTTTGTGCAACATAGGCCTCCGGCTGGTAGTAATCGTAATAGGATACAAAATATTCCACAGCATTTTCCGGAAAAAACTCCTTAAACTCACTGCACAGCTGTGCCGCCAAGGTTTTGTTGTGTGCAAGCACAAGCGTAGGTCTGTTTTCCCTTGCTATTATATTGGCCATAGTAAAGGTTTTGCCCGAGCCTGTTACACCAAGCAGGGTTTGCTCCCTGTTGCCGGCTTCTATTGACCTGCATATTTCATCTATTGCCTGTGGCTGGTCGCCTGTAGGCTTGTATTGTGAGTGTAATTTAAAATTCATTATAACCACCAATATTTATTAATACATTTCGTCCATAAATCCCGAATCCTTTAAGGAAACATAATCATCATCAGCAACGATAATATGGTCAATCAGCACAACATCTATAAGCCGCAGTGCCCTATACACCTTTTCTGTGGTTTTAATGTCGTCGTTAGAGGGCAGTGCAAGACCGCTTGGATGGTTGTGCGACAAAACGGCAAATTTTGCATTGTACAGCACTGCCATTTCTATAATTTTACGCACATAAACCTCACAGGCCGAAACAGAGCCCTTGCTTACTACTCCGCAGAAAACCTCTTTGTATTTGCTGTCAAGCAGCAGCAGTACAACCGCCTCGTATTCTCTGCCTACAAACTTGTGCTTTATTTTTTCACCAATATTATCTATATCAATTATTTTATCCTTATTATTGTGCTTATCCTCCATATACACACGGCAAATTTCAGGTATAAGCTTAATATATATTGCACAGTTTTCGCTTAACCCCGCTTCCTTCAGCTTGTCAATAGGTGCGTCAAACACAGCCGATATAGAGCCGAAGCTGTCAATGAGCATATGTGCAACAGGATTAGTATCCTTTCGGGGAATGGCGTAGTACAGCATAAGCTCAAGTGCCTCATGGCTTTCCATACCGTCAAGTCCGTTATCAATAAATTTTTTTCTCAGCCTGTTTCTGTGACCGCTGTGCGGATTATCGTCCAACTGCTTTCCCTCCTTATATACTATCAACCTAAAGCAAGGTATTTGCCTATAAGCGGCGTTAATTTATTTGATTAAATTTTGATAAACTGCCGCTGTTTCTGCTGCACATAAATTGAGCTAACTGCATATATTAATACTTATCATTAGCCATAATACTCCATATTAAAATAAATATCAAACCATATTATAATCTATATTATAAAAAAATAAAAGCAAAATTTTTAATTTCTTTTCTGCAGCCCTTTGCAGAGCTGCTTTCGTTTAGGTTTTTATAAGTCCTTTTACAAAGGGCAAAAAAAGAGGACACCCCAAAAGAGGGTATCCTCGGTATGTACTACGCAAGGCTTACTGCATTGTACCGTTGTTATTCATGTTGTTGTACTCGTTGTTCATATTGTTTTGAGCATTGTTAACAGGAGCACCGTTATTCATATTGTTTTGAGCATTGTTAACAGGAGCACCGTTATTCATATTGTTGTAGCCGTTGTTCATATTGTTTTGAGCATTGTTAACAGGAGCACCGTTGTTCATATTGTTCTGAGCATTGTTAACAGGAGCACCGTTATTCATATTGTTCATATTATTCATATTAGGAGCAAATTCCACTGTTTTAATAAGCCTGAATTTGCCTATAACAGGAAGCTCATTTGCTCTGCCCTTTACAACATTGTAAATACCAAGCACAATATAGCCTATTACCGCTACATAATATACCAGCCACATTATTACATTGACTATTACTCCAAGAACAGGTATAAAGCCAAAGATAAAAGTTACAATAGAAACAGCAATAGAGGCCGCAACGGTAAACAGGAAGAGAAGCAGGCCCTGGTTGGCATGGAAGCGTGCAAATCTGGAATTTTTACTAGCCAGCCACGGAATGAGGAACAACAAACCAAAGTACGAAAAAATAGAAAGCGTCTTATTGTCGGAAATATCTCGAGGGCTGATTTGGTCCTTACATCTTGGTGTGTTAAGAATAAAATTCTTTATTTGCTCTATAAACCCGCCGCCATTACTGCCGTTCGGCTGCTGATATTGATTGTAGCCCTGCTGACCGTTTGGCTGTTGGTACTGATTATTCTGCTGATTGTTCATATAATTTTCCTCCAATAAATATAAATACAATATATAATCATAAATTAAGCGAATTACTGAATAATCTGCTTAATTATTTCCTCTGCCTTCATAGCGTCTGCCTTGCCACGACTGTTTTTCATTACATAGCCCACTATTGCCTTTACAGCCTTTTCCTTGCCGTTCTTATAATCGGCAACGGCATTAGGGTTAGCTTCTACTGCCTCTTGACAAAGCTTTTTGGTTGCCTCCTCGTCCAGTCCGCCCATATCCTTTTCGGAAATAAGCTCCGAAGCCTTCTTGCCTGTTTCAAGCATTTTATCAAGAGTAGACTTTGCAAGGTTCATTCTTATTTTCTTGCTGTCAAGCAGCTGAATAAGCTCTCTTAGGCTTTCAGCCGAAACAGGTATGTCAAACTCTTCTTTTGCAGACTCGTTTTCAATAGTTCTGAAAATTTGTCCTATAATAAAGTTTGCTGCTGTTCGTGGGTTTGCTGTACCCTCGCTTGCCCTTTCAAAATACTCTGCAACTCTTCTGTACTTTACAAGCAGCTGTGCGTCCGACTCAGGAATACCCAGCTTTTCAACATATCGCTCAAGCTTTTCATCAGGCAGTTCAGGAATAGTTTTCTCCAGCTCCTCTACCTCTTGGTCGGTTACATTTATTGTAACAAGGTCAGGATCACGGAAATAACGGTAATCGTTAGCGTCCTCTTTGCCACGCATGCTTGATGTTGTGTTTGTTGCATCGTCATAACGCAGTGTTTCCTGCTGAACGCTTCCTCCGCTTTCAATAATATCAATCTGTCTTTCCTGCTCGTATTCAATAGCCTTTGCCATAAATGCTATCGAATTCATATTTTTAATTTCTGTTCTGGTGCCAAACTCCTTTTGACCTTCGGGACGAACAGAAATATTAACATCGCATCTCATAGAGCCTTCCTGCATTTTACAGTCAGAAACGCCTATATAACGCATAATAAGCTGCAGCTTTTCCACATACTCTCTTACCTCGTCTACAGAGCGAAAATCAGGCTCGGTAACAATCTCGATAAGAGGCACGCCGCCACGGTTATAGTCAACATAGGTATCGCCCTTTTGGTGAATAAGCTTACCTGCGTCCTCTTCAATGTGAATACGGTTAAGTCTTATTCTTCTGCCGCTGCTAAGCTCTATATATCCGTTTTTGCACAGCGGCTTGTCATACTGTGAAATCTGGTAGGCCTTTGACAGGTCCGGATAGCAGTAGTTTTTTCTGTCCATTTTTGAAATTCTTGAAATTTCGCAGTTCGTAGCCAGTCCGGCCCTTATAGCATAGCGAACAACCTGTTTGTTCAGCTTTGGCAGGGTACCCGGCAGACCTATACATATCGGGCAGCAGTGTGTGTTAGGGCTTCCGCCAAATTCTGTGGTGCAGCCACAGAAAATCTTAGTTTTTGTACTTAGCTCCACATGAGTTTCAAGTCCTGCAACAAGCTCGTATCTCATAGCTTAACCCCCATTTCTGCACTTTTAAACATTGTTGAATGTGTGGCGTTTTCATAGTGCCAAGCGGCATTCAAAATGGTAGACTCCGCAAAGGTATTGCCGATAAGCTGCATGCCTATAGGCATACCCTTAGCGTTAAAGCCGCACGGTACAGACACTGCCGGCAAGCCTGCAATGTTAATAGGTACTGTGCAAATATCTGTAAGGTAGGTTTCTATAGGGTCGCTTACAGCCTTGCCAACCTCAAAGGCGGTCATAGGTACTGTAGGGGCCAAAATTACATCTACCTTTTCAAAAGCATTTTTAAAATCCTTTACTATTGTGCCACGCAGGTTTTGAGCCTTTTTATAGTAAGCGTCATAGTATCCGGCACTAAGAACATAGGTGCCAAGCATAATTCTTCTTTTAACCTCGCTGCCAAAGCCCTCGCTTCTTGTTTTGCAAACCATATCGTTTACATCGTTATATGTTGGGGTTTTGTAGCCGTACCTTATGCCGTCGTATCTGCCAAGGTTTGAGGAGGCCTCGGCACAAGCAAGGATATAGTAAACAGGCAGTGCATACTTCAATGCAGGCAGGTCAAACTCTACAATTTCGGCACCCATACTGCGGTAAAGATTGCAGGCATTTAAAACAGCCTCCTTTACATCGTCACGAATACCCTCAAGATACTCCCTTGCTATGCCTATTTTCATACCCTTAATATCATTTTTAAGTGTGGCGCAGGCACTTGCACCCTTGTTTCCCTGTGAGGTAGAATCCATTGGGTCAAGCTTTGCAACAGCGTCATAAACAATGGCTGTATCCTCTACTGTTGTTGTAATAGGGCCTATTTGGTCAAGGCTTGAAGCATATGCAATAAGACCGTATCTTGACACACTGCCGTATGTAGGCTTTAAGCCCACTATACCGCAAAAGCTTGCAGGCTGTCTTATAGAACCGCCTGTGTCCGAGCCCAAGCCATACACGGCAATGTTGCCACCTACTGCCGATGCTACGCCGCCTGACGAACCGCCGGCAACATGGTTGAGGCTGTGAGGGTTTTTAGCCCCGCCAAAAACCGAGGTTTCGCAGGAGGAGCCCATTGCGAACTCGTCCATATTTGTTTTTCCCAGCAAAACCGCATTTTGCTGCTGCAAAAGCTTCCAAACGGTTGCGTCATAAATAGGCTTATAGCCCTCAAGAATTTTTGAACAACAGGTTGTTTCGATTCCGCTTGTGGATATATTATCCTTTAATGTCATTGGAACACCTGCCAGCAAAGGAAGCTCTTCTCCCCTTGCAATTTTATCGTCAACGGCTTTTGCAGCCTTTAAGGCTGTATCTGCCGTTACATTCACATAAGCGTTCAGGTCGCCGTTGGACTTGTCAATAGCGTCCAGATACTGCTGTGTAAGCTCTGTACAGGTAATTTCTTTTCCTGTAAGCATTTCGTTAATAGCCCTAATTTTGCTTTTAACCTCTGCCATTGGTATCAATCCCTTCTGTGGAGTATCGGCTCTGCTCACAACTGAACAGGCACTATGCCCATTACAAGCAACGCTTCTTTACAAGAAAGCAGTCTTCTGCCTTATCGCCGGCATTTTCAAGGATTTTTTCGGTAGGGTACGACTCCACTACTACATCCTCTCTAAAAACATTTGACAAATTATTAATATTGTCAAACTCCTCACCGTCTGTAGGTGCGTTGTTTATAGCGTCTGCAAAGTCTACAATGCTTTGCATTTCCTTTGTCATTGCCTCGAGCTCGTCTTCCTTTACAGAAAGCTTTGCGAGGCGGGCAATTTGTATTACATCTTCATGAGATACCATTTTTGTTACCTCCCTGTAAAATTATCTTAGTTTTATATGAACCTCTCTAAGCTGCTGCTCAGAAACCTCGTTAGGTGCACCCATAAGAACATCCTGTGCATTGCTGTTCATAGGGAACGCTATTACCTCACGAATATTTTCCTCTTCTGCCAAAAGCATCAGCATACGGTCTACGCCGGGTGCCATACCTGCGTGCGGCGGTGCACCGTACTGGAATGCATTGTAAAGCGATGAGAATTTCTCCTTTAGGTCGTCCTCTGTATAGCCTGCAATTTTAAACGCCTCTATCATAATGTCAAGGTCGTGGTTACGAACAGCACCGGAGGAAAGCTCTACACCGTTGCATACAATGTCATACTGGTAAGCAAGTACCTCTGTAGGATCCTTTTCCTTTAGAGCCTGCATACCGCCCTGCGGCATTGAGAATGGGTTATGTGTGAATATTACAGCACCCGTGTCCTCGTCATGCTCAAACATAGGGAAGTCTACTATAAAGCACATTTCAAAGCGGCTTGTATCTATAAGCTTTAGCCTCTTTGCTACCTCTGTTCTTATTTGTCCTGCAAGCTTTGGTGCGTCCTCTTTGCTGTCGGCAATAAAGTAAATAACATCGCCTGCCTTTGAGCCGTTAATTTCTATAAGCTTTTCACGGTCGCCCTCTTTTAGGAACTTATCTATAGGACCGTCAAAGGTTAGGTCTTCTCTTACCTTTACATAGCCCAAACCCTTCATACCGATAGAAAGGGCGAACTCCTCCATATTTTTAAACCATTTTTTAGACTGTGCTGCTACATTAGGAACATTAATGGAACGAACTGTTTTCTTTCTGAACGGAGCAAAATCAGTTTCCTCAAACATTGGACTGATGTCCTGAATTAAAAGAGGATTCCTAAGGTCAGGCTTGTCTGTACCATATTTAAGCATAGCCTCTGCATATGGTATTCTTGCAAACGGCGGCTTTGAAACCTCTTTGTCAGAGAATTTTGTAAACACATCATACAAAACCTCCTCGGCTACAGCGAACACATCCTCCTGTGTGGCAAAGGCCATTTCAAAGTCCAGCTGATAAAACTCGCCCGGAGAACGGTCTGCTCTTGCGTCCTCATCTCTAAAGCAAGGAGCAATTTGGAAATACTTATCAAAGCCCGAAACCATCAGCAGCTGCTTAAAAATCTGCGGTGCCTGCGGCAAAGCATAGAACTTGCCCTTGTGCTTTCTGCTTGGGATAAGATAATCTCTTGCGCCCTCAGGTGAGCTTGCGGACAGTATAGGCGTGTTTATTTCGTTAAAGCCCATTTCAGTCATTTTACTTCTTAGGAATGAAATAACCTGACTTCTCATTAAAATATTGTTATGAACCTTTTTGTTACGCAGGTCAAGGAAACGATATTTCAAACGAATGTCTTCCTTTGTTTCGGTTGATGTAGCCACCTCAAAAGGCAGTACATTGTGGCACTTACCTAAAACTGTCAATGTTTCAGCAGTAACTTCAACCATACCTGTTGCTATTTTAGGGTTGATTGTTTCTTCATCTCTTTTAACAACCTCACCGCTTACAGTAACTGTACACTCTTTGTTTACATCTGTAAGCATATTGTCGTCGTGTACCACTACCTGTACTACGCCGTACTGGTCACGAACATCCAAAAACATTACGCCGCCGTGGTCACGAATATTTTCAACCCAGCCGGCAACTCTTACCTTGCTTCCTATATGTGATTCTCTAAGCTCGCCGCATAAATGCGTACGATATATATTTGAGCTATTCATTTTCATATTCCTTTCAAACAGCATATTTATACATTTAAAAATTATAACATTAAGCAATGCGTTTTTCAATATTTGCCATAGATTTTTTTACTTATTTTGCCCTTTTAATTTACCTGTATTTATAGTATAATATACTTATATCAAAAAATAAAGGTGATATTTATGACAGAGGCTGTTAAAAGCACCCTTGAAAACCTAAAAAAGAACAATATGGAGGCGTATTTTTGCAGCAGCAAAGACGAAGCCCTGGAGCTTGTAAAAAAGCTGATTAAAAAAGGCGACACCGTAAGCAACGGCGGTTCGGTAACATTGGCAGAAACAGGCGTTATGGATTTGCTCAAAAGCGGCGACTACAACTACCTTGACAGAGCAAGGCCGGGAATAACCCAAGAAGAAATTGAGCAGGTTTACCGTAGCACCTACAGTGCAGACGCTTATTTTGCAAGTGCAAATGCCATAACTCAAAGCGGTTATATTTACAATGTTGACGGCAACTCAAACAGAGTGTCTGCCATACTTTACGGCCCTAAAAGCGTTATTTTATTGGTAGGCACAAATAAGATAGTAAAAACTATTGACGATGCTGTTGAGCGTGTTAAAAAAATTGCCGCACCTAATAACGCCCGCAGGCTAAACCTTGATACATACTGCTCCCATACAGACAGCTGTGTTTCATTAAATAAAAACGACAACGAAATATGTGACGGCTGTGCAAGCACAACAAGAATATGCTGCAACTATGTACTTAGCGGCTACCAAAGGCACAAAAACAGAATTAAAGTTATAATTATAGACGGCAGCTACGGCTATTAATTGCCTACAGGGCAAACCAAAATCAATACCCTAAAACAACATACAGCCTAAAAACACCAATATAAACAACCTAAGGTGGGTATCAGCCTGTGCACCGATACCCACCCTTTTGCGGTAATAAATAAAAATCAGATTATCAGAAATTGCTGTTGCGGTTTTTGTTTTGGCTACTTCTGTTATTCTGATTGTTATTCTGATTGTTATTCTGGTTGTTATTTTGGCTATTGCTTTGGTTATTGTTCTGGCTGTTATGCTGGTTATTGTTTTGACTGTTGTTCTGACTTCTCTTGCTTTGGTTATTCTGGCTGTTTTGATTGTTAAATCTGTTGTTCATTGTAAGCACCTCCTTTACGAAAATTATTATTAGCACTAAGCTTAAATATATTCACTGTAGATTGAAAGGAATTATTAAATATGGACGCTTTACTTCCTGACAAATTTTTACAACGAATGAAAAATATGCTAAAAAGCGAATACAGCGACTTTTTAGCTCAATACGAAAAGCCGCCTGTAAAAGGACTGCGTGTAAACACGCTTAAATGCAGTGCAGAAAAGCTGCTTCCGCTTTTACACTGCAAAACAGCTCCCTCCCCCTTTTCACCTGTCAGCTACTATATAGTCGACAATGTTAAGCTGGGCAGCAGCCCGCTGCACCACTGCGGTGCGTTTTATTTACAGGAGCCGTCAGCGTCCGGTGCAGTTACCGCCCTTGATGTACAGCCCGGCGACAGGGTGCTTGACCTGTGTGCCGCACCGGGTGGAAAAACCACACAAATAGCGGCACTGCTGCAGGGCGAGGGGCTAATATGGAGCAACGAAATAGTAAAAAAAAGAAGTCAAATACTACTGTCCAATATTGAACGAATGGGAATAAGAAACGCTGTGGTATCCTCAATGTCCCCTGAGGCACTGTGCCCAAAGCTGCAGGGATATTTTGACAAGGTGCTAGTAGACGCACCATGTTCCGGCGAGGGTATGTTCCGCAAAGATCCGCAGGCGATTTCAGAATGGTCAGAGGAACACACAAAAGCCTGTATGGAACGGCAAATACAAATTTTAAACAGTGCAAAGCTCTGCCTAAAGGAGGGCGGCGTACTGGTGTACAGCACCTGCACCTTTTCCACCTACGAAAATGAGGGCACTGTAAATGAATTTTTAAAAAATAACCCTGACTTTGAATTGGTTGACTGCGGCGTAAGCTTTGGCAGAGAAGCAGAAAATATGCCGCAAGCACGCAGAATATACCCTATGGACGGGGGCGAGGGGCATTTTATAGCCAAGCTGATTAAAGCAAGCCCGGAAACAGGCTATACGCCCGAGCAGATTTACAGCATAAACAGCCGTGACAAAAACTGCGTTGCCGCTGTAAAGTCGGCACAACAGCTTTACAGTGAAATTTTTAACAGCAAAACTACTCCTAATTTCACAGTAATTAACGACAAGGTGCTTATACCGCCGCAAAGCACGCCGGCACTTGACGGTATGGGTGTTATACGAAGCGGTGTTCTGTTTGGAGAAGTAAAGAAAAACAGAATAGAACCGGCACACAACCTGTTTACGGCGGCAAAGCCGGAGGAGCTGAAAAGCACAGTGAACTTCACAGCAGACTCCCCACAGCTTAATTCATATTTACTGGGCGAGGAAATTGCGATAAGCTCCGATTTAAAGGGCTACACGGCAGTATGCGTAGAGGGAATTACTCTGGGCTTCGGCAAATGCTCAAACGGTCGGCTGAAAAACAAATATCCTAAAGGGCTAAGAAAGGTTAAATAACAATGGAGCTTTCAAATATTGGTACAATAAAAGATATTTTAGGCAGGCACGGCTTTACCTTTTCGAAATCGTTAGGACAAAATTTTCTTATAAACCCAAGCGTATGCCCAAAAATGGCAGAACAGAGCGGTGCCAAAAAGGGCGTAGGGGTTATTGAGGTAGGTCCCGGCATAGGTGTGCTTACCTGTCAGCTTGCCGAGCGTGCCGACAGGGTGGTGGCAATAGAGCTGGACAAACGGCTTCTGCCCGTTTTAGATGAAACCCTGGCTGAATATGACAACATAAGGATTATAAATGACGACATTTTAAAAATAGACTTAAAAAAGCTGATTGAAACAGAGTTTAGCGGTATGGAGGTTGTAGTGTGTGCAAACTTGCCATACTATATAACATCACCGGTTATTATGAAGCTTCTGGAGGACAGACTCCCGATAAATGCCTTGACAGTTATGGTGCAAAAGGAGGCCGCACAGCGTATATGTGCAGAGGTTGGCTCTCGCCAAAGCGGTGCGGTAACTGTAGCTGTAAATTACTATGCAAAGCCGCAAATACTGTTTGGCGTATCGGCAGGCAGCTTTATGCCGGCACCAAAGGTGGACTCGGCGGTAATAAGGCTTGACATTTTAAAAGAGCCTTGTGTACAGGTAGAGGACGAGGAGCTGTTTTTCAAGGTGGTAAAGGCCGCATTCAGTCAGCGTAGAAAAACCCTGCCAAACTCCCTTTCGGCAGGACTTCAAATATCAAAGCTTACAGTAACAAACGCCCTTAATCGGGCGAATGTGCCTGTAAATTACAGAGCCGAGCAGCTTACAATGGAGCAGCTTGCCAAAATATCCAACGCTATCGGCTCTAAACAGTAGGAGGTTATGTTATGGATAAAGACAAAGGACACACCTCCACATTTCTGTTTTCAAACAAATCCGACAGCAGAGTTCGCTTTGGTTTGGAGCAGGGCAATGCGGTTTACAGCAAATCCTCCGACCCTACACAGGATATTTTCCAAAGGCGAATAGCACGGCTTTATAATACGCACGGTGTATTCAGCTGTGACACACACCGTGTAATATCCTCACTTTTAACAGCGTTGGCAGGATGCAACGAAAAAATAGCTGTCAGCAGCAGCCTTATTCCTCCGCTTTATTTTGCCATAAAAAAGGCGGCAAAAGGCATTGGAATAAATATAGCTGAATTTGCCACAGAGCAGGAGCTTGAAAAGCTTACGCAGGACGGTATTAAGGCAGTTTTTGTATCGTCTGCCTCCTACACAGTGCAAATGCCTCTCAAGGTATGCAGTACCTTCTGCCGAAAAAATCATATTCCCCTTATTGTAGACAACACAATAGCTACAGGCTATTCTTTTATGCCTTTTATGCACGGTGCGTCTATTGTCTTAGAAATGTCGGAGCTTTTATCCTCCGGCAGTACAGAGCACAGCTATACAACAGTAATTGACAGGGGCGGCTTTCATTGGATGTACAACAACAGCTACAGCAGACTGTACCCCTTTTCAAACAGTAAATACCCTATGGCACTGTATGTAAAAACAAGCTGCAAAAAGTATAATGCCAAGCTTTACAGCCAATTGCAGGCAGATTATTATATGCTTTTGGAAGGTCTTCGCACACTTGAGGATCGTCTGAACGCCGCCGACAATAACTGCCACATACTTATGAGCGTTATGACAAACTACTGTACGGAAATATATTCAACCGACTATGAAAGGTTTGCAATGTTTTTTTCGGCAGAAATTCACAGCAAATATGTAAACGCACTAAAGCAAAGGCTTGGTAATATTACAGTTGCCTCTATACCCCGTTTGTTTCAGTTATACAGCTGTACGGCCGTATTTTTTGACGACAGCACAATATATGTAAAATGCGGGACAGAGCCTTTTGACCATATTAAACCCTTATTCACTGTCAATATTGATTAGCACACAGTTGTTTACCACTGCCTGCATCAATTAATACACAACTGACTGCCACCACCCCACATCAGCTGTCATACAATGCAGATTATACAATTTATATATTAACAACAAAAGCGGTAGCGAGAAAAATCTCGTTACCGCTTTTTCGTAACCTGTTAATCTAAATCAATTATCTAATTTAAATTACTCATCGTATTTTTTCTTTTTAAGAAATATCGTACCAAATATTCCTACACCCGATACAAACAGCACCGCAGCCCACAAGAATATATTGCTGCTGTCGCCTGTTTTTGCAGGCGTGGTTGTGGTTGTACTTGTGTTCGTGTTTGTATCTTGATTTTGTACATCCTGCTTGCTGTTATTCGGATTTGCAGGTGTTTTGCCGTTTGAAGCTGATGGGGTATTATCTCCCATTTTCGCAGGAGCTATAGGCTCCGTTGGTTCTGTAGGAGCTGTAGGCTCCGTTGGCTCTGTAGGAGCTGTTGGATCTATAGGCTCCGTTGGCTCGGTAGGAGCTGTTGGCTCTGTAGGAGCTGTTGTTCCTATAGGAGGAATTTCCTTTCCTTTTACCATATAGCCGCAAACTGTACAAATTTTATCGCCTGTATATCCCGATTCGGTTTTTGTAGCTTCCTTTGCATTTTCCACCTTCATATTGTGGTCAGCCTTATTGCTGACAGCTCCGCAGCTGCATTCATGCCAATGACTGTTGGCGTCCGACTTCCATTCACTGCCATAGCTGTGCTCGTGTGTATCGTCCACAGTAACTGTAATGTTCAGTCTTTCGCTGTAATCCATACCGTCCTTATATGCCGCAATACGGAATTTTGTGTTTTCGGTAAGGGTAATTGGTTCGGTATAGGTTTTTCTGCTTGCACTGTTTTGGCAAGGGCAGGTGTCATCTGTAGTATAGTAGATAGTTACCCCGTCCTCGGTCGAAATTACAAGTTGCTCACCATTTTTAACGGTAATATAATTTTCCTTAGGGGACTCTGCCGTAAACTGAGTTGTGCCAATTTGTGCTGTTGGCCTCTGCGGACGGTTTTCGTCCATAGTTATATGCAGGTCTACAGTTTTTGTAAGGCTTGTTCCCGCTGCGGTAAAGGTAATGTCTGTGTAACCCGGCAGCCTTGTATCCATATTGAAAACTGCCCTTCCGTTTTCATCTGTTACCGCTGTATTTTCTGCCAGCCGAGCAAAATCCGCATTTCCTACGGCAGCCTCAAGAGTAACATTCGGCATATAATTGCCGTCGGCGTCCTTAATACGAACAGAAAGGCGGCGTTCCTCAGCTACCTTCATAGAGATAATGCTTTCATAATTCAAAATTATTTCTGCAGGGCGGGCAGTAACGATTAATTTGCCACTGCTGTACAACGGCAGAGCCTTTCCCGCATAGTTTTGTGCACCGTCAAGAGTAAAGGAAACAGCACTGCCTTTTTTGAAGCCGCCTGTTTGGGTAATATGCAGTACCTTAGAATAGCCGCTGTCTATAGATTTCCATGTGCCAACCATACCTGACGGCAATGAAATTTCCTTTGAAGTATCCATATACTGGCTGAACAGCACCTCTATATAATCCGGATATGCCCTTGCAGACACAACCTTTGGAAGCTCTTTAGATACCATAGCATTTTTCAGTCCTAATCTTGGAGGCGGCACCTGCATCCAATGGGTTTGCGTAGATTCATAACCCTCTTTTTCAAAGCGCACCTGCCACCAGCCTGCTGTAACATCCCAAGCGTATGAGCCGTTTTTGTCGGTTATTTGAGGGTTAATCTGATCATAATTTTCAGCGTCCCACATTTTTGCGTTAGTGCCGTTTTCATCCTCGGCATACCAAACCGACGCTGTTACACCCTCAAGGGTGTTGGACTCTACAGCCTCGTAAATAATACCTGATGGATCCATAAGAGCATTTTTGCGGGCTACCTTACGGGTACGGCGCATAATGTCTTCCATGTCGGTTTTCTCACACTTTTGCTTTCTTATTCTTGTCTGCTTATCCAGATCTTCAAGAAGCGACTGAATCTCTGCCGCACGCCTTGCGCCTACTGTATTGGTTGCCTTATCCCAAATATTTCCGACTACATCCGTTGAGCCTGTTTTGTCAAAAATTCCGCCTACAATAAAGGCAGAGCCTGCGATTGAATTTGCTCCGAAACGGAATGCCTCGTTGTCAAGCAAAAGATGAATTTTTTGAGCAATATGGCGTTCTCTCATAATATCATTTGCACAAAGAGGCATATCCGAATAGCGGTTTTCAAAAAGCTCAAGCTCCTGAATATATCCATCCATTTCTGACGCCTTAACTGTAAAGTCTACCATAGCTTCAGCATCCTGCCTTACGCCGTCAATACCTATAAGCGTATTCACACCCTGCAGTCCGCCGCTTACACCGTTAAGTACTCCTGCCTCAAGGGTTCCGCAAGCCGGGTTTTTAATGGCAACTTGGGCAAAATCATCGTAACATTCGGTAAGCTCTGAAATATAATCGTTTCTTATGGACTGTTTAATATTATCAAGAGCACCTGCCTGGAAATCAACCTGATTGCCGCTTTCATCAATAAAGGTAAAGCCGCCTGTTACACCGCCGGCTCCGCCGCCTCTTGCCAATACTTCTGCACCGCTTACCGCTGCTCTTAACATTCTTACCGGTGCGGCCTTTTCCTCGGTATCATCCCTATAGGCAGTAAAGCCGTTGGCTGTTTCACATATGGTAAAGCCCGCCGCCTGCAGCTCTTCTACTGTGCGGGTGTTTTTGCTTTGAGTTATTCCTATTTCATTATATACCTCGTCCCAATTCTTATATTGGGTTAAATCCTTTTTAAGTCCAAGATTCTTTGAAAGCTGGCTGATGTTTTTGTCAATGGCCTTTTCAAGCCCGTAAGCCGCTGTCTGTTCGGTATCCGACAGCCCCTTAAACCATTCTGTTTCAGACATATGGTATTTTCCGCCGAAAATATACTTAGACGCATCATCTACATTCGGCACAATACCCTCCAGCTTGTCAACATATGATTCTCTTGCAGTTTCTATTTGTTCCCTGCGAGTGGTCATGACTTCATTGCACTTACTGTTTACGGCTTCTGCTGTTTTTGCGTTATAAGTAAAGTACTCTGTGTCCTCATCCCAGTCAATTGCAAAGTCGGTAGCCATAAGCACTTTATTCAGCGAGCCTGCAAATGTATAGCGTTTATAATGGCTTTGATATGCACCTGAGGAAATCGCTTCACTGCTTATAAGTGTCATTGGCACATATTCCACATTGCCGTCCGTCATCACTGCATATGTTATAACATTTGTCGGAGCGGCTTCGCTTATGAGGGTGGCAACAAAATTAACATTGCTGTTGTGGTTATTTACGGTATATGACGGATATACATCGTCAGTAGAAGATGAGCTGTACAAAAACTGCTTATAGCTAGAGCCGTTATAAAAATACCATGTTTCAAGTCCTGTATTTTTTGGCTTGCTCGAGAATGAAACCGTAGTTTCAGCACTAAACTCTCCGCACACCGCCTTTAGCTTAAATTCCTGTCCTGCAAGCACATTCTTCGGCAAGCTATAGGTAAGCACCGCATTTCCGTTTCCGTTTGTAGTTCCCCAAGCGACAATATTATTGTCGAGCCACAGCTCCACCTCAGAATTTGGTGCAGAGGTTACAGTTGCCTTATTATTGCTGCTAACAGTAAGTATCTGAGATTCCGGTATCAGATACATACCCTCAACGGCAACAGTTGCACTGCCTATAGGAGCCGAAACATTACCCACAGTACCAAATGCTGTAATGCTTTGCTCTCCTACGCCGGAGAAAATATTTGTAATGTAGAACATTCCCTCGGAATCCTTTACATTTACAGTAACGGTGTTGCCCTTTACTGCATAATCAACGCCCTTTTGCAGAACCTCATTTTGCGTGTACAGCGTCTGTACCGATGCACCTTTAGGCAGAGTTACCGTAACCGTACCGTTTTTTCCGCCGGCAAAACTGTAAAATACTCTGGCGCGGCAGGTTCGTCCTGCTACCGTTCTGCTTTGCTCGGCAACCAAACGGCAGTTGTTTTTGTTGAGTATATTTGATGTAACGGCTTTCAGCAAAGGCACCTTTAGGGTAAGCTCTGCAGTTTTTCCGTCGGTAACCTTTACAGTTTCTTCTGCATAGTCGGTACCTTTTTTCAGCCCCATAGCTTCAAGTGTACTAACTGTGGATATTGCAGAAAAGCTGTCGTTTGCATTAAAGGCAATAACCTTGTAGGTTCCTGCTTTTAGGGAGTCGGTAATCAAAATTCCGTTTTTATTAACAACTCCCTGAGCAACAGCGTTTTCGTTTGCATCAAAAACAAGGATGTTGTTGTCACCTGCAAATTCACCGGTTGTGGTAACATTAATCTTTCCCCAAGGGGTTAAGGTTACCTTAAACACTCCGCTTTCACGCAGTGCCGTAACGGTGTTTGCAGAATATAATAATTCGTCTGCGTTTACAGAAAGGGTAAGTCTTTGTGCTGTAACAGAATTATTTAAAACTATATAAGGGTACTGAACGGTGTAGTCCTTTCCTTGCTTTAAAGCCTCGCCGCCACCCTTTAGAGTAAATGTCAGCTTGTCACCCCGGCTTACAGCAATGTCGCCAAAATCAATACGCATTAAATTGTTTGCCGGCACTTTGTCGGACTCTCCGAATGCTATCTCGCCAAGCTCCCAGTCTTCGGTAATGTCGGCTTTAATAAAATTCTTGTCATAATAGCCATTAGCCGTTGCCTTGATTGTAACCGTAGAGCCCTCGTCTGCAATTACAGAGAATTTTCCGCTGCTGATTTCTACAGGAACGCTCTGACCGTCTATACAAATTTCCACCTTAGCTTTGCTTTGTATACTGCCGGAAACCTTAACGGTTCTGTCGGAAATAGCAATGAATTTATATATATCATCCGGGTCTTTATCAGGGTCGTTTACTAAAGCGTCATATAGAAGCTTCATCATAGAGGCTTCGCCACTTGAATCTTTCTCGTATGCTTTGATGATAATATTTGTACTTTCATAACTGCTCTCAAACGGTGAGTAATACTCCTTATCGCCAACGGTTAACTGTCCGCCATATGGAGCCTCCTGCAGCTGTATGTTGCGGTTTCTGAATTCTACTGTAAGAGGCTTGGTAACGCCGTAAAAGGCATCGCGACCAACTAAAGCTACAGACTCAGGAACAACTATTGTACTTCCCTCAAGCTCCACACATTCATCGAAAGCACGCTCTCCAATAGTTTCTACACCGTTAGCAATGTTCAAGCCGGTAATTTTTGTTCCGACAAAGGCTTCGTATTTTATTTCTCTTACGGTTTCGGGAATATTCAGTGTACCGGTAATTGGGCAGCCGGCAAATGCCGACTCACCAATAGTTTCTACTCCCGTCATTATTGTTAATTCTTTTAATTTATTTTCATATTCGTAATTGTCAGTGCTAAAAGCATAATAACCGATTTCTCTGATATTTGACGGGATAGTAACGCTTTCAAAGCCACAGTTTGTAAATGCAGCGTCACCTATTGCACTTACATTCGGCAGTGAAACGCCCTCATTATATACCGATACAGGAAGGGCGGTACATCCGCTAAATCCGGTAAGCGTAGTCAGCTTACTGTCATTTGGCCAGCTTACGCTTGTAAGACTGCTGCAGTCATTAAATGCACATCTGCCTATTGTTTCAAGGCTTGACGGAAAAGAAAGAGATGTAACCGATATTTGGTTAAAAGCAAGCTCCCCTATTTCAGAAAGTGAAGTACAAACTGATAGATCAAGGCTGCTAAGTGCCGTGCAGGCGCTAAATGCTTCGTTTCCGATACTAACCAGTGCTTTAGACAGCTTTAGGGCAGAAAGTGATGAATCACCGTAGAACGCCTTTTCTTCAATTCTTGTCAGATTTAAGCATGAGGATAAATCCATGCCGGAAAGTGAAGTGCAAAATGCAAAGGCTTTATTATTAATTACTGTTACAGAGGTCGGCAGCTTCACCGAGGTTAATGCTTTACACTCACTGAACATACTGTCTTCTATCACTGTCAGCCCTGTGCAGGCAGATAAATCTGCATTTTTCAGCTGAAAGCACTGTGCAAATGCACCCACTCCAAGGGAGGAAACCGACGACGGCAGTGTTACAGAGGTAAGCCCCGTCCAGCAAAAAGCATTTACGCCAATGGTTTTAAGTGATGTGCAAGCGGTAAAATTAACATCTGCTAGCTTTTCACAGCTCATAAACGCATCTTTATCAATGATTTCAACATTAGACGGCAGCTTTACGGCAACAAGCTCCTTATTGCAATAAAATGCATCCTCACCTATGGAGCGCAGCTGTGTACAGCCCGAAAGGTCAACATTTGTAAGCTTGCAGTCGGTAAAGCCGCTAACATCAACAAGGCTTGTCGGAAATTCCACAGCCGTAAGAGCTGAATTTTGGAATGCATAACTGCCTATAGTTGTAAGCTCTGTGCACGCCGAAAGGTCAACATTTGAAAGGGCTGTGCAATTACGAAACGCTCTCGCACCAATACTTGTAAGCGTTGACGGCAGCTTTACAGAAATTATGCCCTCATTGTTGCCAAAGGAACCCTCACTAACGGAGCGTAGCTGTGTACAGCCGGAAAGGTCAACATTTGTAAGCTTGCAGTTGTAAAAGGCATCTCTGCCAATATAACTAAGGCTTGCCGGGAATTTCACAGATGTAAGAGCTGAATTACCTGAAAATGCCGCATCACCTATTGTAGTAAGTTCTGTGCACGCCGCAAGGTCTGCATTTGAAAGGTTCGTGCAGTCATAAAACGCGCTCGCACCAATACTTGTAAGCGTTGACGGCAGCTTTACAGATGTAAGCGAATCGTGAGGTTTAACATAACCGGACATTTTATTGGAAAACGCAGAATCGGCAATTTTTGTTACCGGCAGCTTTTCCAAAGAATTTGGTATTTCAATGGCTGTAACCGTAGTATCACAGCCGGTTATAGTGACTGTTTGGGCGGCATCGTCAATTTCATAATAAACCATACCGCCTGTAGCTTCAAATGAGCCTGTGGTATCTGCCGCCAGTGCACTGACGGGCAGAATACCGATAATCAAGCTAAAAACCAAAAACACAGCCACGAGTTTTTGTTTTTTTAACATTTGGTCAAACCTCCTTTGTTTTATTGTTTTTTTACTTTTCTGTATTTGTTGTAAGCTACGCCTCCTGCTACTCCGCCGCAGAATACAAACATTACGGCAAACCATAGAGTTATATCACCCTCATATCCTGTATTTGGAGAGGTTATAGGATTATTGCCTGAACTAATCGGATTGGTTGGATTGGTTGGGCCGGTTGGATTTACTGGAGTTGTCGAGTTTGTCGGAGCTGTCGGCTTTGTTGGCTCTGTCGGAGCTATCGGCTTTGTTGGCTCTGTCGGAGCTGTCGGCTCTGTCGGAGCTGTCGGACTTGTCGGAGCTGTCGGCTTTGTTGGCTCTGTCGGAGCTGTCGGAGCTGTTGGAGCTGTCGGAGCTGTCGGCTCTGTTGGCTCTGTCGGAGCTGTTGGCTCTGTCGGCTCTGTCGGCTCTGTCGGAGCTGTTGGCTCTGTCGGAGCTGTCGGCTCTGTCGGACTTGTCGGCTCTGTCGGAGTTGTTGGCTCTGTCGGAGTTGTTGGCTCTGTTGGGATTTCTGCTGACTTTGGAGTCATCGTCAAATCGGTTTCGAGCCACATGCTTTGCATATCGTCGTCATCGCCGACACGCTTATAATTCACATACTGACCGTTGATTTTCAGCTTGGCGTCAGGTGAGAAATTGCCGTAATATGCAGTCACATACACCCCGTAATGATAGGTCTTTCCGGCTTCAAAGGCAGTAATTTTATTTTTATAAATTCCGCCTCCCCACTCCGGCTCAGTAGAAATTAAACCGGTATTTTCGTCCAGACTCCACCACTCGCATCGGAATGCGTAGTCTTCATTATCGGGTACATTGCCGGTAAAGACAGGCTTGTCACCATCTTTAAAGGTTATGGTTGCGTTAATGATTTCCACAAGATCAATTTCCTTTGGCTGAATAGGCTTAGTCGGAGTTATTACTTTAACTATCGGCATAAACAAGCCGTCTTGAGTTTTTATTACATTGGTCGGATCCACCATAGTGTTATTAATCATTACCGGACAATTATCCACGAAAGCATATCCGTCCTTTGCTCTCAGCTCAATGGAGTACATATAGCTTTTGCCTTCTTCAAACTGGTTAATTCTTTCCATAGAAGAAGTGTATTTGCTTGCATCAGAATACCAGAAAGCAACCGGATTTCCGTTTTCCATTTCTTCCCAGCATTCATAGGCAATTTCATATTTGTCGGGATCATCCGGCAGGAATATTTTAGCTGATTCCTGTGGAGCGTCCCCCGGCTGATAGTCAAATTTAACATCCGCAATTACTGCCTCGTTAATTGGAGTGTCAACTGCCTTGGCACTAAACATTACCGGCGTGTCACTGTTCTTTTGAATGTGTGAAGCATCAGCACCGGTTTCTACAATATCTTCACCAAGAACAACATTATCTGCTTTTAGAGCGGTATTTCCGGCATAGCCGGTGTTTAATATAGTTGTTCCGCCGTTAAAAGCAGCGGTGGAAACATCCTGATACATTTTGACCAAAGGCGTATCTCCATAATCATCCGCAGGGAACACGATAGGTGTGTACTCACCCCAATCCCATGCTACATCAAGCACACCGCTGTTAACGGTGAGGTTTTTACACGAAATGGCAGGTTCTGCATACAGCTTGTCATTATATTCTTGCACCGGCTCACGCACAGTCAAGCTGCCGCTGTTTAGATTAAGGTCATCTGTTGAAATTCGTTGACTTTCTACCGTACCGTTTGATACATTGAATTTATTGACACCGTAAATTGAAGCTAATTTAACTGTACCACCGGTCACGGTGAAGTTGCCCTGATTGTCGGTTGATTGATACTGACTTATATTTGCACGGCCGTTTGCAGCATCAAATGTGCCGCCGCTTATCTCAACATTGCCCACGGCAGCGCCGTCGTTCATACCGGCAAAACTATCTCTCTCTATGTCAATGCTATACCCAAAATATTTTTCTCTGCTTGTAGATACAGCAGTAATCTCGCCGCCGGTCTGTTTCAGGTTGCCGTTGCTTATTCTAATAGCCTTTGTAGCAGCAGCCGAAACTTGGGCATTGTTCGAAACAGTTAAATCTCCTGATAAAATATTAAAACCGTAAGCCAGTCCTTCGCCATCCATAATTGGATCGCACTTAACTTCCAGCTTACCTGTACCGGAAACAGAAACATTTCCTTTATAAGAATCAATACCTTGAGAGAAAGATTTGTGCTCCTCTTCACCGCCTGTATCTATGGATTCTCCGCCAATGGCACTCAGCTTGCCTCCTGTAACAGAAAGACTGCTCTCTTCATTTAGCTCAACGCCATCGGAAAACGCACAGTCTGCAGAAGTTGCCTTGCCGCCGGTTAAGGTTGTAGTGCCGCCCTCGACATTAATATTACCCTTTGCGGAAAGAGCCACAGAGTAAGTCCATGCATCGCCGTTGTTTGTATGAGTGCCTGCAGTTACAAAAAGTGTACCTGTACCGTTGGTCTCGCCCTTGACTGTTAAAGTGCCCTCGGCATAAATACCGTAAACACAGATTTTTGTTCTATAACTACCGTCGGTCGTTACCTCTGCGTCTCCGCCTGTGATTTTATTTTCCGTGCCGTCTGCAAGAACAACAGCAGCACCGTCAGGCAGCTTTAATGCAGTTGTTGCCGCGGTGGTAAAATCAATTCCTTTTAAAACCAAGGTTTTGCTTTCACTGTTCCAAACGGAATCTGCAGCGCCGGTGCTCTTATGCTGATTCAGCAGTGCCAGTGCCGCTGCTCCGCCGTCGGCTGCGGTAAAGTCTGCCGTTTCTGTTGCCTCTGTCGTTGCAAATGCCGAAAGCGGCAATAACGACGACGCCATACAAAGCGTAAGGCCCACAGTTAATATTTTCCCCATAAATAATTTAGTTTTCATAAAATCTGACCTCCTTTTTTGGAATAAGACCGTTGCCGGTCTATGTAATACTATTTATCCGTCTTATTATTTATTATAATTTTTCACCGCAGCTCGCACAAAAAGCACTTCCGTCAATAATATCTGCACCACATTTAGGGCATTTATTGTTAAGCCTTGTTCCGCAATAGCTGCAAAACCTTGATCCGCCCGGAATTTGTGTGTGACAGTTAGGGCACAGCATCATTCCCGGTGCCACAGCTGTTCCGGCACCGTTAACAACAACAGGCTGACCACCTGTCATAATGCAGTTTTCAATTACCTGAAATATCTCCGCCGGCAGCTTTTTCTGTTTAAAAGCACCCATACCTGCCGTTATAGCCAACGGCCATGCGATAAACAGTCCTATAGCACCGGCACCTATTTTATCCGACCATTGTCCCTCTCCCACTGTTACATTTAAGTGGTTTTCCATAACCGCCATCTGTACAGTAACAGCCAGCCGCATTCCTGTTAAGGTTTTCCAGCCGTCCTTTGGCTGGCTTGCCTGCATAACATACCCGTCTGTAGTTTGCGAGCTTTGCACCTCCATTCCCTTTTCGGAACGGAAAAAGTTTTCCAGTCTTGCGGCAACAGCCTGCACTGTAATTCCGTTTAATACGAAAACTCTTGACTCTGACATTCTTTAATACCTCCGTTTTTCATAGATACTTTCACAAAATAATATGTGATAAAAATTATTCCAATCTTGCAGTCATTATCCGACTTAGAAAGCAAGGGAGCTGACTGCAGTTATAATTTTACATAAACATTATATCATATACGCAGCTTGCTTTAAGCTAAATTTCCAAAAAGTCAAATGCCAATTCGGAAATTTTTATCTAAAATGTAAATCAGTTGTAAATTAGCCGTAAAAATCCTATATTCGGCAGCCTTTTAGGACGGTTTTTTACAGGAAATTGAAAGTTATGCCACTGCCGTCAAAGCAAGCAGCCGTCAATAACATAAAAAATGCGAATTTCACTCCGGTATTTGGGACGGACATATATGCAGTCACATCTGCTCGGCGTGCAGCAGCTGTTAAAATTTATTTACTATTCTGTGTTGACAAAGGCAAAAAGTTTATTTATAATAGCCCTAAAGGCTATGAGCAAATGAAGTAGTGGCAGATAATGCAGCAAAGAGAGGCTGTGGTTGGTGAAAACAGCGGTGCACCTGCTATGAAGTTACCTTTGTGAGCTGTGTTGCCGAACCCTTTGTGCGGTTTTTCTTGCACTCTTTAAGTAGGCAATGTCGGGTAAGCCCGTTACAGCGGTGAGTATTGTTACTCTCTAAGGCTGCACAGGCAGTAAATAGAGGTGGTACCACGGATTAGTCAATTCGTCCTCTGTGTGTTATGCACAGAGGACTTTTTATTTTTTATAACAGGAGGACTTTATAATGGGAGTTTATGAGGAGCTTGTCGCAAGAGGCTTAATTGCACAGGTAACTGACGAAAAAGAAATAAGAGAGCTTGTAAATAACGGCAAGGCTATATTTTATATTGGCTTTGACCCTACAGCAGACAGCCTGCATGTTGGTCACTTTATGGCACTTTGCCTTATGAAAAGACTGCAAATGGCAGGCAACAAGCCTATTGCACTTATCGGCGGCGGTACTGCTATGGTAGGCGATCCGTCCGGCAGAACAGACATGCGTCAAATGATGACGCCTGAAACCATTCAGCACAATGTTGACTGCTTTAAAAAGCAAATGAGCCGTTTTATCGACTTTTCAGATGGCAAGGCTCTTATGGTGAACAACGCCGACTGGCTGATGGACCTTAATTATGTTGAGGTACTGCGTGAAATCGGCGCTCATTTCAGCGTAAACCGTATGCTTACAGCCGAATGCTACAAGCAAAGAATGGAAAAGGGCTTGAGCTTCTTGGAGTTTAACTATATGATAATGCAGTCCTATGACTTTTACGCATTGTACAAAAAATACGGCTGTAATATGCAGTTTGGCGGTGACGACCAGTGGAGCAATATGCTGGGCGGCACAGAGCTGATAAGAAGGAAGCTTGGCAAAAACGCCTACGCTATGACAATAAACCTGCTGCTTAATTCAGAGGGTAAAAAAATGGGCAAAACACAGTCCGGTGCTGTTTGGCTGTCTGCCGAAAAAACATCTCCGTACGATTTCTACCAATACTGGAGAAATGTTGACGACGGCGATGTTATTAAGTGCCTAAAAATGCTTACATTCCTACCTTTGGAGGAAATTGATGAGCTTGCAAGGCTTGAGGGCAGTGAGCTTAACAAAGCTAAAGAAGTGCTTGCCTACGAGGTAACAAAGCTTATACACGGTGAAGAAGAAGCAACAAAGGCACAGGAAACAGCCAAAGCACTGTTTGGCAACAAAGCTAACCTTGACAATATGCCTACCACCGTACTAAGCGACAGCGACTTTACAGACAACGGCATAGGCGTGCTTGCTCTTTTGTGTAAGCTTGGTCTTACAGCCTCTAACGGTGAAGCAAGAAGACTTGTAACACAGGGCGGTATTTCTGTAAACGATGTAAAGGTTACAGACCCTAAGGCGGTAATTTCAAAGGACGAGATTGCACAGGGTGCTATTGTTAAAAAGGGCAAAAAGGTATTCCACAAGGCTACTCTTTAACACCTTTGTAAAAGCAGAAATTTTAGCACACATTTGCCAAAGGAGATATACCTCTTGAAAAAGTTTTTGAACGAATTTAAGAAATTTATTATGCGTGGCAATGTCCTCGACTTGGCCGTTGCCGTACTGGTTGGTGCGGCCTTTCAATCCATTGTCACCTCGCTTACAGACAATATTATTTCACCTGTAATCGGACTTTTTACAAGAATGAATTTTGACCAACTGTCTGTACAAATACCATACACTGATGTTATAATTAAGTATGGGGCTTTTATAACCTCTGTAATCAACTTCTTAATTATGGCGTTGATTATATTCCTGATAGTAAAGGTTATTAACAAAATAATGACCTTTGGAAGAAAAAAGGAAGAACAGACACAGGAAGAAACAACAAAGGAATGTCCGTACTGCAAAAGTGAAATTTCCATTGATGCTACCAGATGTCCGCACTGCACCTCAAAGCTGGAGGGTTATGACGGACAGGACTGAGTAGTAAATTGTCGGGGAGATGATTTTATTGTCTAAAAAACGCCTTATAAAAAATAAACAGCCTATATATATTGCGGCTGCGTTTTTCATTTATATAACCGCAGCTGTATTTATATTTGTTTTTGCCGCCAATACAGGCCCGGTAATGGCACACAACAGCTCTGTTTTAAAATCGCTGCCTAATATTACAAAGCCTGATATAAAAAAGGACTTTATAGTTACAGAGGTTGACAACAGCAAGCTATACACCGGCCCCTTGGTACTGGTAAACAACCATTATTCCTGTAGGTTTGACGGTGATAATCTGGTGTCGGTGCTAAGCAACGCAGGCAAAAGCTACACTGCCTCCGACTATGATGTTAAGGTAAATAAAATTGCTATGAACGCCCTTAACAGTATGATGCAGGATTTTTACAGCAACACCCAAAATAAAAATGTTATGGTAAGCAGTGCCTACCGCAGCAAGGAGCTTCAGCAGGAGCTTTACGATGAGGACAAGAGCAACGCCAATTCCGACAGCAAAAAAAGCGGAGAGGAGTTTGTAGCTATACCCGGCTACAGCGAACACCAAACAGGCTATGCTGTTGACCTGTCAGTCTTAAATGACGGTATAATATCTGTATTTGACAACAAGGGCGACTACAGCTGGGTTTTGGAAAACTGCTCTAACTATGGCTTCGTGTTAAGATACCCGGAGGATAAAACCGCTATAACAGAAATAGGCTACGAAACCTGGCACTATAGATATGTAGGCACACCACATGCAGCCTATATGGCACAAAACAACCTGTGTCTTGAGGAATACATAGAGCAGGTAAAGAGCTACTCCGTTGACAATCCTCTTTACATAACAGACAATTCCCTAAACAGCTGGATGGTATACTTTGTAAAAGCGGAAAACGGCTCTAAAACCTCCGTTACAGTTCCAAAGGACTGTGAATACCAAATAAACGGTAACAATAACGACGGCTTCGTTATTTCGGTACAGCTAACCTAAGCTGTCAACAAATATATATTTGTTCAATAAAAGCACAAGGCAGACTGCAACAGTCTGCCTTGTGCTTTTTATATAATTTTGTTTACAGCTTTTCTAAAACCACCGCATTTTTTCCCATTTGGGCGTATCTTGTGTCAAAAACACTCCTATCATATTCTACCATATACTCGCTTAGCGGGTCATTCAAATAGTAATATTCATCGTCATAGCCTACAAGCACCATACAATGCTCATTTGCAAGCCACTTACAGGTATCGCCGTCTTTATATGAGGAATAGCTTTTCGCACCCTTTACCTTCCATTCATATGTAACCGTCGGCTCCTGCATCCACATAGTTGCCCATATTAATACAGGTTGGTTGTTGACTATATACCGGTTGAGCAAAAGCTCTGTTGACGAGCCGCTGACATCTACGGCTCTATAGCCTTTTCCCTTTAGATACGAGTTCATTGCGGTACATATTGCCGGTGGAAAGCACCCCAGTGCGTCTTCGGAATACGGACTTCCTATAAACACGGATTCCGTATCAGGGCCTGTCATTCCTGTTGTTGATTCTAAATCAAAATAGCCCTTAGGCAGGTAGTCGTCAATAAAGTCATCCACCGTTATTTTATACCCATAATATCTAAGCAGCATTACAGAGCTTACAGATTCGCAGCCCGACGGATACCTTGTGCCCTGCTGCAGCAAGGGTACATCCTTAATGGTGTAGCTTTTTTTTGATTTAACTGTTACCGGCACTACAGCATAAGCCCCTGTGTCTGCTACTGCGGTTATACTGGTTGTTCCTGTAGACACACCCTTAATTTTCCCTTTTTTATCAACCGTTGCAACATTTATATTGTTTGAAGAATATGTAATACCGGGGCTTGTTTTAAGCTTGCCGTATTTAGGCGGCGTATAAACACAGCTTGCCGATACTGTTTTCCCTACGGTAAGCGTGTATTTACTCCTATTGAATTGCAGACCTTCTCCTGTAACAGGCGAGGCCTGCACAGTGGCTGTTTCTTCTGAATCGGCAGCCTGTGCGTCACTGCTCTGCTCTCCGAGCAGACAAAACGCCAACACTGACAAAGCCGCAGCAACAACTGCGACAGCAAGCACACCCTTAAAACACTTGCCCTTTAGCACACTTTTCAGTACCCTTATGGGGGAATTCCTTAATTCAGCTTCACCGGTTTTATTAGGCTCGTTATTCTCAATATTACTGCGGGCATCATTTATACCGTCTATACCATCTATACCGTCAGCCTCTTTAACATACGCTTTTTCCTTGTCTAATACTTCCTTAGCCATTGTTACTCCTTGTTGCTACGCCTAAGCTGTCGGCCTAACCGACAACAAACCTTTTAAATTTATAATATGGCTTTAACCGCACCAAAGTGCATTTACCCTGCTTATAAATTAAATATAAGTATAGCACAAGTATAGCATAAAAATATGTTGCATTCAAACAATATATATTGCTATAAATTGAGAATAAATTGGATGTTAATGTAAAAATATGTATAGTTATAATAAAATTTGCAAAAAAAAGCCCTCCGCTAAAAGCAGAGGGCAGTCAAAGACAAATTAATAATATAGATTATGCCTTGTTTACTGAGCCGAACAGCTCCATCTTCTCTTTTACTGTAGCCTTAATAGCCTCAAAGCCCGGAGCAAGAAGCTTTCTTGGGTCAAAGCCTTTACCCTGCTGGTCTTTACCTGCTTCAATGTACTTTCTTGTAGCGTCAGCAAAAGCAAGCTGGCACTCTGTATTTACATTAATCTTAGAAACGCCCAGGTCAATAGCCTTCTTAATCATATCGCTTGGAATACCTGTACCACCGTGAAGAACCAGAGGCATTTTACCTGTCAGCTCCTGGATAGCAGCAAGAACATCAAAGTTAAGTCCTGTCCAGTTAGCCGGGTACTTACCGTGAATATTACCAATACCTGCAGCAAGCATTGTAACGCCTAGGTCAGCAATCATCTTACACTCCTTAGGGTCAGCACACTCGCCGGCACCTATAACGCCGTCTTCTTCGCCGCCGATTGAACCAACCTCAGCCTCCAGTGAAAGGCCCTTTTGGCTGCAAATGCCGATAAGCTCTTTTGTCTTTTCTACATTTTCTTCGATTGGGTAGTGAGAACCGTCAAACATAATTGAGCTGAAGCCTGCCTCGATACAAGCCTTAGCGCCTTCGTATGAACCGTGGTCAAGGTGAAGAGCAACAGGAACAGTAATATTAAGCTCCTCAAGCATACCGTTTACCATACCAACTACTGTCTTGTAGCCACACATATATTTACCGGCACCCTCGGAAACACCCAAAATAACAGGTGAGTTTAGCTCCTGAGCTGTCAGTAGAATAGCCTTTGTCCACTCCAAATTGTTGATGTTAAACTGACCAACTGCGTAGTGGCCCTCTTTTGCCTTTGTCAGCATTTCCTTTGCATTTACCAATGCCATTTGAAATCACTCCATCTTTAAAAATCTCTTACTATGCACACGCATAGTAGACTAAGGTTATTATACATTATTATCAGGCAAATATAAAGGGGGAAAAGAAAAAAATTTGTAAAAACTACTTTAGTTTTTTTACTTGTTTTATATATAATATTGTAGTAAAGTATAGTTATAATACTTAGGAGGAAAATAATATGCCATTTATTAGTACAACAACCAACACCGAAATTACAAAAGATAACGAACTTGCACTAAAATCAAGGTACGCAAAGGCACTTAGCCTTATAGGAAAAAGCGAGAGCTATATTATGCTTGATTTTGTGCCAAACCACAGTATGTACTTTGGCGGAAAAAGCGACAGCCCTATTGCATTTGTAGAGGTTAAGTACTTTGGCAAAGCAGGCAGCGGCAGTCTGAACAGCCTTACAGCAGAAATTTGCAGTGCCGTATCGCAGGAGTTGGGAATAGCTCAGGATAAAATTTATGTTAAATACGAGGCTGTAGAAAGCTGGGGCTGGAACGGAAGTAATTTTTAAAAAGGGGGAAGCTGCACAATGAAATCTTACAGAAAAGAACTGTTTTTTAATATTCCGGAACGAAGAGGTATTGTAAACATTACAAGGCAGGTGCAAGCCGCAGTAAATGAAAGCGGTATAAAAGAGGGACTTGTGCTTGTAAACGCTATGAACATTACCGCCAGCGTTTTTATAAACGATGACGAGCCGGGGCTTCACAATGACTTTGAAAACTGGCTTGAAAAGCTTGCCCCTGAACAGCCATACAGTCAGTATGCCCACAATGGCTTTGAAAACAATGCCGACGCCCACCTAAAAAGAACCATAATGGGCAGAGAGGTTGTGTGTGCCGTTACAAAGGGCAGACTTGACTTTGGCACATGGGAACAAATATTTTACTACGAGCTTGACGGAAAAAGAAAGAAGCACGCACTTATTAAAATAATAGGTGAATAACACTGAGCTTCCACTCGACTGCGGCTTTAGCACCTGTTTCAGCATCGGCGTCGTTCTTTGCATTAATACCCTTGCTTGTTTGTGTTTCTAATGCATATTTACAGCTGCGCAACCACCGGTTGCATACCCGCAAACCAAAATGTATGGTCGGCAACCGGTAAATATTGTAAACTGTTAATACTACTTAAACCACAGTCAATACCGCAAGGAGGTTTACTATGAATATTGAAATTGCAAACAGATTATGTAAGCTTAGAAAGGAACACAACCTTTCACAGGAACAGCTGGCAGAAAAAATAGGCGTAAGCAGGCAGGCTGTTTCAAAGTGGGAAAGAGCCGAGGCATCACCCGACACAGACAATTTAATTGCATTGGCAAAAATATACGGCGTAACTGTAGACCAACTGCTTACAGGCAGCGACTCCTGCAAGCAGGAGAACGCCGCTCGGGAACAAGCCGACAGTCAGACATACCGCAGTGAGAAAAAGCAAGAACAAAGCACTGATGAAAGCAGCAGTCAAAAGAAAAGCAAGGTTTCCTTTAAAAACGGAATACATATTGATGACAACGGTGATAATGTACATATAGGCTTTGACGGAATTCATGTAAATGACAGAAACGGAACAAAGGTATCTGTAGATAACAACGGCGTTTTTGTAGAGGAAAACGGCGAGACTAAGGCATACACCGACGGAGACGGACACATTCACTTTTCCGACGATGTAAAGCACAACGGCAAGGGTTCAAAATCAAGTGCCGTTAAAAAAATCCTCTATTCTGCCATTCCGCTTGTAACAGTGGCGGCGTTTCTTGTTATGGGCTGTACCCTTAAGCTATGGGGAATTGCGTGGGTAGTATTCTTGGCTATTCCTATTATTCTGTCTATTCCTGAGGCAATCAGAAAAAGAAGGCCGTCCAAATTCTGCTTTCCTGTGCTTGTGGTAGCAGTTTACATAGTATTGGGCTTGTGCTGTAATTTATGGCACCCGGGCTGGATAATCTTTTTAACTATTCCTATCTACTATGCAATTTGCAGCGTAATAGAGGGAAAATAATTTTTGCTGCAGGCTGCCCAAATAACTGCTGTATAAGAGGCGGAAATAAGGCATAAAAAATCGAGTAGGAGGCTACCCATTAGTTGAGTAGCCGACCTCTCACACCACCGTGCGTACCGTTCGGTACACGGCGGTTCAATCATA
>OMAG01000098.1_pt1 | contig 42288 bp, 33 predicted proteins | sample 1673781 | NCBI WGS metagenome assembly OMAG01 (sample SAMEA103958127, study PRJEB25191) | human gut metagenome | biome: human-associated habitat [ENVO:00009003]; feature: intestine environment [ENVO:2100002]; material: feces | place: Germany | collected 2013/2015 | reverse complement strand
GAGCTTCCGGAGGCCGACCGCATACTCCAGATAGACCGGACACAGATAGAACAAGTACTGATTAATCTGATTAAAAATGCCAAAGAGGCATGTAGCAGGAAAGAGCATCCCCGGATAGAAGTGAAGATGCTACCCGCCCTCTCGTGGCAATGCCTAATCACTGTCAGTGACAATGGTGAAGGCATTCTGCCGGAAGTGCAAGATAAGATTTTTGTACCGTTCTTCACCACCAAGCCTTCCGGTTCGGGCATCGGGCTCAGTTTATGTAAACAAGTGATGAACCGGCATGGAGGGAATATCACGGTGCAGTCTACTGTGGGAAAAGGGAGTTGCTTTACGCTGCTATTTGGATAAGTGGGAAAGAGGGTATATACAAAAATAAGCTACTGAGCTTTAGAAGCTTAATAGCTTATATAAATTTATATAGAAAATTAAATAATTGCTGTTTAACTAATCATTAAATTCAAAGGATGGATACACATTCTTTACAAATGTAATTCTAGTTTTGAAATACTGGAAAGTAGATTAAGTCCAATATATTTCAGGAATAACATTTATTTCATAGTAGTAACCAGTCTTGGAATCCTTATAAATAGCTTGTATCGATTTAGCTAATTTATACATAGCATTAGGTTATTATGCCCTTCCTTGACAGTTCATCCTGCATCAGTCAAGACTTGAGCAATATCATCCATTTGATTCTCGTCGTAGTTCATCACATTGATATAGACCAATAAATATTTAAAGTTGTTAAGATAAAAAACTGCTGAATCCTTATAGGAATCAGCAGTTAATTATCATTTTTATTTTCTATCTATTAAATAATAAATGTAGAATCAAATCTTTGTATTGAATAAGTAACACTATAAATAGCACTTGAAGAATATTTGCAATACAAATTAGGCTTAGCTGTAAAAACAAACGCATCATCACCTATTGTTTTTGTTGCTGTAATTACTTTTGTTAAAGCATATGATTTTGAGCTTGGAGCCTCATATGACATAGATGTCAACCAACCATCCGCATCCAAAACTGTAGTAATTTTGTTAAACTCATCTGCATCATAATTATATCCAGTAAAATAAATTCTATCAGAGGTAGCAGTAGTTGCCGATGGCGAAGAATATAAAGTCACGTATCCAGTTTTACTAACTCCTATATTGAAATAAGGAAGAACAAATCCAAACTTTGTTTCCATATATCCTTTAGTCTTATCATTCCATTCAGTTATAGAAGAATATTTTGAATATGAAGGCAAATAAATAATTTTCACATCATATCCAGGTTGAGTCGGATTGGTGGCAGTTGCACTAGGATATGATGATGAATATGTAGAAATATGAATATAGAAATGAGATCTATCTGTATTTTTGATATGAGCAACTATTGATGGGTAAGCTCCATGACCAAAAGCATCCAAATCAATTTCATATCCAGCATTTTCAAGGGTATCAGCTATTCTATACAAATTTGAAGGTGCAAATTCAGCATTATATAAATCGAAACGAACACACTTATTTGAAGTTTCCGTTGTTGTCGATGACACGTTAGGTAACTTTAATCCATCTTTTAAGAATAAGAATTCTGGAATAGTTTTATTGTCAAATACTGATGCCATAACAGTACTCAACTTTTTAGAATCACTGGTCGCAGTAGCATCAGTTAAATCATTCCAGGTTTTAACTGTAGCAGTCGAGTCCACTTTATCATAATAAATATTTAATACGATAGGAGTTTTAACATTATTAATAGTCGCAGAATTTTTCTTCAATTCCAAACGCAAAGCAGAATGATCACTGTAGATTTTATAAGCTTGAATAGATTGAGTAGTTCCTTTAACTATTTTAGTATGCCATCCACCATCCGTTGTATCAGCATCTAACTTTTCTTTAGCCAAATCTATAACTTCACTATTCCAAGTAGAACCAGCAAGTTGAACATATAATTCATCAGTTACTTTCTCATTCTTAGTAATATAAGGAGTAGCTGTTCCTAAGTATATGAAAGGAATGCAAGTTTCACCTTTCAAATCATCCTTTAAAATAGTCTTTACATCAGTAGACCAATCAGTAACTGTTCCATCGTAGAAAGCTTCAACATCAGTCAAAGTAATCAAAGGTCTTGAATTAGATTTAGATAACTTTACGGTTAAAGATTTTCCATCAGATGATGTCTTAGTCGCATTCAAATTGGTTGCGGTTGTAGTTACATTATTAATAGTAAAACCATTATCTATAAGAACTTGTTTTGCTTCTGCAATAACAGGGTCAGTCTTAGTATCTCCCCAGTCTCCACCCCAAATTTGCATTGTTTTACTAGTTTTATTGTAAGTATAAATAGGACGGTTTGTACCTAAATAAATATAAGGTAACACTGATCCAAAATTTGTCTGCATAGCTTCTTTCAAGCTATCACTCCAGTCAGTAGGTGCATTTTCCTTATCGTATGTAGCTTCAAAGCCGGCAGTTATAGTTGTCTTTTGACCAGATTTTTTTCCATTTCTTCCTAATTCAGCTTTTACAAATACTTCTTCACCACCAAATGTCTTAGTCGCATAAACTTTATCAATATAACACTCAGAAATATAAGAAGCAGTGAAGAAGAAATCACCACGATAAGTTAGTGTGACATCCCATCCAGCTGCTTTAAATGTATCATAGATGCCTACTAAGTGAGATACAGCGTCATCATGAGCATATGCATTATTGATAGTCAAAACTCCATTACCAAATTTAATTTCATCAGCATCTTTTCCTGTATCGAAGAATGGAATTTCAACATCACTTCCTAAAATACTAGAAACAACTTCTTTTGATTCAGCCGTCCAATCAGTATTAGCTGTTAAAGAACTATTAGCAAATTTTCTAATTTCAAACGATGTAGTTTTGTTTTCATCTTTTCCAGTTGTGAATAATCCAACTTTATATGTAGCATCTAAATTATCAAACTTTTTCACCGCTGCTCTATAAACATAAGTGCCACGTGATGAATCCTTAGAATAAGTATTCATTTCACTTGCTACATACCATCCGTCTTCTTCAAATACTTGATCGAATAAAGTTACGACTTTTTCATTATACGCCCCGCCATAAATGACCATTTCACTATCATCTATATATGTAGTCGTATCAATATAAGGAGAAGCTGTTCCTAAATACATAAAAGGAAGAATTTCGTCAATTCCATCGGTGAATTTATCTGCAAACCCATCTTTAATAGCTTGAGTCCACGCAGTTATTGTAGATGGATCATACTTCTCTGTCTTAGTCACAACTAGCTTAGGATAATATTCACCTTCAGTCTTTGCTGCTTCTTTTGTTAAAGTAGCTTTATAACTATCATGTTCTCCACCTAATGAAAACTCGACTTTAGTCTCACCTAATGGTGTATCAGTATCATCGCTAGTTGCATCATCTGCTTGATCAGCTTCTACTTTATCAGTCTCAGTCTCTTTGACTTCAGTCCATCCACCAATGGTTACAAAAGCTTCTCTAGCATCATCAAAAATAGAATTGTCCCACAAGCCACCTGATAAAGTTAATTTCCTTGAATTTGAATTAGTAGAATCAATTGTAGGATGAACAGCGCCTAAATAGACATAAGGAAGCGTCTTACCATTGCAGATATTAGATATTTCAGTCTTGACATCTGATGGCCAGTCAGTTTGATTCTCTTTGCTGAACTTTTCATTCAAAGCTACTGTCATGGTAGCTTTATTACCTGTTCCTTTTGCTAAAGTAGCAACCACTGTGGTTCCACTCAATTCATCTGTATAGGTAGCAATTTCTTTAGATGCGTCTTCAGCATCTACTTCAACTACCCAAGTAGCTCCAGCAAAAGCATCTTCAAAAACTTGATCGACTTGATCGTTCCAAGTTCCACCAGTCACAACCATCACTTTAGAAGTGTCATCGTTAAATTTCACTGAATAATTAGTAGTTCCCAAATATATGAAAGGAATGTTGTAATACTTTCCAAAATAATCTTTTAGCTTAGTCTTCTCTTCATCCTTCCAATCAGTGACAGCTTCAGGATCAAATGGCTCTGTATAATAAGCCTTCAATTCAAACAAATCTTTATTACTAGTAACTGAAATTTGAAGATGTTGTTTCTCTGATTTAGCATAAAAACTAGTGTCATAGACCATAGTAGACCAGCTGTACCCATCGTATAAGTTTTCAGCATCTGTCAAATTTGCTTCGACAAATTTCTCGCCAGTCAATACGAGACTTGATCTATAGTTATCTTTGGAGTCATTCTCATTCCATTTAATGTCGATATCTTTTCCAATATCGATATAAGGCAAAATGTTACCTCCTAAATACTTGATCATAGCTTTAGTGACTTCTTCACTCCAAGGAGAATCCTCTGGTTTGATGATGTCAGGATCATCTTCAGGCTCATCAGGTGTGGAAGAAGTTGTCGCTTTTACACCAGTATCAGTTTGCTTTGAAGTAGGTGTAGTATTAACAGTAGAACAAGGCTGAATAGAAGTCGGAGAAGAAAGAGTTGAACTATTCGGATTTCCACAACTAGTCAACAACAACGGTAATAAAAAAATAGAAAATGTTAGTGCTTTTTTGTGTTTCATAATACATATGCTCCTTTTGCTTTTTAGAGCAAAAATAGTTTATCATAATGGAAAGAACTCAAGCCTTAGTTTTTCTTATATTTTTTATTGAAAGCGGTTTCGTATATTGTATAAACATCAGACAACTTATAAGCATTAATATAATTTTTTAGCAACAAAAAAACTAGATTTCGTTTAGAAATCTAGTTTTATTCCAAATATAAGATTAGACTTTATTATTATATGATTTGAATAGTCAAAGTCACGTTTTTAACAAATCCAGAGATATTAGGAGTCATATCTAACACGAATGTTTTGCCTTCGTGTTCATATTTTCCATTCAATCCCTTGTATATTGTGCCATCCTTAACTAAATAAGAGTAAGAGATATCCCATCCACCATTCTTCAAAGCTGTATATGCCTTGTCAAACTCAGCTTCAGAATAGTTATAAGCAGTAATGGTCAATTTGTTAGATGAGAAGCTGGACTTAAGAGTATCATTCCAAGTCGCACCCAAATCAAAGTAAGGTAATACATAGCCATTCAAATTAGAGCTCATGGCATTCTTAATATCACTATCCCAATCAGTCTTGCTGTCATCAAACTTCTCATAATTATAGATATATACTTTGAATCCATGATTGATTCCATATTTAAGATATCCATCATCATCTAAGCTCATATCACCATCACCAGGTTTGAAATCAATCACGAAATCTCCGTTATCAGTAGTCTTAGTAGCTGTAAATCCAGGCAAGGAACCTTGAGCAAAAGGATTCAAAGTAACTGTAAATCCTTTGGAAGTCAACGTTTCCATAGACTTATAAATTGAATATGAAGTCAATTCAGAAGAATAATTATTGAATGAGACTCTTCTATTAGAAAGACCAGATTCACTTACAGAAGTGCTAGACACACTTGAATCATTCTTAGTAAAATACAAGAAGCTAGGAATATCAGCAGCACCAGTAGTTCCAAATCTATCCTCTAAATATTCGGTAGCAGTCTTAATTGAGGCCCAGTTAGTAGGATTCTCGTTATAAGAATGAGTGTTTTCTGTATCAAAGAATACATCCATTTCGATCTTATCATTGCCATTCTTATAAATTTTCAAACGCAAGTATTTATTATTGCCTAAATCTTTATAAGCAGTGACTGCAGAGCTTGTATTCCAGCCGCTTTCTATTTGTGTAGATTCAGCATGCCATCCACCATCAGTTGTATCAGCATCTAACTTTTCTTTAGCCAAGTCTAATACTTCATCCTTCCAATTTCCACCGACAACACTGACCGACTTCGTATCGGAATTCATCAAAGTCTCAGCACCGGTAGTTGAATCAGTGACCTTATATTGGTTATTGGAGGCACTTACTGTAGGTGCAATAGTTCCTAAATAGATATAAGGAACAGCATTCTCACCTGTCAAATAAGAGCTGAATGCAGTCTTAATAGGGGCTGTCCATTCAGTTCCTGCTGTGGGATCAAATCCTTCTACAAATGAAAGTTTGAGAACAGGTCTATCCTCGGACAAATCCAAATCAGCAGTCAAAGCATCGTTATTAGCCTTTGTATACTTAGCAACCAGTTCTTCACTGCTAGATGAACTTTCATCGATAGTAAATCCGGCAGCAGTAAATGCAGTTCTAGCATCAACTAAAATTTGATTATCCTTTGCATTACCCCAAATGCACATGATTTCATTGCCACCACGGCCTTCATCATAAGTGATATAAGGGGATGTGGTTCCTAAATAGACATAAGGCAATGTGAGTCCATATTTAGTAGAAATCTCACTTGTAATATTGCTAGTCCAATCAGAAGCAGCTTTAGACTTGTTGTATTTTTCTTGAGTCGCAACTGTTCCATACATATAGCCATTGGAATTTGATTCGACCTCGATTACAACTGTCTTATCATCATCAACCTTCTTAGAAGCAGAGATATAATCAAAATCACAGTTAGCATTGTACTCAGTACGATACATATTGTGACCGAGCTTGACGAAAGTCCAACCATCAGCCTTCAAAGCTTGATAAACTTTCCAAATTCCTGTACTCAATGTTCCACGAGTATAAGCGAAGTTGATTTTGAGCTCTCCATTATAGCCAGTAATTGAAGCTTCTCCACTATTTGATCCAACGTCGAAGAAAGGCATCTCAAAATCAGTTCCTAAAACATTCTCAAACGTCTTCTTAGCTTCATCACTCCATTTAGTAGAAACATTAGAATCAACTGATTTAGTAATTTCAAGGAATGCTGTCTTGTCTAAAGACACAGAAGTATCTTCATACAAAGAGAACAAAGATACCTTATATACTTCATTTCCTACTTTCTTAAGAGCAACTCTATAGACGGCACTCTTATCATCGTTATAGCCGCTTCCATATGAGTCATAGTCTTCGTTTGCGACTATCCATCCAGATTCTTCGTTGAACTTTGTATCGAATTCAGACAAAAGTCTTTGATCGAAATGACCACCATCGATAATTAACTGTCCGTAAGAAGTTACTTTAGATCCATCCATTTCATTTGATGTTGTCATATCACCATTGATAGAGGGATTAGCTGTTCCAATATAGACCTTAGGAAGTGTATCATCCAAAGTATCTTCAAACATATCTTCAAATTTAGTCTTAATTGCTTCTGGCCAAGCTGTAAATGTATCAGCGTTGTATTCTTCACTCTTCATGATAGACAAACGTGGGGTTTCATTTGCATCTTGCATCTTTGTAATAGATACCGTGATTGTTTGTCCGTTGACAAATTTAGAGAATTTAGCAGAATTAGAGCCTTCTTCAACAGCCTCGCTAGTCCAACCATCTGCTTCAAAAGAAACCTTGGCGCTAGTCAAGATTGAATCATCCCAATGTTTTCCTAAAACTGTAACTCTAGCACTGTTTGTGTTGGTAGCATCAACTCTAGGATAAGTAGCTCCCAAATAGACATAAGGAATTTCTAAATCACCAAATGATGCTTTGAATTTAGTCTTAACTGCTTCCGGCCAAGCTGTTTGATTCTCAGCATCAAACTTTTCATTGAATTCAACACTCAACTGAGCTTTGTTGTTCTTTTCTTCCAAAGTAGCTGTAAATGTACTAGCATTAGCTGTTGTATAAGATGCTCTCTTAGTTGTGACAGGATCATCTTCCTTAGTTGCATCTGTCCAAGATGCAAATGTGCTTTCGAAGATTGATACAACTTCATCGTTCCAAACTCCACCAGTAACAACAAAGTCTTCATCTGCTGTGGTTTGAACCGTAGATCTCTCACCAATCTTTACTCCGGTATCCAAGAATTCCCATTTATAATTTTGAGTTCCTAAATATGTAAAAGGAACAACTGTGCTAAATTGTCCGAAATGCTCAAGCATGGCTTCCTTGACATCATCATTCCACTCTGTGACAGATGAAGAATCAAATGGTTCATCATAATAAGCGCGCAATTCAAACAAATTATCATCAGTAGGAGAAACAATAACTGTCAAATGATTCTTTTCATTAACTGCTGTGAAGACATTATGAGCAAATACGACTTCATATCCATATTTCTTATATGTTTCAATAGCATCTTTCAAGTTAGATGCGACAAATGTATCACCCGTCAATACAACACTGGATAAATAGTCGTCCTCTTTATCATCTTCAACATATTTTCCTTCAATTTGATTGCTTTTACCAATATAGACGTCAGGAATGACATTTCCACCTAAATGTTCTTGCATCAATTGAATGATTTCTTCATTCCATTGAGTCTCACTAGGATCCACATCTCCACTATCTTCGGTGGTTCCAGAAGGTGACGATGTAGTCGAATACTTGTCTGTAGGTTTAGTAGAATCTGGTGTAGGCTTTTCAGTAGTAGAACCACTTCCTGGATTTGATGGTGTAGTAGTAGGCGTATTTCCGCCACAGCTAGTCAACATCAAAGGAAGTAAAAGAATTGAAAACAAAGTACTTCTCTTAAATTTCACAATATAAAAGCTCCTTTCGCTAATTCTCGGGTCATGAATGAGTATAACACAATTCAAACTAACAACAAAAAAATAATTAAAATAACTTAAAACTTAAAGCACCCAAGCTTTGAGTAACTTTATTTAGAATACTTATAGAATAAGAAAATCTGAAAAGTACCTATAAATTATAGTTATTTGCTAGTTATTTCACATTAGTATATAATTGCGCATATTCACAAGAAGGTTTTTATATGGAATCACAAGAACCAAAGCCAAAAAAAGATATAGGATTAACAACAATAGAATTGGAAATTCCTGAAACTTACATAGATGATGATAACTTTTTCTCAAAGTCTATTTCTTGGAAGAGAAGATTGAAAATTGTTGAAAAAGTTTTGATTGTATTCATGGCTATCATCGCAATTCCTTTATCAGCATATATAGCTTCATGGATTAAAGTTGCTGAAGGAGGAATGGTGGCATCACCATTAAGATTCAATCCTTTCTCAAAAGAATTGTGGTCGATAACAATATTACCATACATCTTATCATTCATCATTTTGATAGCATGTGAATTCTTCTTCAAAAACATCTCACTCACAAAAGGTGTTCTAAGAACGACATGCTATTCGCTAATATTATCAGTCCTAATAAACGTCACCACATTTACTTTGTGTACTGCGTTTAGACAAGCAATAATCAATTCTGAATCAAATCTATATTATGCATATATTGCAATGGGTGCTATAGATGGATGTGTCTATACATTCATACTATTAGTCATAAGATTAATTTTAAAAGTAATAAACAAATCAAACAAGAAAAGAGTAATCATAGTCGGACCTAAAGAAGATGCTCAAATATTGAGCAAGAAGATGATTAAAGAAAACAAAAAGCAATGTACTATCAGATATGTTTTCTATGAAGAAGATGGTCAAATATCCGAAGATATATATACTAAAGTTAAAAAAGTGAATACGATTATCTTATTAGATAGTCTTACGGCCAAGAATAAACAAGCCTTGCTTCTTTATTTCTCTTCTTGCAAGAACAAAGATATCTTCGTATGTTCTTCATACTTTGATATAGTCTTCTTAGATGGAACACTCACACACGTAAATGAAAAGATGGCATTTGAACAAAGGCCTTTATATATCGATTCTGTAGAAGCTTTTGTTAAACGTGCTTTCGATATAATCGTTTCCTTGATAGCTCTCATTTGTTTGTCTCCTGTTATGTTGTTGACGGCTTTGCTTGTAAAATGTCAAGATGGAGGTCCTGTCTTTTATAAGCAGACCAGATTAACAAAAGGATTAAAACCGTTTGAGATATATAAATTTAGATCGATGAGAGTAGATGCTGAAAAGATTGGTGGTGCACAATTAGCTAGCGAAAACGATCCAAGAATAACTAAGATTGGAAGAATAATACGTGCTACAAGAATCGACGAGCTTCCTCAAATAATAAACATTCTTAAAGGCGATATGTCTTGGGTAGGACCTCGTCCTGAGAGACCTGAATTTGTTTATGGCTTTATTAGAACCAATCCATTATACAGATATAGATATAATGTCAAAGCTGGACTCACTGGACTTCAGCAAGTCTCTGCAACTTACCACACATCATTTGAAGACAAACTTAAATACGACTTATATTACATCCAAAATCAAAGCACTATATATGATTTAATAATCATATTTAGAACTGTTGGAGTAGTTTTCCAAAAGAGCATGGCTGAAGGTGCCGACCCCGAAGAGATGGCACTTCCTATGGAAGATTTCTTGGATGAGCAAGATTATACATTCAAGGATCACGGTAGTTATTTATCCATTTTCAAAAATGAAGAAGTGGAAAAGCAACAAAAAAAGAATAAATAAGACATTAAATAGCATTAGGCTTAATGCTATTTTTTTATGTTGCACGTTTTATCATTAACTAAAAAAAGCAACTTGTTTTAACCAACAAAAAAACTCACCATCTTTCGATGGTGAGCAATTAATGTTTATATAGATTAGTCCTTGAACATTTGAGCTAAGATCTTAGAAGTCATAGCCATCTGATCGGCATCGACATATTCCATTCTTCCATGAGGATTGAAGTCTCCATCTCCGATATTAGGAGTAGGAAGTCCCATGAAAGAAAGCTGGGATCCTGTAGTTCCACCACGAACGGCAACAAATGAATAAGGAACATTCAAAGCCTTGAATGCATTTGTTATAAGCTCGATAGATTCAGGGCATTCATTAATCTTTTCAATCATATTATGATATGTATCGACTACAGTCACAGTAACTCTTCCTTCACCATACTTTTCATTGAGAATATCACCGGCATGCTTAGCAATCTCAGCCATATGCATAGCCTTAGAAAGATCATGATCACGAATAATATATTCCATTGTTGCATGCTCTTCTGAGCAAGTCATATTACAAAGATGATAGAATCCTTCTCTCTCTTCAGTAAATTCAGGTCTTTGGAACCAAGGTAAAGATCTGTCGAATTCAATAGCTAGCATATTGGCATTTATCAATCTATTCTTACTAGCACCTGGATGAATATTGAATCCTTTGATATCTACATGCATAGCTAAGGCATTGAATGTTTCTATGTTTATTTCTTCTAAATCTTCACCATCGACTGTGATTCCAAACTTGGCTTTGACTTTATCCATTGATACATGTTTAGCATCCTCACCTGTCTCTTCATCAGTGGTGAAATGAATTTCCAAAGTTCTATGCTTGCAACGATGATTAGGGAGTTTTTCAAGAAAATCCATGACAGCTGAACACCCAGCCTTATCATCACCGCCTAATAAAGTTGTTCCATCAGGAATAATCAATTGATGTCCGATAGACTTCTTCAAGTAAGGATAATCTTTGGCATGAAGGACAACACCATGTCCAAAGTCGATATCGCCGCCTTCATATTTGATAACTCTAGGCTTTATATCACTTCCCTTAGCAGCAGGTGAAGTATCCATATGACAAAACAAAGCTACTCTAGGAAGAGTTTCTTCCTCTGAAGGTTTAAACACAGCACGAACAACACCATAGCCATTAATATCCAATTCATCAGGCTTAAAAGTCTTCAATTCTTTATAAATTACTTCTTTACCAAAAGCATATTGTCTATCAGTAGAAGCTTTCCCTGGTCTAATCGTCTCAGATGAAGTTGTATCAAAACTGACATACTTCTTAAATCTTTCAATAATATCCATTTTATTCTCCTTATAACTCCATATAGAATAAAACAAATAAAATCATTTTATTTCGGTAATAGTCTATTTCTTCTTTCTTTTAACTAATAATATAGATAAAAGAATAATAAAGAATACTAATAAAGCTAATATAAAAATGATAAAAAATACATTCTCATATGTATATACAGCTAATGGAGAATTAATATGATCATAAAATGGAATTTGAGGTTCCTTTGAATAATAATAAAATCCATCAGGTCTTGTCGATCCATACATATCGATCATCAATATATAATTTGAAAGATTAACAAAACATGAATAATAAAGAATGATAGAAAGCAACAAAGAAATAACGAGTGGAATCATGTAAATCATTAAGTAATTGTATATATATTTCTTCGTGGATAGTCCGTTGTATTTATAAAACTCAAAAATGCTGATAGACCATTTCTTTAATCCTTTAAGACTGAAAAATAAATAGATGATAAAAACAATAACAAATCCTACAAATAAATATAAAAACAATAAGAATTTATTTGATTCTACAGATGATGAAAACTTTATTAAATCTGCTTTGAATGATAAATGATTGCCTAATCCATTATCCACCAATGTTTTCATTGTCTTTTTGTCCGCAACTAATGAATAATTAAATTTATTAAAAAATAATATTTCTTCTCTTGTCACTTGAGAAAGTAAATTTCTAAATACATCAGGAGAAATAACATTATCATTTGAACTTGAATCTGTTGTTTTAATTTTATAAATAATTTTTTCCTCAGAAAGCAATTCAACTTCAGTGTCTTCTTTTAAACCTTTTAATGCTAAATAATTTCTTTTACTAGGATCTACTATGAATGGATTACCATATCCATTATCAGAATAATAAATCTTTGAGTCTTTAATTGTAAAATTAACAGGTAAATATAGATTGCCCCGTTGTAAAGACAAAGATGAAAATCCATCATTTAAGAAATTCTTAAAGATATCATTAGAAACTACTATTAAAGACTTTTCTGATTCATATCCTTCAAAAATTGACTTAGCTATATAAAAATCCGGGCAATTATAATCAGATAATTCTTCTTTTCTCATCATATTACCATCTAAATAGAATTCATTGTTCGACAGTATGTTATGACTGCCGTCTTTATAATAAATACAATTATTCTCAATCCTATCATCATTAATCGACATTAAAATAATGTCATTCAATTTAGTATATCCTACATTATCTTCCACAATGGTTTCTGACACTTTTAATGTTATACATTCGGATAAATAGTCATCATCGATCATATCAATTATTTTCTCATCAAAAGGATATGCATCTGCTGAATTAATACGATGATATGCGAACGGATCTTGCATCAAAGTATCACCTGAATATATTTTGCTTTCTGTATTAGTACTTGTAAAACTAATAGTTAATCCAAAGAAGATAAAAATGCATAGTATTAATAATGATTTAATCACAAAATCCAATTTAAAATTTAGTAAATAAGATTTTAAAAGACTAAAAGAACTAATTTTTCCTTTATTTTTATAAGCGATAGGAATTGATATTTTTTCATTTCTATTAGAATTAATTTCAACTCTATCATCAATAAAATTAATACTAGTATCAGGCGTGATATCATTTAATGTATCGGAATGATCAACAATAATAACTAGATTGTTTTTAGATAATTGCAAAAGCTTTTTCTTTAAAATAAGTCTACTTTCTTTTTCTATAGAGCTGAATGGTTCATCTAAAATGTAGATGAATTGTTTTGCTGATAAGCAAGATATTATTTCTGCCTTTTGTCTTTCACCACCACTTAATTCCAATATCTTTTTATTTTCCAATCCATCAAATTTAAAATCTTTAATTAATTCATCGGCCATCTTCAATTCTTCTTTAGACTTATTTAGAATATTAAAATTTTCTTTTAATGAATATTCATAAATAAGAGATGATTTTTGACCAGCATAAGAGCAAAAACTAAATACATATTCTCTTCTTTTTGAAGAAGGCATTTCATATATATCTTTATTAAACAAAAAAACTTTTCCTTTATCGGGTCTTCCTAAACCTAGCAAAATATCAATTAAAGTGCTTTTCCCGCACCCGCTTTTTCCTTTAATAACACATAATCCTTTACTAAGAGAAAAAGACAAATCCTTTAAAATTTGCCTATCATCAAATTTAACACATAAGTCTTTTATGTTATACGAGTAATCCATATTTTTATTATAAATATCTTTTTTTATTTCTGAACAGGTATCACATTCTAACATAAATGTATCCTGAATTAATTAAATTATGCTAGTATATTATGAGCGTAATCAAAAGGAGATTGAAATATGAAATTATCATTAAATAATATAAATAAATCTTTCTCAAGTTTAGAAATCTTAAGGAACTTATCATTCAATTTTGAGATTGGACATATATACATAATCAAAGGTAAAAATGGTGCTGGTAAAAGCACTCTTTTAAATATTTTAAGTGGAATTGATTCCAAATACAGTGGAGAATTATCCATCGATAATCAAGTTATCACAGCAAAAAATATAATCTCTTATTCCGAAACTTATATCAGTTATCTAACACAAGATAGCATTGTATTTGATGATATATCTTGTTTGGATAATATCCTTCTTCCTTATAGCAGCAAAAATAAAGAAAAAGCAATTCTTTTATTAAAAGAATTTGAATTAGGAAATTGCATTGATGAGAATGCATCAAATTTATCTTATAGTGAAAGACAAAGATTAGCATTTGCGAGAAGCTTATATTCAATAAAGCCTATTATTTTATTGGATGAAATTACATCCAACCTTGATGATAAAAGTAGAAATTTAATCATCAAAAAATTGGTTGAACTTTCAAAGAATCATATTGTTATCATGGTTGCCCATGATGAAATTCCTGAACTTACAACTGATAATTGTATCTTTGTAAATTTAAAGGACGGACAATTAATAGCAAATGAACATTTATCAGATAGAGAAGAAGCAAATAATGAATCTATTTTATTGAAGAATAATCCTTCATTCTTTAATGAATTAATAAGTTCTATAAAGCTAAATAAATTATCTTATGCAGTCTATTCGATATTTATCACCTTATTTACTTGCTTATCTTTTATTTTCGGCGGCTTTTATAACACTTACGGAGAAAATAATAAAATTAACATAACATTCCAAAATTATATTAATTCAGCTCCTGGATTATATGTAAAGAGAGATTCTGATATCGATTTAAATCAAATCGATTCAACTAGCATTTTTTCAGTGATCAACAACAATTCTATATGGATCACAAACAAAACAGATCCAAATTCTAAAATTGTTGGAGTCCTAGCCATTCAATATGGCAAGAATTTTTCCGACTTTGGGATAAATCTAGTTAAAGGAAATTATCCGAAGAATAAAAACGAAATAATAGTTTCTAAAAATGCATATGATTCATATGTATCATTTGTTAAAGAAAATGATGATTTGACAAATGATGAAGCTTCCAACCAATTCTTTAATTTGACAGATTTAGGTTATTCCATTGTCGGTGTATATGAGCCTGAGTTTTATGATAACTATGAATTGCATTATACAGCCACATTAAATACAGCTGCTCTTTCTTATAACTTTATGCTGAACAACGGTTTCACAATAACAGACAAAAGTACTAGATACGATATGATAATTAGGAATAATTATGATAATAGGCACAAAATTAAAGCAGATCAAATAATTGAACCCCTATTATATTGGGATAGCATTTCAAGCACTCCAGATTCTGAATCTAGGATTGAATTAGATGCTGATGGTAAATATCCGTACTCTATAATCGATAAATACAATAGCTGGTTAATCTTAATGTACGGAACAATAGGGCTTACTGCCATATTTGCAATAATAATGATAATATCCTTTTATAATTCAAATAAAAGATTGTTCATATTGCTTAGAGTCTCTGGAATGTCGAGAAAAAAGCAAATAAAGAATAGCTTTATATGCTTCTCCTTATTATCAATAATAGATACAGTATTGGGAATAGGAATAGGAGAAGGATTAGGTCAGCTAATAGCATTGATATTAAAAGAATCATTCAATCCATGCATATCAATTTTCAATGCATACTATCTTATCCCAATAATATCTCCAATCATTTGCTTAATATCGATAATTATTTTTTACATTGTTTTAGCATGTTTCTTAAGCCCTAAAGATTTATCGAAAAAGCTAAATGAAATAAAGCGTAAATAAGCTTGTAGATTGAATTTGAAAATTATTTGCAATTTATGTTGACAACATTTTTAATACACTGTATATTGAATATGAAAATGAATTTCAATTTAATATTAGAGGTGTTTAAAATATGAATAAGATAAAAATATATAGTTTTATAATGCTAAATATAATTAGTTCTTCATTACTATTTTCTTGTAACATGGAGCCATTCAATGGAATATCTACTACATTTGGGCCTATGTATGACTTCACAAAAAGAATAGTCAAAGATAAATTAGATGTAATAACTATAGTCGGTGAGAATGAACCACATGGATTTGAACCAAATGATCCTCAAATAGCCGCTAAAACTGAAAGAGCAAAGTTATTAGTAGCATATGGTCAAGGAATCGATGACTATGCAAAAAATATGACATCTAAGGATAAATATTTTTGCGCCACGACAAACGTTGAATTCTTTAATACAAAAGATTCCGATGGAGTCGAGACAAAGGTTAAAGATCCACACGCATGGTTATCGATTAAGGATTCTAAAATAATGTTGAAATCTATTGCAGACAAAATTGTTGAAATAGATCCAGACAACAAAAAATACTATGAAGAAAACTTAAAAGAAACTTTAGATGAATTTAACGCTCTAGATGATGAATATACAAATGCTCTAGTCAATGATAAAATCGCCACTAATATCTTTGTAACTTCCCATGAAGCTTTCGCTTATCTAGCTAGAGATTATGGCCTAATCCAATATGGGATTGCCGACATAGCCGACAACGAACCTAATTCATCTCAAATATCAAAAATTGTCGATTATATAATGACAAATGATATTCATTATATTTGTCTAGAAGAATTAGATGAGCCTGGTCATGTAACTACAGTAATTAATGAAATCCATAAAATTAATTCGACATACAAAATAGATACTGTTCAATTAAATGCATTTGAAGGTGTATCTATAAATGATTGGTCTTCTACTGACAATTATATTTCGATAATGAAAAACAATCTGGATCAGTTGAAAAAAGCTTTAGGTTACAAGCTTTAAAGAGGAAATACATATGTTTGCTTATTCATTCATGCAAAGAGCTTTAATAGCTATAATTCTTCTTGGAATAATACTTCCTATCATCGGATTGAATATGACCACAAAAAGACTATCTATGATAGGCGACACCTTATCCCACACTTCCTTATGTGGTATAGCTCTTGGATTAGCTGCAGGTACAATGCCTGCTGTTTGGGCGATAGGAGTGAGTATAGTCGCAGGAATCATAATAGAAATAGTTAGAAACCATTTCAAAAAATATTCCGAATTGACATTATCTATAGTGATGTCCACTGCTGTTGGAGTTGCAGGAATTCTAACTTCAAAATGGGCTAGTGGAAATAAAATAGAATCATATTTGTTTGGATCATTAATAACAGTCCAGTGGGATTCTATATGGATAATAATAGGTGTATCAATAATAACAATATTATTCAATTTGATCTTCTATAGAACTATTATGTATACATCATATAGCGAAAGCGAAGCTAGAATTTCTGGTGTGCCAGTAAAAGCTATGAATTTAATTAACACGATTCTCGTAGCGTGTGTAGTCGCTGTTGCATCTTCGATAATAGGATCTTTGCTCGTATCAAGTCTATTAGTAATTCCTGTTGCGAGTTCTTTGCAACTATGCAAAAGCTATAAATTTACTATGTTGAGTTCAATAATAATATCTTTGATATGCGGTGTTAGTGGATTATGTATTTCATATCCTTTAAGTATCAACACTGGTGGAACTATTGTATTGATGGCTACCGCCATACTCATACTATCAATAATTTATAAGCTTATATTAAAAAACCTCTTTAAAAGCAGAGCTTTAGAGAGGAGTAAGTCAGCTTAACAATTTATATTTATTATATAGATTTGTTAAATTACATTCCTTGAGTTTTCAATCAATTCGTCAACGATTCCATCCCCCAATCCAATCAAAGGAACTATGAAATATTTTGCTCCCATAATTTTGGCTGCGGTCAAATAAATTTTTCCTGCCGGGACAATGACATCTGCACGATCGGGTTTTAGCTTATATTTTTGTCTTCTTTCATCGACAGTCATGCCGGAGAGCTCGTTATATAAAGCCTTCAATTCATCAGCACGAAGAATGTTGACACCTTTCTTAGTCTCGTGTTCAGACATCTTCCAATAACGGTTGATATTTCCACCAGTTCCGATAATGTTTAACTCACCATATTTATCATGATATTCATTGAGCAAATCCTTAAGCCTGCCCCATGTTTCGAGTTTATCTTTCTTAGCTAATATTCTCAAAGTTCCTATAGCAAAGGATGTCGATTCGATAGGCTTTCCGTCCTTGATCAAAGAAATCTCAGTGGATCCTCCACCGACATCGACAGACAAATAAACACCTTCATCACAATGGATATCGGATATTATAGAAGTGATTGTCTGAGCTTCTTTTTCTCCAGATACTATCTGCATATCAATTCCGGTTTCCTTACGAATTCTCCAAATGATATCTGATCCATTCTTGGCTTCACGCATAGCTGAAGTTGCATAAGCTCTATAGTCTATAACACCATATATATTCATCAAAGATCTAAAAGCTCTCATAGTATCTATCAATTGCTCTTCTTTCCTAAAGCTGATGGATCCAGTAGAGAAGACATCGGCACCAAGTCTTAAAGGAATTCTTATCTCTTGAATTCTAGCAGATACTATTTGGCCTTTCTGATTCTGATAAACATCTTTTATAACAAGTCTACCCGCATTTGTTCCGACATCAATGCCAGCGTAATATCCATTTTTCATGAGCCTAAAGCCTTCCTTCATTATAGTAATTAGATTAATTATAGTAATTAGATTACAACAAAATCATCTATTTTTTTATACTTTTTTCAAGTAATTAGACATGAAAAGGAGATTATAAGAAATAAACCACATTTAAATATGTGGATTTATAAATTGTTTTTGCTTCGAAATATGAGATATTTTCGAAGCATTTCAAATCAATATAGAATACTAAATATCTGTATCAATCAAAAATAGGGATTTCTTATCCCTATTTTTAATTCTAGCAATCCTTACTTGTTCTTATAATGCTTATAAAGGATTTCTTGACTCCGAATCTTTCCAGCCCCGTCAGTATATCTTATATTCTGACCTTTACCATCTACAACAAACGATTTCGTATTATCGTTGAATCCACTATCAAATATAAATTGCAATTCTTTTTGGCAGTCTTTATCTAAGACTGGAGTTACAACTTCAATACGATTATATAAATTACGAGGCATCCAATCAGCCGAACCCATAAAGTAAAGAGGTTTACCACCATTTTGGAAAATAAATATTCTAGAGTGTTCCAAATACCTATCTATGATTGCATGAATATGTATATTCTCTGACAATCCTGGAATTCCAGTTATCATAGAACAGTTACCACGTATTAATAAATCTATCTTTACTCCTGCTCTACTAGCTTCATATAATTTTTCAACCATAGCTTTATCAGTGATATGGTTGATCTTGATTTGAATTCCAGAAGGCTTGCCTGCCAAGTGATTCTTTATTTCATTGTCTATCAAATCACTAAACTTCTTCTGCATTTTGTTAGGCGAAACTAATAATCTTTGGAATGTAGGCTGTTTATAAGGCTTAGCAATCATTTCAAATATCGAATTAATATCATTTACAATCTTCTTATCAGCAGTGAATAAGAGGCAATCAGTATATGTTCTGGCATTTCCTTCATGGAAGTTGCCTGTCGATATGACTGCGATATCAGGTCCATCCTTGACTTTCACTGAAACAATCTTTCCGTGGACCTTAAAGCCTTCAACACCAGTCAAAACTTCACATCCTGCATCTCTCAAAGTTTGTGAGATTGAAATATTTGACGATTCATCAAATCTAGCCATAAGCTCAACCATACAAGTGACTTTCTTGCCGTTTCTAGCAGCTTGAGTCAAAGCTCTGACTACCTCAGAGTTCTTGGCTGCTCTATAAATAGAAGTTTTAATAGAAACTACTCTAGGGGAAACTGCACAAACTTGTAAGAATCTAATAAAGGCATCGAAAGATTCATAAGGAACATGAACCAATAAGTCTTTTGCTCTAATAGAATCTATCATATTCTTTCCTTGAGCAACTAAGTCTATTTCATGTGTTGGCCAAGGCTCGTTCTTTAGTGAGGCATCGCCAAAGAATGGGAATTTCATCAAATCTTTATTATTGTGATAACGTCCTCCAACTGAAATCATATCTGAGTCATCAATATCCAAAGATCTAATCAATTTATTCTTCAAATCATCTGGAATTCCCGCCCCAAATATTGCACGAATAGGGATTCCCTTGACACGGGTCTTTACAGCTTGAGCAATGGATTGAAGAACACCTTCCTCTGGATCAGACTCAACTTCCATCTCAGCATCCTTAGAGAACTTAAATGCATACGCATCGAATGTATCATACCCCAAACCTTCAAATATATATGAAAGATGGTATCTTACAATATCGTCTAGATAAATTACATAATGATTATTTCCTATATCCGGAAGTTTAATAAATCTACCTGTAATTCCAACCGGGAGAGGAATCAATGCGTACCCTAACTTCTTGGTACCTTTCTTAGACATCTTAACAGCTAAGTAAATATGAGCGTCATTGACATCAGAAAGATTTGCTTTTTGAGAGATGATTATTGGATTTATATATCCAGCAACATTTTTAACATAATAATCATGGACGAATTTTTGCTGAGATTTGTTCAAATGCTTCTCATCTATAAGATGAATTCCCTTCTTCTCCAATTCATCAAATATATGTGATTTAATAACATCGTATTCTTTTGAATACAAAGCAGTAAGACTAGTGATCTTCTTCAACGTATTCAAAGCTTCTTCTCTTTCATCTTTAAATTCTTTCCCTTTAGTTTCAGCTATTCTCTTAGCTGAAGCTACTCTAACTTTATAGAACTCATCCAAATTATTTGAATAAATTCCAAGGAAGCTCAATCTTTCATATAAAGGAACATCTTCATTAGCTGCTTCTTTAAGTACTCTATTGTTGAAGTACATCCAAGATACATCTCTAACGACATAGTTGGAATCATTCAATTCGATAACATCATTAATCTTTTTACTCTTGTTATTAGCCATAATACTCCCTCCCAAAACAATCATTACTCATGTATATATTTTATTGTTTTTCAAATACTTATATTTTGGGTTTTATTTAATACAAATAATAAATACTTCTTTCAATTCAAAACTAACAAATTATATATCTATTACATTTCAATTCTATTTGATGCTTCTGTATTTCATCCAAGTCATTAGTGTTCTTCCGTCCTTTATAGTTCCATCCATACATTTAGTTTCAAATTCTTTAATTGGCATTCTAATAATATTAAGAAATTCATCTGGATCCCTTTTAATATTTCCTAAATATAATCCAGTTGCTAAGAAAGGATATACGATTTCATTAGAATAAGCTGGTGCTGGATAAAATTCACCTAGACTAACCCATGTTTCAGCTTTATAACCGGTCTCTTCTTCCAATTCTCTTTTAGCTGTATCTAATAAATCTTCAGCACCATCTCTTTTGCCTGCAGGTAAACCTATAATTCCTCTTTTAAAAGTATTTCTATATTGTTCCTCAACTATAACATTATTCTCATCATCTATAGCTAAAATGACTACTCCATTCTTTCTATCTACTATTTCTCTTATAGCTTCTTTATTGTTAGGCATCTTTACCTTTAACACATCTACATTAATCTTCTTTCCTTCATATATTCTATTTACATCTATTATTTTTTCTTTTAAATCCATAATGTTCTCCTATGCTCTAATTATAAGAAATACACTAAAGAATAAATATCATTTTTTATTATCTATATTTAAGCTTTATTAATTATAGATGCTATTAATAAAACAAACTCATTTGTTATAAAATAAATTAAAAGAAGGAAACGGCTATGGAATTTCATTTAATAAACGCTGATATAACAACATTAAATGTAGATGCTATCGTAAATGCAGCAAATAATGATTTGCTTCCTGGGGGAGGAGTTTGTGGGGCTATATATTCTAAAGCTGGATATGATGAATTATATAAATCTTGCTTAAAAATAGGACATTGTAATACTGGAGAATCAGTAATAACTCCTGGATTCAATCTACCTTCTAAATACATAATACATACAGTAGGACCTATCTATAGAGATGGAAATCATAATGAATCTAAATTGCTGGAATCATGTTATTTAAATTCACTAGATTTAGCAAAACAAAATAATATTCATTCCATAGCTTTCCCTCTAATATCCTCGGGAATCTATGGGTATCCTAAAAAAGAGGCATATGAAATTGCTTATAAAGCTATTTCAAATTATTTAACAAAAGAGGATTACGATTTAAAAGTATATCTATGTATTCTAGATAATAGTTTCTTAATATCTATAGAAGAAAGAAGTAAATTGAAAGAATACATCTCTAGCAATTTAATTGGAGTTGGTCATGGTGATAGATGTTTCTTCTCAATTAAAGAAAGAAATCTAGCACCTCGTTTAGCAGCATTTCCAACTAACGAATCTTTCAAAAAAGAAATACAAGATAATTTAGAGAAATCTTTCTCAGATTATTTATTGAAACTTATAGATGAGAGAAATCTAAAAGATTCCGATGTCTATAAGAAAGCTGGAATAGATAGAAAGTTATTCTCTAAAATAAGACGAACAGATTATCAGCCTAGCAAAGACACAGCTTTAAAACTGTGTATAGCTTTAAATCTGAACACAGATGATACTAAAGACTTATTGGGTAAGGCTGGATATGCATTGAGTCAAAGTATAGAAAGGGATTTAATTATTCAATACTGTATCACTAATAAAATATTTGATTTGATGAAAATTAATAACTATTTATTCTCTTTTAATCAAAAAACTTTAGATTGATTATTTGTCGCTTTCAAAGCGACCTTTTTACATCGAATTATTTATATAGTATCAACGTAAAAAGGAGAAAAGAGATATGAACAATTCAACAGAGTTAGTAGTGATACTAGATAGATCAGGTTCGATGCAGAGATTAGCTGAAGATACTATTGGAGGATTTAATTCTTTGATTGAAAATCAAAGAAAGCTAGAAGGTAAATGCACAGTGACTACAGTCTTATTCGACAACAAAGTAGAAATTCTCTATCAAGGGAAAAATATAAAAGAAGTCCCGTCATTAACTTCTAAAGAATATTTTGCTAGAGGGTCGACTGCTTTATTGGACGCTATAGGAATAACAATAAATGAAACTATCAGCAAAATTTCATCGATGAAAGAAGAAGAAAAGCCAAACAAAGTTTTAGTTGCTATCACAACAGATGGATTAGAGAATTCATCCAATGAATATTCTTATTCTTCAATCAAATCCTTGATTGAAGAGAAGAAGAAGCTTGGTTGGGACTTCATATTCTTGGGAGCAAATATTGACGCTATTGGAGAAGCTAATAAATTTGGAATAGAAAGAGATATGGCAATGAACATCAAAGCCACTAAAGTCGGACAAAAACATGCTTTTGAATCCATCAATAGAGCGGCATACCATGCTAGATTCTCAAACGCCATTTCATCCGATTGGAAAGATACACAAGAAATCGATATACCAGAAGAAAAGAAAGAAGATGTTAGTTTAAAGGAGAGACCTATAGTTTTAAATCATATAAAAAGATTTAGAAGATAAATATAATCTCATCTAAAACAAATACAATTCAAAATCAAATACATAGAACAAACTAAGCCTTTTATTTATATAATATCTATTGGTGAGGTTAAATATATGAAAATAGTATCTATCAATAGAGATATATGTATAGGCTGTGGAATGTGCACAGCAATTGCTGATGCGGTATTTGAGCTTTCCGATGACGGACTAGCTTCAGTCAAGATTCCTAATGGAGAATTGACAAATGCCGATGATGAAGACGTCGCTGAGCAAGCTAAAGACGCATGCCCTAGCGGAGCTATTGAAATAGAAGAGAAATAGATTTATCTATCATTTTAATTAATAAAAGCTTTAACACTTCTATTAAGCTTGTTATTTTGGCTTATATAAACGATCTATCTAATATAACAAGTCATTAAGACATCTTAATAAAAATGCTGTATCGACTACCGATACAGCATTTTTGTTTCATAGAAACTAAATTCCAATTCTAACGTGCATCAATAAAGCTTAATTACATCGATAGCTATATCACTTAGCATTCAATGCAGCTTTTTTCTTCTCTTCCATGACTTTCTGCAAGTCATTGTTCTTCTTACGAGTCATACAGTCAGCTCTCATTTGCTCAACCACTTTGAGAGGGACTTCTCTATAAGATCCTCTGGGCATATCTTTGAGTCCGATATTTCCAATAGAGATTCTCTTCAAACTATAAACTCTCTTTCCAAGATATTCCATCATTCTACGAATCTCACGGTTTCTACCTTCATGAATAGTTATTTCATAAGTACAGTTATAAATTGAGATTCCAGCTTCCCTTACTTGAGCAGGAGAAGTCATTCCATCTTCTAGAGGAATTCCATTTCTGAGTTGCTCGATTTCAGGTTTTGTAAGTCTCTTATTGATTTTGACTTCATACACTTTGTCAGGACTTGATGAAGGATGCATGACCAAGTTTGCAAAATCACCATCGTTGGTCAAAAGAATAAGGCCTTCTGAATTGATGTCCAAACGTCCGATAGGAAATACTCTTCCATACTGAGGAGGAACCAATTGAGTTACGAGCTTTCTATCTCTTGGATCAGAAGCAGTGCAAATAAATCCCAAAGGTTTATTAACTGCCAAATATACTTTTTGACCTACTCTAGCCAAAGGATATCCATCAACTTCAATATAGCAGTTAGGATCAAAAGAACTTCCTAATTTATCGACAACCTTATGATTTACTTTGACTTTACCTGCTGTTATATAATCCTCAGCTTTACGACGAGAGCAGAATCCTCTATCAGCTATAATTTTTTGAAGACGAACTAATCCATCAGCAGATACATCGTTGGATTCATCCTCTTCATGCTTTATTTCTTCTTCAGGTTGTTCTAACTGAGCTTCTTTGTTTTCTTCTTCAACTTCGGCTTCTTTTTCGATTTCTTCGTCTATCATATCTTTTACCTCACTTTTTTCATTTCAAGTCGATTTATTACCCATAGACCTAACTGCTGAGCAAACAGAGTTGCCTTACTATTTGCTGCTTCATCCGACAACTGCTTAGGCGAATGTGCATCGATTCCTATGATGCACTTTGCCCCCATCTCACTAGCTATTGAGAAGAATGATGTAGTCGGATAAGACCATCTATATTCTTCTCCAATTTTCTTCTTTCCTGATCTTATCCCACCGACATTAATTTCGAGAGGAACGTCACATTCCATAGCTGTTTCGATTATCTCGGTAGAGATTTTACGACAATCGGAGTCAAAGGTCTCCACTTCGCTCAAAAAAAGATCAGGATGAACAAAACAAGAGTATAAACCAGAACGCAAGGCTTTGCAGGCAACTTCTTTATAAATATACAAAGTATTTGCTGTAGTTCCTTTTCCAAAGTGAGCATAGACTTGTCTCAACGAATTCATAGCTCCGTGATTTCCCAACAGTAAGTAATCCAATGTTCCGGTTTGAAGAAGCACTTTTAAGTAAGGCATATAATAATCAAAAGCTTCGGCTTCATATCCCAGATATATTTTGATTCTACCTTCATATTTCTTAGCTAGAGATCTAATCGAATCAAAATACCCTTGAGCTTGATTATAGGTGCCTCTAATTCCAGGCTCATTGAATCCAGGATACATGACATGATCAGAGAATCCTAATTCAGACAATCCCATGCCCAATGCTTCTTTCACATAATCTTCATCGATGCCATCAGCATGACCGCATCTATAAGTATGTGTATGATAATTTCCAGTCATGCCAAAGCCTCCATTTAATATTATATCTTTAATAAGTCACCTTATAAAGAACAAGTCCTTTACCAGGGACTTTCAACCTAGGTGTACCCGTAACACCTATTCCAGAAAGTTTGTCTTTGATAGATTCCAATGAAGATCTACCAGTCGCCACCTCAACAGCTGCTCCGACCATAAATCTAACCTGATATCTATGAAAACAAGGGCCTTTTATATAAGTGAATAAAATTCCATCTTTCTGTATAACTTCTATAGATTCTATTGCACTCATATAAGTCTCATTTTCATCCTTTCTATCATCTTTAGAAGAAAACAATTTAAAGTCATGAATCCCAAAAAATATATTTAATGTCTCTTTATATTTTTCTATATCTATTTCTTTGTTTGGATGATATAAATGAGATTGAAGAAACGGCTCTCCTTCCAAATCAATTAAATAAATATATGTTTTCGAATGAGCTGAGAATCTAGGGCTAAAAGAATCATTTCTTTCTTCTATTGATTTTACTTTTAATATTCCATTAAAAGGCAAGGATAAAACTGAAGGCAGTTTATTCATTTTTATCCTATCATCACAAGGAGTAAAAGCACAGACGAAATCCATTGCTGAAACATCGCTATCCAATCTAGAGCAGCACTCCAAATCTATAGGCCTATCATAGATTCTAGATAGAACTTTTTCTAATTCACCTTGAACAGTCTTACATCCTTTTTGCTTTTGTGTTCCTTTAAAGCAAAGACCGTCAAACCCAATATGCATTACATATTTCATAGAAAACTAGCAATAGATTTTAAATATATCGATAACAGATCCATCGACTTGGAAATAAACAAAGAATAGAGAAGATGCTAATGCAACACACCCGAATATCAGCCATAGAGCATCGACAAATCTGAAAGGATATTGACGATAACGAGTTCTTTTCCCTAATGGATCATATCCTCTAGCCTCGAGTGCATAGGCCAACTCCGATGCATGATGAAAAGAAGTTGTTATTAAAGGAATTAATAGTGAAATAATAGCTTTTATTCTATCTTTAGCTTTACCATTTGAATAATCCAAACCCCTGGCTGCTTGAGCTTTAAATATAGTTTTAGCTTCACTAGCTAATACTGGGATAAATCTCAGTGCCAAAGACATAGTCATAGAAAAGGCAGCAGTAGGAACATGAAGCCAGCGAAGTGGAGTTAAGTACCATTCCAAGGCAAAAGTCATATCCATAGGTTTAGTAGTGGAAGCAAACATCAACGATAGAATAACCATTAGGAAGATTCTAGCTATGATATATCCGATAAATAAAAATGTCGCAGAAGTTATCTCTTTCTTACCTATCACAAATAGCAATTGGCTATTACTAGTCCAATCAGGTGCTTTCCAAAAGAAGAAATTCAATATGACGACAACAAACAATAAGACCCAAAGAAATGACATAGATTTCATCAGACTGCCAAATGAAATTCTACTTATCAATAATCCAATCAACAATAGAACAAATATTCCGCCCAATACAACTAAAGACATTGCGTATGGATATACGACATCCACTCTATTTCCATAAGGCAGGAAAATTGCAACCATAAAAACAACAAGCAAGAATAGCTTTACTCTTGTATCCATTCTATGAATAGGTGTGTTGAATGGGACATACTGTCCAAAAGATCCAAATCCGTTCATACCCTACACCTCTTTATCTCTTCAGCCAAAGATTTTGAATCTTTAACTTTTTCTAAGTCTATATCTAACCCACCTTCTTTAAGCTTCAAAGCATATTCAAACGCTTTAGGTGGAACCAAAGAAGCTTTATCCATAACTTCCTGATCTTGGAAGACTTCATAAGGCTTTTTATAGGCGATGAGTTTTCCATCGCTTATTACCGCCATACGATGTGCATTCTTCAACGCAAATTCCATATCATGAGTAATGAACACAATGGTCATACCTTCAGCATTTTTAGCCATGATACTATCCATTATTTCTTTTGCACCTTCAGGATCCAATCCAACTGTAGGCTCATCCAATATTAAAATCTCCGGGTTAAAAGCCAAAATACCCGCTATTGCTACTCTTCTCTTCTCACCGCCAGATAATTCAAATGGCGATCTAGAAAAATAAGAAGTTGGAATTCCAACTGAAAGCAATGCATTTTGAGCATTTGTTTGAGCTGTTCCTTTATCCATTCCGAAATTTTCAGGTCCGACCATAACATCTTTTAATACACTAGTCTCAAACAACTGCATCTCAGAGAATTGAAACATGAGTCCAATCATCTTTCTTAAACTCTTCCAATCCTTCAATTTCTTAGGCTTTTTATACTTTATCTTTCCATTCTTCTTAACCACAGGAGTTTGATCTACAACTATTCCATTGGGATAAGTTATAACACCTGTTGTCGGAGTTAAAAGAGCGTCGATGTTTTGAACGAGAGTCGACTTGCCAGACCCTGTCTTTCCGACCAAAGCAATGATTTCACCTTGTTCGATATCCATCGAAACATCGATGAGAGCTTCTTTCTCATTAGATGTCTTCCTATCATAAAAATAACAAAGATTCTTTACTTGGAGTGCTGACATAATTGCCTCCCTAATTCTTCAGGGTTGTCAAACTTAGAAGTCTCAATTCCCAATTCTGATAAATCATTTCTAAGCTGATAATCAAAGGGAAGAGTAAGACCTAATTCTTCGACAAGATTAGGATTAGAGAACAATTCATTAGGTGAACCGGTAAATCCAAGTTTCTCGTGATCCAAAGCTATTACATAATCCGCTTTCTCAATCTCAGCCGTTTCATGTGTCACTGATAAAATCGTTAAGTTAGGAAACTTCTTTTTTAAATCTTTGAGCATGCTTATCATCTCAATCTTGCTCAAAGGATCGAGCATCGAAGTAGATTCGTCCAAAAGCAATATAGATGGATTTCTAACTAAAATCGAAGCTAATGCGACACGTTGCATTTGACCGCCAGATAGTTTTGTAGGCTCTCTTTTAAGCAAATCAGTCAAATTTAACTTTTCTGCTATAGTCTTCACTTCTTCCAGCATTTCTTTATAAGACACTCTATTGTTTTCCAATCCAAAAGCGATATCTTCTTCAACCGTAGCACCTACAAATTGAGAATCTGGATTTTGGAATACTATTCCAACTTGATTTCCTATCAATTCATCAACGTTATCGTCAGTAACTTGTGTTCCGTTAATAAACAAAAGACCAGATGTAGGAATAACTAATCCTGCAATAATTTTAAGGAGAGTTGATTTCCCAGTTCCATTTCTTCCTACAATACAACAATACGAATTCTTAGGAATGGATATAGATAAAGAATCCAAAACCATTCCCTCTTCTTTTGTATAGAAGAAAGACAACTTCTTTGTTCCTATAGCTTCGTTTTCTTCTCTCTTATCCATTTGAGACCTCGTTATCATATTTTCCACTATTAATATCTTCTATCTCTTCTTTACTCAACTTCTCACCTCTAGCTTTTGCTTGGATCTTATGAGCTTTTAGTATAGCAAGTCTCTTCTTTTTAAGTGTGTTTTGTTCATCAGTTCCATAAGAAAGTCCTTTTCTTATTCTGGTTTCATGAACAATTATATAAATCCAATAGCCACCATACACTAGAAATGATACAACACCGACACCAATTAAGACACCACGAAGTAAATTTTCATCCTTACTAGTTAAAACTCCCCAGAGCATGCTTATGAGCAAAGCTAAAATCAAAAGGACAATTAGAGATTTCAAGAAATACTTCCAATAAGGTGTTGGCTGTACTGGCTTTCCTTCGTCTCTATAACTCATATTTCACATCTCCAAAATCTATTTGTGGGACTCTTCCTTGATATTGAGAAGTTTCAACACCAGCCATTTCAAGTATCTTTCTAGAAGCTATCGAATAAGTTTTATCGTGATACTTATCATCTAAAAAAATAACTTTTTTAATTCCAGCTTGAATAACCGCTTTAGCACATTCGTTGCAAGGAAACAAAGTTACATATAAAGTCGATCCTTTGAGTCTTCTTTCAGTGTTCAAGATAGCATTTAATTCAGCATGACAGACATATGGATACTTTGTATCTAATTCACTTGCACCTTCTCTAGCCCAAGGTATTTTAGAGTCATCGATACCGATAGGCATTCCGTTGTATCCCAAAGATAAAACTTTATGTTCGTCAGAAACAATTGCTGCCCCAACTTTGGTAGAAGTATCTTTGGATCTAAGAGAAGACAAAATTGCGATGGACATAAAATATTCATCCCAATTTATATGATTTGTTTTTATATCTTCCTTATCTTTAACTATTACTTTAGGTAAATTGCTCATAATAAACACCTCTCTACAAACAAGAATAATTATATATAAAAAGAGCAAAATACTATTAGGTTATGAGGATTTTATAAATTTCCTCTTGCAAAATCAAAGTAATGTGTTTATAGTTATTAAGCACTTGGGTCTTTAGCTCAGCTGGGAGAGCATCCGCTTGACGTGCGGAAGGTCATAGGTTCGAACCCTATAGGACCCACCATTAAGAAAAAATCAACGACACGAAAGTGTCGCTTTTTTTTCATTTTATAGGGCTATTTCACTTATTTGTAAGCGTAGATTTGCCCATCTTTGACCTTCAAATTGAATTTAACGTGCGGCTGGTAAAGTATTTGCACCATAGAAGTTGCCGGAGATTTTTCTTCTAAAATCGATTGAAACATCACTTTTTAAGGTGTAGGTGTTTTTATGTTCTTTCTCAAACATTGTTGAGTTTAGTTGAGAGAAGATATTGGCCAAACATGAATCTGCCCAGTTAACGTAACTTGTTCCTTGGGTGGTTTCTGGGTGACATGGTAAAGAAAGACTTCGTTGTTAACAAGAAGATATTTCTAACAGACATATCCCATCGTGTTTTTCGCCAAATCGCCACTGGCTTCCAAAGTGTCTTTATTAGGGGTTCCGCTAGCGGAATCTACGCCCTAATATTGTTGATAGGCATATTCGTTTTTGGTGTTTTGTACGTCAAGATAGAAACGATAATACTGAGATTGTTTTGAGCTTCCTTGTCCGAAGGTCGCAGTCGTGGTAACTAATGACTCAAGACTTACGCCATAAGATAAATTTTTTTACATGGTTTGAAGAGCTTTGTAATCTGCCATCTCATCCTTCGAAGAAACGATATCTTCTGAAGAAGGAGAAGAAACGGACGAACTCGGAATTGTCTGCTCTTGGCAAGAAGCCAATAAGAATAAAGCGGACAAGGTTAACAAAGGTTTTTCCATTTGTTGTTTTTCATTTTTTCTCCTAATTTCGCGTGCTAGCATTATCCCTTAAAAGAAAAAAGTTTCAATGTTTATTCACCATATTCACTTAATATTTCTTTAAATAAGGAAGGATTAACCCTTTTTCAAAGAAAAAGAAAACACGCCCTGAGGACGTGTTATGAATGAAAAACCTATATCAATTTAGACTAGAGAAGTTCTTTTTTCTTAGCATCAAATTCTTCTTGCGTAATAACGCCTTGATCTAAGAGACTCTTATATTTTAAAAGAAGATTGAGTTTTTCTTCTTGACTTATTTCTTGCTTTGGCAATGATTCTTTTTTCGCTAATGGAGTGGATTCTGCTTCTTCGCCATTTTCAACCTTAATTTTCATTAAGAAAAGGGCTTTTAAAACGACGATTGCAAAAGCTAAAACGAGCATAGGCGTGATCATGCCGAGGAAGTTGAAAGAATTGGATTTGGAGGAATCGATAATGTAAAAAATGATATTTAATAATTCAGAAATAGCAAAGAGAATAAATACAACAATTAAAGTGATTCTTGCGACCTTAGGCGATTTTTTGGATAGAAGGGCACACACTATGCCAACAGCGAGTTGAAGAATAGAAAGAACTAAAGTAACAATTGCGGTGTCAGTATAGACGTAGATTGCGCTAAAGACGGAAGAAAGAAAAGAATAGGTCGCTGAAGCCAAGACATACACGCTAAGAAATTCTATTAAGCTTTGACCACCATTGCTCTTATCTTTTGTGAAAGCAAGGATCCAGGCACTATACAAGATAAACCCGAGTGCAAGGAAGATGCCTAGAACAATAGTTAAATAAACATACCAATAAGAAGAAAAGGTTAAGGAACCGGTGGCATTAACAAGTGAAACGATATAGAGAATCAAACTAATCGAATACACAACGATTGCCATGATGAAAGAGGCTAAAAACAGCCCTTTTGAGACAATATATTTTTCTTTATTCATAAAAAAGAAATCCTTTCGTCAACAAATATATCACTGTTGCTCAATAAGTGTCAAATATAGCTATGGTCGAACTAAGTCAAGAAACAGAATCGAACTCCTATGGTTATTTCCCTAAATTAATTTCCCACGGTAAAAGATTTTCCAATTCTTTCTCAGAAGGATTGGTGCCAATCTTTTCAATGAGGCTTTTTAAGTATAGTTTCGCGTCAATTCCATTGGCTATGGCCGTTTGGAGGATGGAAAAGATGATTACTGACGATTTCGCTCCGCTTGATGTGTTCGAGAACAAGAAGTTTTTCCTGGCTATGACAAAAGGCTTGACTCCCCTTTCCACAAATCGGTGCTTCCCGGATACAGGTAAATGTGGTCGATGTCCTCTAAATCAATCATCGTTGATAGCCCTCATCACTCTGCCCAATTTTGAAACGTGGCACAGGATCAAATACCCGTTCTTGAATATTCTCACAGATTCGTTCGTGGTGTTGATTATGGTTTTGCTGTTGCGCTCCTCCTTTAAGGACATGGTGATTTCGATGTATTCCTCTTCGGCAGCCTCTATACCTTTGACCTCCCACGATTTCTGTATGAGGCCTGCGTACTGCATATCCATCCCCACATCGTCGATTTCTCGACCCCGTATTCTTTGCAGATGTTTTTTTCTGCTTTCCCTGCAGATGCTGTTTCACAAGATCGATCTTGAATTCCTCTAGATATTTGTTGTTCTCCATGTTCGAACCTCCATAGCACACATTATTTAAAGTTCGAACAAGCTTGTCGACTCCGGATATTTTTTACGCTGACGCTTATTTCAGGCATAGATTGCTTGATTTTTGGTGAAGTAGCCCTTTTTTCTTTGCCTTTATTAAAAGCAGGTAATTTACCAAAAGCACGAACTGACGCCCAGGCGAAACACCTGCAGGGGTTCTAAAAGCCTCCCAAGATACCACTAAGTTGTGGCGCTGCTCGGAATTCAAGTACCTATGGGCCATAATAGATAGCTGTACGTTTGCAGGCAGGCAACCTGTAGAATTAAGTCATCCTTATTTGTCTGCTTAATTGAACGTATTTATAAATAATAATATAATTACTCTGAAGAGTAAAAGAGGTGATTTGCATTGGCAAAGAAAACAAAATATCAACCATTAGCTGATTTTCTTACGGAATCAAATAAAGAAGATATAACTCTGACATTTACTGACATTGAAAAAATATTAGGATTTAATCTATCTCCATCAGCAAGAAAACATAGACCTAGCTGGGCGAATAATTCTCAGGAGGCCTTATCATGGGGTTGGATGCCTGTAGGATATGAATCTTATGCAATTGATATGAAGAATGAAATAGCTCATTTTAGAAAAGTTGGATTTGCTAATGCAAATTACTCAAAGGAAACTAGTATAAGACAAACAGCTACAAGAAAACCAAAACTACATGCTACAAATGGTATTGTCATCACAAATGAACTTATTGAGGAAGCTCATCAACAAGTTGAAGCGACTAACAACTATGGAAAAGAAGATGATTTAATTACTGATTGTTTTAAAAGATTTCCTAAAAATGATGATGTGACAATTGTTGCAATGAAAATTGGCTTAATTGATATAACCAATTCAACTCATGTTTCTCAACATAAAAATAAAATTAGTGTAGTTGAAATCGCTGAGTGTATTGTAGGCATTAAAGATATTGATGAACGAATTAAAAATGGTGATCCTACAGTTGTAAATGAGATAGCTAAATCAAACGGAAAAATAAATTTATTTTCTTTTGCTACTAAGTATTGTTGCTATCATAATAAAAACTTATACGAAAAGGATGATTATTCTATTTTGGATACCATTTTGAAAGATCACTTACCTGATTATTTTGCTGATATAACAACTGGGCAGATAAAGAAATGGGTAGATTCTTATGATTATAAATCTTATAACGATTATCTAACAAGAAAACTTGATGAATTAGGAATAAATGTTCCATTTAGAAAAAGAAAACTTGACCATTATATTTGGTATAACAATAGAAAAAAGAAGGAGTATTAAAGATGGAAGAATTAAACAAATGTGGATGACTTTTCATTTGCTTAATAGGGGTACGAAAAAATAAAGAAGGGTACGAAGTTGTATCAAATGTTGTGTTTCTAGACATTAAGAAAAAATCAGCGACACGAAAGTGTCGCTTTTTTTGTAGATATACAAGCCCTACGCGATTTTAATACACTTCTAAAACACTTGCCGATAAAAAAAGCACGTTCTTTTGGATAATCGTGTCTTGAAAACCATTTCTAATAACTATATTAATAAAAAATACTATTCACTTTTATTAATAATTTGCTAAAATAATGTGCTGTCCATATAAAGACAGATGGAGAAATACCCAAGCGGTTCAAGGGAACGGTCTTGAAAACCGTCAGGGGGAGCAATCCCCGCTAGAGTTCGAATCTCTATTTCTCCGCCAGTTGAAATGCTATTCGAACTCTTACTATTAGGTAAGAAGTTCGGATTTAAGACTAGCCTTGCCAAGGCCAAAGACAGTCTATAAAAAAGGGGTATTAACTCCGGTTTTAATTCCGGGAGTTAATACCCCCTTTTTGGTTTTGAAAATTTAAAAAGCGGATTGGAATCCTACCAAACCCTCTTTTGGGTGTAAGTCAAAAACAAACAACGAAAGAAAACCTCGTTGAAAATGCCTTCAATTATTTGTTAAAAAATTAAATGGATTCTATTCAAGTGTTAGTTGGCTTTTAATAAGAAGACTTTAAGGTGTACCGAAGCTAGAAATAGAAATTACTATCTTGTTTGGTTTAGCGATTTACAAATGGTATCAGAGGATGATTCCAAAGAATTACCGGAACAGATTTATAACTTTATGCTCAAAAAAATAAATTGAAAGAGGCTCCCATCAACCATAAAAAAGCAAATATATTTTAGGCGATGCAAGATAATTTGTAAAAAATTAACCCAATACTGGAGCAAACTATGGATTGAAAAACCGGCCTGCTAAGCCAATTTCTTTGTTTTCCTCTTGAAAAGCCACTTTTTCCATCACCCGTTTGCTCCCTTGTTTAAAAAGAAATAAGATGCATCGAGATTAAAAAAAGGTGTTTGAAAACTATGACTAAATAAGTCTAGAAATTTAATTTTTTTGCCTACAAGTGGTTTACATAAAGAAATTGGGCTACTATAATTTTAATGTGTAAAAAAGAGGAATAAAAATGGGATCAATACTTGTATTAGCACCAATGATTATTTCTAGCATTTTAAATCAGCAGGCGTTGCCAGCAATTAATAACATCAATACACTAATCGATAAACCTACGGATTTTAATCATGTATATGTAAGAACGGAACCAGTAAAGGATGGTAGTAAATGCTATGTTAGTGAGAACTCTGTTGCTGCATTAAAGAAGTTAGGATGGAAAATTAAAGAAGAGGATTTTCTTGGACAAAAAAGATATTTTTATTTAACTTCGAAGGAAAATCCTAAAATTGTTAGTGTTTCTCTTAATAATTCTTATATTGATGAGTTAAGAAATAAAATAGTTGTTGCTGAGAATACAGCCATTACTTATGAAGCTTTTCTTTTAAATCCAGATCCTTTTGTGATGGATAACTATGTTTTAGGTTATCTTAGAAGTTTCAACAAAAATTATACAGGCGATGAAAAAAACGGCTATAGTACCGCTCTTGAATGGGATATAGTTGCTGGAGCTTTACCTCCTTTACCATATATTTCAACTGTTGATGCAATACAAGGGTGCAAAGATTATTTTTCAAAGTATGTTAGTGCAATAGATTACGACGAAGGAATCCATGGTGACCGATCAGATTCGTTAGATTTAAATTCACTTAAATTTCAGGATCCGGTTTATCCATTGGGGGATATTGATTTAATCCATTTATTTGCTTCTCTTGATGGCTGTTACGATAGAACAAATACATATGGTCTTTCAATTACAGATATTTACCCAATTGCTCTCTTTCCTCAATATACACATGATTTGGTCTCTTGGGCTGGTGATTTACAACAAGCTGCAGGCTATGTTCAGGATAATAAACCTAATTTTAATTTGTCTTCTGATAGTTTTTACAAAATATTAAATTCAAACGGTTCTGGATGTTCATATTCAGATATTATTGCCGATATGGATGCTGTAAACATAGCAGACAAATTCTTAACGGGTCCCGGAAGAGTTTCGGATGCAATTGGTGATTATTATCCTCGTATTTATTCAAATGGTTATCGGACAAGTAGATTTATTGATGGCGTTTTGACTGATAAGAATAAGAATTGGTCTGGTGATAGGTACCATCAATTTGAACAGGAAGTGTACGATGCCCTAGGCTTAAAGTGGGATGGCTCGGACTGGGTAACTAATGATGAATATAATTCCAATAATAAGGTACAAGAAAGCAGATTTAAATTATTGCACAACAAAAATACTGATGTAGATGTTAGGAAATATGTTGCAAGATCTTTTGTCAATTACGTTCTAACGTTGTGTTAAAAAAGGAATTAATATGATGAAAAAAATAATTTATCTTTTTACATTATTAAACTTTCCATTTTCTTTATTAGGCTGTGGTTCACAGTCTCAAATAAATAGACTTAGACCCTTAGCAACCCCTCAATCATTTATCAACTATTTAGATTCTCATAGTGATGAAAAAAAGAACGTAGAATGGTCCGGAAGTACCTATGATTTTACTGAAAACAGGAGCTTTTACAAAAAAGGAAAGGAGTCTAGTAACTTCCTGGGGACTTGTTTTTTTAGTACTGAAAGAGGTGATGAAACTCAAGAACTTCCATCGAACTTTTGGGGATTAATAACTATTACTATTATTTATCCAGTTTCTAATGGCTTTTTCTCAAAAAGTTATTATCGATATAACATGACATTCAACTATAAATTCGATGTAAGAGTTGCTTTTGATAATCCAATAGGTGATATTTTTGCCGATACAGTTGGTCCATCTAATCATTTCTTTACGAATTCCGAGACTTTCACTAAAATCAACAACTTTTTTTCCCAAGCTGCAAAGGAAAATAATGATTAAATACTCTTTATTCAATAAAAGCATATTTATAGATCCTTCAAATTTTACCTATTCTTTCAATGAAAAAGATTTAAGAGAAGATGACACTTTAAAAAATTGCTTGAATGAAGAAAAAATTCTTAGCATTTTTAAACCTAAATGTTATTCATTCGGAATAGATATTTCGGACAAGTGCAATCTTATTTGTTCTTATTGTTTCAAAAGAAATTATTGGAAGATTAAATCTAGTCGATTAGAAAGGCCATATACAATGGAATTGTATATATTCCATTGCTATATCCGATATTGCCATCAATCAGTTTCAATGCTGAATCCACCCCGTATTTGTTCTTATTATTAATTACTTCTTTCAATGATTTTGCGTTTCCATTAGTAGCCTTTACTTCGACGGGTGTTAATTTACCATCGAACTTCGTAATAAAATCAATCTCAAGACCTGAATTCTTACTGAAATAATACAAGTTATTTCCATTCTTTATAAAAGCATCTGCAACTATATTTTCAAAAATTGCTCCTTTAAAAATTTTTAGATTTCCATTAATAATATCATTTGTGGTTCCTTCATCTAGCATCGCAACAAATAATCCTGTGTCAGATAAAAACAATTTAAATTCATCCGGATTTTTGTTTCCTTCCAATGGCAATTCAAGATTATTTAAATTATAACTTCTCTTAACTAAGCCGAATTCCTCCAACCATGTTATTGCATTCTTATATTCTCTTCCTTTAGCACCTTTTCTAATATCACTAAATTGAAATTTGTTATTCTCTTTAGCCAATTGATAAGGAATAGAATTATAAACATCGATAATCCTAGTCAACTCCAATTTATCAATCTTTTCATTTTCATATTTATCTAGATGCTTTCCAAAATCATCTTTATATTCTTCCAATATGTTTCTTTGAACATCTCTTACTTGATTCATATCTCTAGTTTTTAAAAAAGTATCTACTGCATCTGGCATACCACCAACACACAAATACTCTTTAAAATAGTTCAAGAAACTATCATTAACTACATCACTTACTATTTCTTTTTTAACAAAACAGTTATTTATGTATTCAATAAGACTATCATCAATTCCTCTAGCCCATAGATATTCTTCAAAATCCATAGGAAACATAGAAACTACATATTCAAAGCCAGTAGGAATTGATTTTTGCTCTTTTTGATTATAACCTCTTAACCCTAATAAAGATCCTGTGGCAATAATGTCAAATCTCCCATCAATCATAAAAGATTTGATAGATGTTCTTGCACTTGCACATTCTTGAATCTCATCAAAAAAGATAACTGTTTTTTGAGGAATGAATCTTGCAGTTGGAATCGCTGCTGATATATCACGAATCAAATCATCCACTACTAAATCATTATCAAATATTTTTTTTATCGACTTATTCTCCATAAAATTTATATAAACAAGGTTTTCATAATTCTTTTTACAATAATTAAGAACAACTGTAGTCTTTCCTATTTGCCTCAAGCCTTTAATCACGAGAGCTCTTTTCTTTATATTAAGTGAATTCTTCCACTTGTTTATTTCATCTAAAATTTTTCTTTTAAACATTTTAATGCTCCTCAAAATAAAGACCTGCACCTTTTTATAGTGAGTTTCAAGTATATTTTGCACCTTTTTATAGTGAGTTTCAAGTATAACTTGCACCTTTTTATAGCGAGTTTTAAGCATGCCCTGCACCTTTTTATAGCGAGTTTGGCCTTCAAGCTCTTTTCCAAGCAAATTCCATGCACCAGAAATAATAATTTTTAAATATTTTTCTTCATTTTGAACTATATTATCAATAGGAGGTAAACACAATGTGTACAGCTGCAACATTAAAGACAAGAGACTTCTATTTTGGTAGAAATCTAGATTATGATTTTTCCTATGGTGAACAAGTAGTTATTCTTCCACGTAATTATCCTCTTTCTTTTAGACATGAAGGAAATGCAAGAAATAACTATGCAATTATAGGAATGGCATGTGTTATAGAAGATTATCCTTTATTCTATGATGGAATGAATGAAAAAGGTTTAGCTATAGCTGGACTAAACTTTGTCGGAAACGCTGTTTATAAAAAAGCGACTAGTGGTAAAACAAATATAGCTCAGTTTGAATTCATTCCATACATTTTAAGAAATTATTCGTCGGTAGAAGAAGTGAGAGAAGCTTTAAAGAATCTGGTCATAACAAACACTCCATTTAATGAACAATTCCCACCATCCCAACTACATTATATTATTGGAGATAAAGATGAAACTATAGTAGTTGAATCTATGAAGGATGGAATTAAAGTCTATAACAATCCTGTTGGAGTTTTAACAAATAATCCCCCCTTTGATAAGCAATTATTCAATTTAAACAACTACATGTCTCTATCTGAGAAAGATCCGAAAAACACTGCTTTCTCCAATATAAATCTTGGAACTTATAGTAGAGGAATGGGAGCTATAGGTCTTCCTGGAGACTTATCATCTATGTCTAGATTTGTTAAAGTTGCTTTTACAAGAAATCATTCTATTTGCAAGGAAGATGAGGAATCATCAGTAACTCAATTCTTCCATATTTTACATAGTGTAGAGCAACAAAAAGGGTGTTGCGAAGTTAAACCAAATGAATACGAGATAACTATATATTCTTCTTGTATGAATACTCAAAAAGGAATTTACTACTACACTACATATGATAATAATCAAATAAACTCAATAAATATGAATAAAGTGGATCTTAATGGCTCATCGCTTTATAAATATCCATTAGCTAGCAAACAAAATATAAATGAGCAGAACTAATGTTGCTAGAATGGGAAATAATTGACACATTATTATTTCTTTGATATGCTAACATTAGGAGGATGGGGATATTAATATGGCTAACAAAAGAAAAGATGAAAATGCCGATGAAGGAGAGATTAAAGCCAAAAAGAAAGCTTCGCTTTTATTGATACTAAAAATCCTAGAGAAGTACTCTAACGAGCCTAGCAAGGATGATAAAAATAGCGATTGCTACTTAACACAAGCACAAATAATAGATATTCTTGAAAATGAATACGGAGTAAAACTAGATAGAAAGAGTGTTTCTAATTCTATACTCTTATTACAAAGATTATCAAACAAATATCCTGAAGATTTTAATTTTGAGATCAGCCAACCCGACAATAGAATAGGATACGCTATAACTAAAAGAACTTTTGAATTAGAAGAAGCACGTCTTTTAGATGATTCTATTTATTCATCTAAACTCATCAACAGACATGAAGCTTCTGAATTGATTAAAAAGATCAATAGTACTTTTAGTTTTAACCAACAGAAATCATTACCATCATTATCTATCCACCACGAAGAAAGAAAAAGCGATAAAAATCAATTGTTAAAAGAAACCCTCTTAAATGTTCAAATCATTACAGAAGCTATCAATGAAAAGAAAAGAGTAATATTTAACTATATAGGATTCGATAACAACGGTAATAAGATGCTGAGAAGAGCTACCAAAGATCCAAGCAAATATAGAAAATATGCTGTATCTCCTTATTATTTGGTAAATAATAATGGTAGATATTACCTTCTTTGCAATTATAAAAGATTCAAAACAGCTGATGAAAGCAAATATGTCAGCGCCTTTAGAATCGACTATATGAAAAATGTCTCAATTCTAGAAAATGATGAGGATGGAAGATATAGAACAATTGATGAAGTCAATGCAATTAAAGATGAAAACGATGTTAAATTCGATATTAATAACTATTTAGCTACTCATATGTACATATTTGGAGACGATACTGAATTAATTAATGCCAAATTCAAATCAACCGATCCAAAAAGATCCAAAGTCGATGTAGTGAAAGATTGGTTCGGCGATAAGGCTAAGATTTATGAAATGGATGGGAATTGTTACTTTGATGTAACTATAGATAAAAATTCTTTAATATACTGGTCTATGCAATATGGAGAAGATTTCATACCAGTTGCACCATCTTATTTTGTAGAAGAAGTAAAGGAAGCATTACAAAAAAGAATGGATTTGCTAAACAAACCCAGTAGCAATTCATAAATGAGTAAAAATGTGTACTTACTCACATATAGGCATTGAGTAAAATAAAGTACGGATAGGGTTAAGCCATGCCTAGCGAGCCTTATCCTTTTTCATATATAGGAAAAACGAGGACTTGATATATGTCTAGACAAGAAACAGTTACATTGACCAACATGGTCATGATCGAAGATGAGAATGGACAAATATTAGTAGAGGACAAAGTCGATCCACATTGGAAAGGAATCTCCTTTCCAGGTGGTCATTTGCTCCACAATGAATCCATCGTCCATTCAGCAATCAGAGAAGTAAAAGAAGAAACAGGATTAAACATAAAAGATTTAAAGCTTGTTGGTGTAAACAACAATGTGAGTCCGAATTTCAATAGATATTTAGTTTTCTTATTTAAGACCAAGACCTTTTCTGGTGAATTGAAATCATCAGAAGAAGGAAAAGTCTTTTGGGTTGAAAAGAAAAATCTAAAAAATTATAAACTGACTCCTGAATTCAGTGATTTGATAGAAATATTCTACAATGATTCTATAAATGAGAATTATGCTGTATGGGATGACAAAGGTGAAGTCAAAGATCATCTCTTATAAATAATTGGTTTAACACAAAGTAATACTACATTTTTATTAAATATAGATTTATAATCTCTTTTTGTAGTGGAGGTTATCTATATGTCAGCTGCAGAAATTGTCTTATTCATCGTTTCAATATTCCTTATCATCATTTGCTTAATGCAATCAGGAAAATCCGAAGGTGCCTCCTCAGCTATTACTGGTGGTAACACCATGAACATCTTTTCTAGGACTAAGGAAAGAGGTGTTGATAAAATATTGTCTATTATCACTTTTGCTACCGGAATCGTCTTCTTCTTTGTCACATTGTTGACAATGCTCGGATACTAATCATTTGCTAGCAATAAAAAGACCAGCCTGTCGGCCAATGTCACTAACTTAAGGCGACATTGATTAAGAAATGACTTATGAGACCTGCCTTTAAATATAGGCCGGTCTTTTTTCTTTTTTTTAG